>Ga0315339_1003397_pt1 | contig 11214 bp, 11 predicted proteins | sample ASW17metaG_FD_204514 | JGI IMG/M metagenome (GOLD analysis project Ga0315339, IMG submission 204514) | Ammonia-oxidizing marine archaeal communities from Pacific Ocean, United States - ASW #17 | ecosystem: Environmental > Aquatic > Marine > Oceanic | place: USA: California | collected 2016-12-05
CAACAAGACAATCGTCCCGCCGTCACAATTCGGCGTTCCGTAACGCCGGATTACATCGTGTGTCTGGAGGACGGCAAAAAACTTAAAATTCTAAAACGCCATTTGCGTACGGCCTATAATATGACTCCCGAAGAATATCGAAAGAAATGGGGCTTGCCGGCTGACTATCCCATGGTCTCTCCAAATTACGCGCGCCAACGCAGCGCCCTTGCCAGAAAACTTGGGCTTGGGAATAGCAGGGGTCGGGCTGCAACTGGCGCATAAAGGCTGTCTTGCGGCGCGCTTTTCTCCTGCGCTTATTCTTGCCAAATTGGCCGAATTTGGTCGGAATAGGCGTGCGTTTCCTTTATAGTTTTTTCCATGGCAAGATCGAAACGGGACAAGGATGCCGCTCGCGCAATTTCGCGAATTGAAAAAGCGTGTCTCGATAAAGGGATGAAAATGACGGATCAACGCCGCATCATCGCGCGTGTTTTGTCCGAATCCACCGATCATCCCGATGTCGAAGAAGTCTATGGCCGGGCATCCGGTATTGACCCGCATATCAGTATTGCAACCGTTTACCGGACGCTGCGCCTATTTGATATTGCCAATATCATCGACCGCCATGATTTCGGCGATGGGCGTTCCCGATATGAAATTACGGACGAAGTCGGACATCACCATCATTTAATAGATATGAAAAACGGTCATGTTCTCGAGTTTGAGAATGCAGAACTTGAAAAAATAAAAAATCGGATTGCACGCGAACTCGGCTATGTCCTGGTCGGCGATCGCCTCGAACTTTATGGCGTGCCGATTAGCACAAGCGGCGATGACGGTGACCAGGAAAAGAAAAGTCAGACTCCGTAATTTGTCGTCTCGAAAGTGCTTGCTTTCTGATCTTGTTGTTTGCGTCATGGTGAAGCCGGACTTGAAATCAAAACAATATTTCAAAGATTGCGAAAGATCAGCGCGGCGGCCAGCAGCGGGCTGAAACGCTTTCGTCACCTTGGCGCGCGGGCGACCGCACCCTTCTGGTCACGCCATACACGGTAATGTTGCTGCCGCTGGATCCCCATTTTGCCCGCTGGTTACCACAATTTTCGATCGCCAATGGTGCCGGATTTTTGGCATTCATGTCCACGTCGAGGGGCAAATATCATCACATCGGCCGATACGGGGCTCGCTATCCCGCTTACACCGCACGCTTTTCGTGGAACTGCGGCGCCCTCGGGCGGCCAATCAACGGTACGCGATCTCCGAAAGGCTTGGCGCGGGCGACAGTCTCACCTTGTTTTCCGAGGGAACAAGCAATGACGGCCAACGAGCTCTGCCCTTCAAAAGTGCACTATTTTATGTAGCTAAACCGCGCGAGGGCGACAAGCCTCTTACAATACAGCCGGTATCGCTGGCCTATACGCGGCTTAACGGAATTCCCCTAAATCGGGCCTTCAGATCCCATTATGCCTGGTTTTGCGACATGACGTTGATGCCGTATATGTTTGAAATGCTTGGGGTTGGTCTAGAGACTGTCGAAGTTACATTTCATGATCCTGTGGTGGGCGATGGGTCCATAACGCGTAAGTCGCTGGCTGAATTCTGTCAGCGGGTCGTTGGGCGTGGTCTCGAAGCGGCCCTTAGCGGTCGCTCGCCGGCTGCAGCGCCCCCTGATGCCGTATCCGCGAATTCTTGACTATTGGCAGGGCAATGATAGTCTCAATCCCGGTGTCACGCGGCGGCGCAGTGGTACCGGCGATTCGTTTTTAAATGGTCAGTTCCGGTAGCTTGCCGCAGGAGTTTTGGATTCCGCCCTTGGCAAAAAAACTATTTATCAAAAGCTACGGTTGCCAAATGAACGTCTATGATTCGGCCCGAATGGCGGACGTTCTGGCGCCTGTGGGGTATGAGGCGACCGAAGATCCGGACGCGGCCGATCTCGTAATCCTCAATACCTGCCATATACGCGAAAAAGCCGCCGAGAAAGTCTATTCGGAGTTGGGACGACTTCGGTCTAAATCCGCCGACTTGGCGGCCAAAAATCGCCCCGCCCCTATGGTTGCGGTTGCCGGCTGTGTAGCACAGGCAGAAGGCGCGGAAATATTGCGGCGCGCGCCGAATGTTGATTTCGTTGTTGGACCGCAATCATACCATAGCTTGCCTGATTTGGTGGCGCGCGCCGCGCCGCGGTTCGAAACGGCGACCCGTAGGCGCCTGTCTGACATTATTGAAACAGATTTTCCGGCCGAGTCAAAATTTGATCATTTGCCGCCCACTGTCGCCCAAGGACCAAGCGCTTTTCTTACCGTCCAGGAAGGGTGCGACAAATTCTGCGCTTTCTGTGTCGTACCCTATACCCGTGGCGCGGAATATTCGCGCTCTGTTGATGACGTCATCAGCGAAGCGCGCATTTTGGTAGAGCGGGGCGCTCGCGAAATAACGCTCCTCGGACAAAATGTGAATGCCTATCATGGGATTCCAAGCGGTGACGGGAAAGAGGGTCTTGCGGGCTTGATCAGGTCGATGGCCGATATCGATGGGCTGAAGCGAATTCGCTACACCACCTCCCACCCCACTGACATGAGCGCCGCGTTAATAAGTGCCCATGCCGAGGTTCCTGCCCTGATGCCGTATCTTCATCTACCGGTTCAATCCGGATCCGATCAGGTCTTGTCCCGAATGAACCGTCGGCACAGTTCTGCAGACTATCTTGCCGTGGTCGATGGTTTGCGCCGTGCCAAGCCGGACATCGCCCTGTCTTCCGACTTTATTGTTGGACATCCCGGCGAAACCGAAGAAGCTTTTGAACAAACCCTGGCCCTAATTCGTGAAGTTGGATTTGCCCAGGCCTATTCTTTCAAATACAGTCCGCGCCCCGGCACGCCGGCCGCCGATGCGGACGATCAGATATCTAAATCAGACAAGTCGGAACGTCTGGAGCGCTTACAGGAACTGCTGAACGAACAGCAAATGTCGTTTAATCAGAGGTCGGTTGGAGCGGTTCTGCCGGTGTTGTTCGACCGACCGGGCAAGCAGCCTCATCAGATCGCTGGCCGCAGTCCCCATATGCAGGCAGTGCATCTCGATTGTGCTGATGGGGCCGAAGCGGATTCATTGTTTGGTACCATTTCAGATGTCAAAATCGTCTCAGCCCATGCGAATTCACTTAAAGCCCGTCTGGTGGCTGCTGAACCAATGTTGAGCGCACAGGCATTCAGGGAGCCGGCAAACGCTTGAAGTCAGGTCTCTACATCGGTACTAAAGACCAATCGCGCGCGACGCTCGTGATAAGCTTTGCGGACAACCGTCTGCTGCCTCTTCTCTTTGGAGAATTCGATCGCAATCTTGCCCGTATCGAACAAAGCTTCGGGGTGCGCCTTTCTTCACGTGGAAACAAGGTTTCAGTTTCTGGGTCTACGGAAGCGGCCGGATTTGCCGAAACCGCCCTCAAATCGCTGTACCGCCGGCTGGAAAGCGGTCTACCGGTAGACGCCGCGGAGGTAGACGCCGCAGTACGCCTGGCGAGCATGGAGGCCACGAAGGCCATGGCTAACGGTTCCGGCGACGCGCTCGAAATTCGAACGCCGAAGCGCCACGTTACTCCGCGCTCGGCGGGTCAGGCCGAATACATGCGGGCGCTTGCCGAGGGTCAGATGGTGTTTGGTCTGGGGCCGGCCGGGACGGGTAAAACCTATCTCGCCGTCGCGATGGCGGCGCACATGCTGATTTCCGGACGTGTCGATCGAATTATTTTGTCGCGGCCGGCCGTCGAGGCAGGCGAGCGCTTGGGTTTTCTGCCCGGCGATTTGCGAGAGAAAATAGACCCCTACCTGGCGCCGCTTTATGATGCGCTGTACGACATGTTGCCGGCCGATCAGGTCATAAATCGGCTCAATTCCGGCGAAATCGAAGTAGCCCCGTTGGCCTTTATGCGCGGCCGGACATTATCTCACGCCTATGTCATTCTTGATGAGGCACAGAACGCGACGCGGGTACAGATGAAAATGTTTCTGACGCGCCTGGGTGAAGGATCGTATATGGCCATTACCGGCGATCCGAGCCAGGTGGATTTGCCACCGGGCTCTGGCCCGGGCTTGTCACATGCCGTGCAAACATTGGAAAATATCGACGCCGTGCGTATTGTGCGGTTTTCCGATGTGGATGTCGTGCGCCACTCACTTGTTACCAAAATTGTACAGGCCTATGACAAAGATGATCAACGACAGAAGTCGCGAAAGAAAGACCATACCCGAGAATGAATCCTGCTGCCGCATTGTCTTCCATAGAAGTGAAACCAAAAATTTCCATCGATGTTAGGGACGCAATTTGGGGCGACGTAAAATTTGACGTGACCGCGCTTTGCCGTTCGGCCGCTACCGAAGCAATCGTCCCGGAGGAGGATATATCCGGTGAGGTGGAAATTAGTGTTGTTCTGGCCGATGATGCCTTTGTTAGAGAACTAAATAGAACCTGGCGCCACGTGGATATGCCAACCAATGTGCTTGCCTTCCCGTGTTCAGGCGGTGACGAGAGCGGTGGAATCGGCGCTGAACGGCTTCTTGGTGACGTGATCGTTGCCTTTCAAACCACGCGACGCGAAGCAGGCGAACTAGATCTTTCGCTTGAGCACCATTTTGCACACTTGATCATACACGGCGTTTTGCATTTGCTCGGTTATGATCACATAGACGACGGCGATGCCGCTATAATGGAAAAGTTGGAAATAGAGGCTCTGGCGAGGCTGGGCATGGAAAATCCTTATGAGAAAAATGCCGACAACTTATGAAACAGGACGCTAAATTTCCACTACCATGAAAGACGCGACGGATAACCCTACCGCCCGGTCGGCCGGCACCCGAGACAAGGCAGTGCACGTGACGCGGGCCTTGCGTGGATGGTTGCGGCGGCTATTTCGTCAACGCAACGGTGCCGATCTTCGCGATACCATCGAGGAGTTGATCGATGAGCAGGAGGAAACCGGCGAGGTGCCGGCGGCCCGCGACGAACTGACGCTATTACGCAATATTCTCAATCTGCACGGGTTGAACGTTCACGACGTGATGGTGCCGCGCGCCGATATCATCTCTGTCGATATCGATGTTTCGCTCGACGATCTCGTGCGCCTGATGAGTGAACAGGCGCACTCCCGCATACCAGTCTATCGCGGGACGCTGGACGATATCGAAGGAATGGTTCACATCAAGGACGTTCTGGCGTGCTCGAATCTTGAAGAGCCGCCTCAGCCAAAAAATATCGTCCGTCGCGTTCTGTTTGTTGCACCGTCAATGCCTATCCTGGAACTTTTGCTTCAAATGCGCGTCACCCGGGTACATATGGCCTTGGTCGTGGATGAATTTGGCGGGATTGACGGACTCGTTACCATTGAAGATCTCGTGGAAGAAATCGTCGGCGAAATAGAGGATGAACATGACGAAGGCGGCACACCTCTGATCGGCGAACGATCGGACGGCTCGTTCGAAGCCGATTCCCGGGTTCCGCTGGAAGAGTTCGAGGAACGCGTCGGCCAAATACTGACGGATGAAGAGCGTGCCGAAGATATTGATACGTTGGGCGGACTGGTCTTTTTCCTGGCTGGACGGGTGCCAGTGCGCGGAGAAGTAATTCGCCACGAATCCGGTGTTGAGTTTGAAATCCTCGATGCCGATCCGCGCCGCATTCGACGTATGCGGGTGAGCTGTCAGCCGTCTTTGGGCGATGCCGTGGGATGACCGAATTTGGTGCTGGCGCTTTCTGCAACTTGTCTAAGCTTGTAGGAAGTGTTGGCTCACTAACCGGTTGGCGGCGTGCCGGTACGGCGTTCCTGGCGGGCGGTCTGGCGGCTGCTGCGCTGCCGCCAGTGTATTTTTTGCCAGCATTGCTAATCAGTTTTCCTATATTTTTGTGGCTAATTGAAGAGAGCAAGTCCTGGAAGCAGGCGTTTGGTGACGGATGGTGGTTTGGCTTCGGTCATTTTATTGCAAGTCTCTACTGGATCGGGTTTTCCCTGCTGGTTGATGCCGATCAGTTCGCCTGGCTCTATCCCTTCGCCGTCCTGTGCATTCCCGCGGTTATCGCGCTCTATACCGGGATCATTGCCGTGCTGGCGCGGCTGGCCCCTGCCGGGATCGCGTGCGTCATTGCGTTGGCGTCGGTCTGGACATTGATTGAAGGCGCGCGCGGCCTGCTTTTCACTGGGTTTCCGTGGAATTCCCTTGGCATCGTTTGGACCGCGACGGATGCGACGATGCAGTTTGCCGCGATCGGGGGCATGTATGGCTTGAGCTTTCTGACCGTTCTCATCGCGGCGTCACCGAGTGTCCTGGCGAAAGACCGCGGCAACAAGCGCATGATATTACCGGCCTTGTCGCTAATTATTGTTGGCCTTCTTTGGGCCGGAGGCACTTTCAGACTAACAAATGCAGAAACCGGGGTGGTTCCGGGGATCACCCTGAGGCTTGTCCAGCCCAATATTGCGCAAGCTGTAAAGTGGCATCCAGACTATCGCGACCAGCATTTGGCAACGCTTCTGCGGCTGTCATCGGCACCCTCAGAACGCCCGATTACACATATAGTCTGGCCGGAAACAGCGGTGCCATTCATTGTCGCGGCGGATACCGCTCGTCGTCGTGTTATGGCATCGGTCATCAAAAACAACGGTCTTCTTCTTACCGGTGCGGTAAGGACCATGCCCCGTGGAATCCAGCCATATCGGCCCTGGAATAGCTTTCATGCCATCAATAACAAAGCCGAGATTGTGGCGACTTACGATAAGTTTCACCTCGTTCCTTTTGGCGAGTATGTACCCTTTCGCCGTTGGGTAACCTTTACTAAATTGACGGCGGGGCGAACGGATTTTTCCGCTGGCAGTGGACCTAAAACGATACAGCTTCCTGGTCTGCCGCCGTTTAGTCCGTTGATTTGCTACGAGATAATATTCCCGGATAATGTAACGGAATCGAATTCATCGGCACGTTGGCTTCTCAACGTAACCAATGATGCATGGTTCGGGAGAAGTTCGGGCCCGTATCAGCATTTTGCCATGGCGCGGTTGCGTGCCGTTGAACAGGGGCTCCCACTTATACGGGTAGCAAATACGGGCATTTCTGCCACGACAGACGCATATGGCCGTATCTCCGGTCGCCTCGGACTTAATGTACAGGGTATCGTCGATTCGGGTTTGCCCCAAAGTATATCGGGATCAACCCTCTTTTCACGCTTTGGTAGCTTGCCCACCTTTCTTTTCGCGGCGCTCTTATTTCTATTGATTATTTGCCGTCGCGGGGCAGTATAAAAATATTTGTCTGTGGGGAAATTCACACTTATTACTATTAAGCGGGACGCATTCGATTGCATTAGCCCCACAGGTTGGTTAAAATGGGGGCTGATCTGCTAAATTAGCCTGCGACAATTGAGGCGACGATCTACTCGGTCCAGCAAAATTTGGCAGGCCAAAAATCTTTTACATATAAAAATTAGATATAATGACCCTAAAAAATTAGGGATAATAAAACCAAGGTAAATAAAAATACAGGGAAGTAAACTGAGATAATACCAAGGAATAATAATGATGGCGAAAGTAGCAGAAGTACAGGTGATGCCAGCGCGGCGCGGTCGGCGGGGAAGCAGGGTGGGACCACATCCCGTTGATGTTCACGTGGGTAGCCGCGTTCGCATGCGTCGAACTTTGCTTGGCATGAGCCAGGAAAAGCTGGGCGATGCGCTGGCCCTTACATTTCAGCAGGTACAAAAATACGAACGAGGGGCGAACAGGGTCGGCGCGAGCCGGTTGTTTGAAATAAGCCAAATTTTAGACGTGCCCATATCATATTTCTTTGAGGAAATGGCGCACGAGATCGCGACTCTCACGCCCCACTCGGTCGACGCATCGGGAACGGCGGGCGGGCCTGCCGTATTTGAACCCGATCCACTGGCAAAGCGCGAAACTCTCGAACTCGTACGGGCCTATTATCGCATTGGGGATCCACGGGTAAGAAAACGGATGTTCGAGCTGACCAAAGCAGTCGCCTCCATTACGGACGTCACCTAAACAAACGCCAAAAACAGAGGTGAATCCGTCCGGAATTATCAATTTAGAAGCCTTTGCGCCAAATCATCCTTGACTGTTTGTCACAATTGCCAGAAAACCCGCCGGTAACGTTGTGCGCGGGGTTTGTAGCCTTGAACGTTTTTCTGGGCAAGCGCTGGTTGTCGCGGTTTGCCAGGATAGCGGTGTGTGTGGCGGCTAGGTGACTTAATTTACCCTATTCCGGAGGTCAGGACTTTGCCAAAGGGCAGCTATCTTTTCACGAGCGAATCCGTATCCGAAGGCCACCCAGACAAGGTGAGCGACCGGATTTCCGATTCTGTTTTGGATGCGTATTTGACGGCTGACCCGCTTTCCCGGGTGGCCTGCGAGACTTTATGCACGACTAACAGAGTTGTGCTGGCGGGCGAGGTGCGGGGGCCGGCCTCTGTGACCGTCAAACATCTCGAAGAAAGCACGCGCCAATGCATTAAGGACATTGGGTACGAACAAGACGGCTTTCATTGGGAAAACGCGGCGGTCGATATTTTTCTTCATCAGCAATCGGGCGATATCGCTCAAGGGGTTGATGCGGCGGGGAATAAAGATGAAGGGGCCGGTGATCAGGGCATAATGTTCGGCTACGCCTGTACAGAGACAGAGGTGCTTATGCCGGCGCCAATTCATTTCTCACACGCTATTTTGCGGTCGCTTGCCGAAGCTCGCCATTCCGGTGCGGAACCCGGTCTCGGACCGGATTCCAAAAGCCAGGTTACCCTCCGTTATGAAAACAACAAGCCTGTCAAAGCCACGTCTGTTGTTGTCTCGACCCAGCATTCGGAAGATCTGTCGCAGGATCAGGTACGTGAAATTGTGCGCCCTCATGTCGCGAACGTTTTGCCTGATGGCTGGATGTGCGACGATGACGAATTCTATGTAAATCCTACTGGCCGTTTCGTCGTTGGCGGTCCGGATGGTGATTGCGGGCTTACTGGCCGTAAAATCATTGTTGATACCTACGGTGGGGCCGCACCGCACGGGGGAGGCGCCTTTTCGGGTAAAGACCCGACCAAAGTTGACCGGTCGGCGGCCTACGCCGCGCGATATGTAGCGAAAAACGTGGTTGCAGCCGGGCTCGCCGATCGTTGCGTGATTCAGCTTGCGTATGCGATCGGTGTAGCGAAACCACTTTCGGTCTATGTTGATACGTACGGCACCGGCCGCGTGGATGAAGATCATTTGTCGGAAGTTCTGCAGGACATGGTCGATTTATCGCCGCGCGGTATCCGGGAGCGGCTCAAACTCAGCCGGCCAATTTATGCCCGCGCATCGGCCTACGGTCATTTCGGTCGTGAGCCTGATCCCGACGGTGGTTTCTCTTGGGAGCGGACGGATCTTGTGGACAACCTCAAAAGCGTCTTCGCCTGATCCAGCGATTATACCGCCGTGCGGACGGCTTATGACGGAAATTGATCCAGGCCCAGACAAGAGCAACGACGGCCAAGGAGACGTCCAGCGTGTTCTTTACGGCCGTCGTGTGGGGCGCCCGTTGCGGCTGTACCGTCAGGCACTCGTGGACAACTTCCTTCCCGCGGTCGAGGTCATTAACCCCAATCCAGGCGAGCCCGCCACACCAAGGTCGCAATTCTCTACCCCCTATGACGCTTATTGGCTCGAGATCGGATTTGGTGCTGGCGAACATCTGGCATGGCAAGCGCGGGCCAACCCCAATGTAGGGATTATCGGTTGCGAGCCCTACCTCAATGGCGTGGCGCGCCTGCTGGCCGAGATGGACGAGGGCAATCTTACCAATATCCGAATATTCCGTGATGACGCCAGATTTCTTCTTGCCGGGCTGCCTGACGCGAGCATTTCACGGATATTTGTCCTTTTTCCGGACCCCTGGCCCAAAAACCGCCATCGTAACCGACGGGTCGTCGGCCCGTCGGTTATATCTGATCTGGCCCGTATTCTTTGTGACGGCGCTGAATTACGAATTGCCACGGATGATCCCGGATATAAGGGATGGATACTTCAGCACGTTCTGGCAAAGGGTGATTTTGATTGGTTTGCCCGGCGCCCGTCTGATTGGCGAAACCGGCCGGACGATTGGCCACCTACCCGATATGAGCAAAAGGCAAAAAGCGCGGGCCGGCGCGGTGCCTTCTTTCGATTTGCGCGGCGATCCCGGGTTGTTCTGAAGAATGGATAGCGCTTGCAGCGCGGCTATCAATTACGATATAAGCAACGCAAATACATTCCTGGCTGATAGTATCTTTTTGGTCAGTTTTCTCGGGAGTGGGCCAATGGCCCACTTTTTTATTAACCAATGTACTTGCGTTGTCCCAAATACGCTATGGGTGACAGTGGGAATCAGAGATCAGACCGCTTTAATCGAAAACCTGATTGAGGCCCCGATTGCCGCGATGGGCTTTGAGTTGGTCCGCGTGCAGTTCATCGGCGCTGGTGGCAATACGTTGCAGGTAATGGTTGAGCGGCAGGATAGGCAGCCGATTAGCGTTGATCATTGCGCGGAAGTCAGCCGATTGATTTCAACGCTTCTGGAGGTCGAAGATCCTGTCGCGAATGCCTATGTTCTTGAGGTCAGTTCGCCCGGGATAGACCGTCCGTTGCTGCGAATCGACGATTATGCCCGTTTCCTGGGCTTTGAGGCGCGGATCGAAACCGATGGTCAGGTAAACGGGCAGCGCCGGTTTAAAGGGCGCATAGAGGGTGTGAATGTTGATTTGGTACAGCTTAATTGCGGTGACAATGAAGCGGAAATCCCGTTTCGAGAGATACTAAAGGCGTCTTTGGTTATGACGGACGACTTGATAGAAGCGGTGCAGCGTGAAGCGCAAGCAGCAGCTCAATCCGACTCGTAGAGGAACAAAATGGATAGCGAAACGATTGTTGGTGCAGGCTATGACCGAGGCGAGCTTTTGCAGGTCGCTGAGGCCGTCGCACGTGATAAGGGCATCGAAGCCGAAGAAGTCCTAGAGGCGATGGAGCAGGCTATTCAGAAAGCAGCGCGCTCGAAATATGGCCATGAAAACGATGTTCGTGCGGTGATCGATCGGTCGACCGGCGAAATTCACCTTGCCCGTTATCTGGAAGTTGCGGACCCAGTGGAAAACGATGCGACACAGATCCAGATTTCCGAGGCGAAGCGCCTTAATCCGGAGGCCGAGGTCGGCGATTTCTTGACCGAG
>Ga0315339_1003398_pt1 | contig 11210 bp, 11 predicted proteins | sample ASW17metaG_FD_204514 | JGI IMG/M metagenome (GOLD analysis project Ga0315339, IMG submission 204514) | Ammonia-oxidizing marine archaeal communities from Pacific Ocean, United States - ASW #17 | ecosystem: Environmental > Aquatic > Marine > Oceanic | place: USA: California | collected 2016-12-05
GGAAACCGGTTTGCTCGATAACTGGTACTTGGTGGCGCGCGATACGGACGTCGATACCGGCCCAGTTCCATTGACGCGGCTGAACCGCGATATCGTGCTTTGGCGAGATCAAGAGCGACGACTTCATTGTGTCATTGATTCTTGCCCTCATCGCGGCGCGAAGCTGTCGATTGGGCGAGTCTGCGACGGTAATCTTGCTTGCGCATATCACGGGGTGCAGGTCAACGGCCGCGGCCAATTCGCCGTTATTCCGACTGAGCCTGACAGCCCCTTCATTGGACAAAAGGCGATTCACCGTTACCCCGTCCAGGAAGCGCATGGCGCTATCTGGGTTTACTTTGGCATCGACGAGGATACCGAGCCGCCCGAGCTGCGTTTCCCCGATGAATTTAACACCGGCGAGTGGGGTGGCTTTCTCGATATTCGGGAGTTTGAGTGCAACCACGCTCTTGTTCGTGATAATCAACTCGATCCGATCCATGGCAGTTTCCTGCACGCTGGTACGCATGCGCTTGCTTGGGGTCAGACAGCCGGTGATTTGGATTTCGAGCGGACCGAACACGGGTTTGTCGTTTATCGGAAATACCAGCAGAATGTAAATCTCGACCGAACCGAGGTGTTCCGTTACGAGGGCTGTGGATTTTGGGTGGTCACCGAATTTCCTTTCCGGAAGCATGAGGGCGGCGGCATGGTACGCCTGTTCCGCTACCCAACACCGATCGACCGGGAAAACACCCTGGTTTACAATTACCGCCTCCAAAAGCGTAGTGGCTGGCAACGGGATCTCTGGCGGTTCTTATACAAAAACCGGGTTGCGGAACGTAGTGCCGTGGTTCTTGAGCAGGATAGGGTTGTGTTGGCAACCATTCCCCGTGATGCCGAACAGCAGGAGACATTGCTGCAGCTCGATATCGGCATCTCCCACATCCGCAAGCTTTACAGAACCGAGGCCGAAAGACAGTTCGAAAAGATCAGCGGCGTTAATAGCGTCGCTGCGGAATAGTTTCGCCATCGATACCGAAGATTCGACTATCTTTCGTCCCATCGGACCGCGCATCCCGCAAGGATGACTAACAGGACATAGAACATGAAAGTCGGTTTCATTGGTCTCGGCCGCATGGGGGCTGCAATGGCCCAAAATATTCGAGCGGCAGGCCATCATCTTTTTGTCAATGACGTCAGACGTGTGGCGTGCGATCCCGTGCTTGAAACGGGGGCTAATTATCTCGACACCGCCCGGGAGATAGCGGCTCAGTCCGAATTCATTCTCATCAGTGTTCCAGGTCCTGCCGAGGTGACGGCAGTACTCTCCGGGCCCGAGGGATTGCTCGCCGGATTGGCGCCGGACAGGCTGGTGATTGACATGACAACGATTTTGCCGCGGCAAAGCCAGGAGAACGCAGAACAATGCCGCGAATGCGGCGCCGATTACATCGATGCGCCGGTCAGTGGTGGTGAGCATGGCGCGGTGTCGGCCGATCTTGCGGCGATGGTGGGCGGTGAAATTTCATCCTTCGAACGGGCTCGTCCAATTCTTGAATGCGTCGCCAAAAGCATCCTCCATGTTGGCCCGATCGGCAGTGGAAGCGCGATCAAACTGCTCAATCAGGTGATCTATGTTTCCTACCAGATGGTGTTTGCCGAAGGCCTTGCAATCGGTGAGGATCTTGGCCTCGATCTCGACACCATGCTAAAGGTGTGGGGCGCCTCGGCCGCCGGACATCCCATGATTAGCACTAAATTCGATGAGATTCGAGGGGTAACCGATACGCCGGGTTTTACCATCGAGCGGGCGCTTTTGTTCATCGATCTTGCAGAGAATGCCTGCAGTGGACTGGAATATTCGACCCCAGTATTCGATGCCGTTGCGGCATCGTTGCGCAGTGCCGATGCAACTGGCTTCAGGAACAAGGATATGATCCTGGCGCGGGACAGATATCGCACCCTCGCCAAGAAATAATTTCGTTGGCGATTCCCTAATCGTCTTTGAGATCGGGCACATCCCGGACTTCGGTATTCATAGCAACGTCATTGCGACGGCGTTGGGCGGCAATCCGGCCGTTTTCCCAATAATCCCCCTGCACCGCACGTATTGCCTCCTGTTCAAGCTCATCAGTCCAGGCACCGAGCGAATAGCCGTACCATGGTGTCTCGGGTTTCAAGGGCTGCAGCTTCAGATCATTTTCCCATATATCCCTGGCGCGCTCCATGAATTCGCGTTTTGGCAGCGAGATTGGTGGGTAATCCTCCTTGAGAACGGCACTCACCAGCAGCGCGGAGTCCTCATCACCCCGCACAGTGTCGGTTGGGCCATGTCCACCGTCCTGCTGTCTCAGGATCTCCATGTCGAGATGCGGCTTGGCACGGAAGGAGAGCGCCCACAGGACGGCATCGGCGTTATCCGGATCGATGTCCTGGTCGGTAGCGATAACGATTTTGCCAGCGAAGCGTTGCAGCGATGATACGCCATAAAGCGCGCGCCAGATCTCGGTGTTGGGCATTCCCTTTTCAACCTGCACGATAAAAATCTTGTGGCCACCGGTCAGCGGGACATGCATACGCACCCGTGTTACGCCTTTGATACCGAGATGATCGCGAAGATGACTCAGATAGTTGAATTCAAGGCCGGTTCTTCTGATGGTGCTGGATTCGCTTGGCGCTATCTGACTGATGAACGAGGTAAGAATCGCGTCGCTTCTCCGCGTAATCGCGGTCACCTCCATAAACGCGTTGTATTCCTGGAGATTGACGTGACCGTGGGATTCGCCAAACGGCGCCTCGGGCTCTAGGTATTCGGTATCCACCCAGCCCTCGATGACGATCTCAGCTTCTGCCGGAACCATAAGCTCGACAGTACGTGCCGCAACAACGTTAATCGGCGCACCCACCAAGCCACCCGCAAGCGCGATCTCATCCATTGTCTCAGGTGCCTTCTGTACGGCCGCATACGCGATTACCGGCGGCGCGCCAACGATCACTGCTGCCGGCATTCGCTCTCCCCGCGCCTTGTATTTCTGCCAATGGACATAGGCGCCGGCGCGCTGTTCCACCGACGTGTTCATGCCGAGACGCCGGGGTGATTTGAGTTGGGCACGATAAATGCCCATATTTTGGATTCTACTGTCGGGATCACGCGTTATAAAGCAGGACGTACTGAGATAGGGCGCATTGTCCCAGCCCGGGGTGGAGATAGGCACCGGCAACGCGTCCAGCCCATTTCCCGGCTTATCAAGCGCTTCACCCTCAATCACAATTTCATGGCATGGCGCGGAATCGACTTCGCAAGGCGGCACCGGATTGGCCATGGCGCTTGCCCATCGCTCGGTAACTTCTTCCGCATCGCATCCGAGACCAATGCGATATACCTCGGGGCTTGCCGCCATCGCACCTACCACCACCGGAATGTCATATTTCTTTCCCTTGGCGTCGACCACATTGGTGCAAAGCATCGCCTTGCGATCCTTTTCGTCCACGCCGCCACGAAACTGCCAGCGCATCAGAGGATGAATCTCGGTATCTTTGTTAATCGGGCTATTGACGGTCAAAAGCGCGCCGGCCTCATCCAGCGACCGCAGATGGTCGTGGAGGTCTGGATAGTTGCGTGGTGGGTGATTCGGCCTATCTTTCAAGATTCCGTCCTCCTTCTTATGGAAACGTGCCCGTCTGCCTTAGCGAGCGCAGGGTCCGACCCGGCAACGTGGTCAAAGTTGATAACCGCGCAAAATCTGTAAATGTTGACGGTACATCCCATCCCCCAGCGTGTCATCCAAGCAGGTAGCTCTACCGAAATTACATACACGCAGGGTGTCTATCGCACTCTTCGCGGTGTTGTAATTTCCGTTGTTGGCAAGCCCCAAAAGAAATGACGGCCGCGAACGAGTGCCGTTGTTGTAAAGGGTTGTCGGACGCCTGCCGCGTCTGGGTGTTGCCACGGGTATTGGCGGCAGGCGTCGGACAAGCCTCAGCGGAGGAAACCGCGGGCCGGTTAGGCTGGGTGGATTTGCGTGGTATGGAAATAGTGTTTCGTGCGCTGATAGGAGTACTGGCTGTGTGCCCCTCTTTTCAATGTTATCAAGCGTCCACGGCGGTCTACATCGCGCAGCAGCAGAGGCTTTTTAGCCATCACGACACCGGTTTTGTGTTCGAACGGCCGGATTAATCTGATGGCGGACCGAATGCCGCCGTTGCCCCCTGCGTGTCTGTGGCCGCTTCTCTGGAAGGGGCGACAAGTTGGATCTAACGATGGCTGGAACGGCCATGGACAATCGGGTTGTTGTCAAAAGGGACCCGCCCGAACACGGGTTTGGCCTTTGGCCGGGTTCCGGCAAGGTTGCAGGTAAGGTTTTGATACTTGACCTTGGCAAAGGCCCTCTAGAATTTTGATTCTATTAGATTCAGTTCCTGTCTGGCTCCGAGCCAGCGCATCGAACTGCCCCCCGGCGGCACCATTTTTTGCTAGTATCGCTTGGGTTTTGAGCTTTCCTTTTTCACTACGCCCGAATTGTCGATCGGGCCTCGCAATATCAAAATTGCTGCCACGGCCGGAGGTCGCCCTCGTTTTGGGTATTGTCACCAGACAGTACCTACGTAAGTCGTAGCAAACCTGTCTGGGATTGTGGATGGGTCGAGGGCAATTAATAATATTGTCCGTGATACAATTCAGTAGAGAAGCGGTCTAAAGAATGGCGCACCATTTGGTCTGTCCATTCAGGGCTTGACTGTAGGGCGCGCAGCGACGCATAGAACTGATTGCCAACATCATAAGGGAGGAGAACATGAGCGAAGCGATCAAGGTCTTCTGGCAGCCCCATTGAACAAGCTGTCTCCGGGTAAAGGATTACCTGTCGGTCCGTGGGATCGAATTTGACTCGATAAACGTGCTGGAAGCGGATGGCATGGCCGCATTGCAACAGCTTGGCGCCCGTAGCGTGCCGATCGTATCCCGGGGTGACAAGTTCGTGTTCGCCCAGGTCATCAAGGATGTCGTCGACTTCCTTGAGCTGGAAGACAATACCGCGCCGCAACTGTCGCCAAAGGAATTGGCCGAACGCTATGATGGTATCCTGGAAACCGCGATCCGCCTTGTTGGGCAAATGCCGGATGACCGTCTCGCGGACGAACTGCCGAACCGGCCGCGTTCGTGGCGCGTGCTGATGCATCATGCTTTCCAGGTTCCGACCGCCTACCTCAACATGGAGGAAACCGGCGAAACATTGACCTACGAGGATCTTGTGGCAGCGCCACCGGCTACTTTAAAGAACAGCGCCGATATCGCCGGCTTCGGCGAGGAAGTGCGAGGCCGATTCCATAGTTGGTGGGAAAGTGCGGAAGGTCAGGACTTTTCGGGTGCGGTGCCGACTTATTTCGGCGGGACGTCGCGCCACGAGATGCTGGAACGCACGGTCTGGCATTCGACGCAGCACTTCCGTCAGGTTGCTTCGCTTCTGGAACAGGCCGGTGTGACGCCCGACCGGCCGCTGACCCAGGACGATATTCGCGGCCTGCCCCTGACCGAGAAAGTCTGGGACGAGGCCTAACTTGGCCGATGACGTGGTTGCTGAAGTCTGCTCACGTCCGTCTGGACCCGTTTCGGACATGCCACAGAAGCACGCTTCGGCGTTTTTCTGGAGAACAACACCAATTCCAGCGTTACGGCCCCGCCGACCTTAAAACCATCGCATACGGATGGAATCAATTCAAAACCATGAGCCAAGGATGGAACCTCAGACAAAATGTGTAAATCTGCTAGCGCTCGCGGGAGAGAGCCGCAGTGCCCTTACGCTGTGGGAGGGTAGGGGCTCTTACTGTGGTAAACCGAATGTGGGCGAGTGAACTCGCTAAAATACAAGCCCTATCGGCGGCGTTCTTTGTCGTCGACCACGCGCTGGCGGCACGCCATTCGGGGCGGTCAAGACAATCATGGCATTATACTTTTTTATTCTGCGTGGTCCGAAATTTGAAATTCGGTCCCGATGCAGAATTTAATAGTCCACCGGACTAATTTCGACATCATGTCACGCTGAGCAACACCATTCCGGCCAGGGTTATAAGAGGATAGAAATTTGCTCTTTGAGAACCGGACTCCGCGCCCGCGGCGGAGCGACAGACGCCCACGGTTGCAATCAAATTATAGGGAAGGGAAATCGCGTAGCCCGTGACGAACGCCGCGGACGTCAGATCCATCGTAATCAAAATAAGGAAGGCAAGGCTGGTCACCGCATTGACCGCTAACCCACCGATGACGGCATAAATCCAGAATGCCGCCTCAAGCGGAATGTTACCCCTCCACAGGCGGCGCAGGCTCATGGTGCGGTCCCCGTTATCGTCAGCCATCTCCGGTCGAATCGGGGTCGATGGGCACACCGGGACGGTGGGTCGAGGTGCGGATGGCCAGAGCCGATTTAACCACACTCACATTGGGCGCGGCTGTGAGTCGGGTGGTGAGAAATTTCTGGTATGAATCCCAGTCGGTCGAGACGATCTTGATGACAAAATCTGTTTCACCGGCCAGCATGTGGCATTCTCGCACCTCGGGCCAGCTACGCACCAGCTTCTCGAACGCTAGAAGATCCGCTTCGGCCTGGCTGTGCAAACCCACATTGGCGAAAACTGTGACGCCAAACCCGAGTGCTGCTGGATTCACGTCGGCGTGGTAACCCCTGATATATTTTGCGTCTTCCAGCGCCCGGACCCGGCGCAGACAAGGTGGCGGCGAGATACCCGCATGCTTGGCAAGATCCACATTGGTCATGCGGCCATTTTCCTGTAAATCACGCAGGATACGCAGATCAATCCGATCGAGCTTTACGCCGGCCATGGCCTTCCGCGATGCACTCCGCTCAGTTTAATGAAATTATATTATAAGATTACGAAACAATATTTCAATGGCGAACGATGAATAGCGCGCCACGGAGCTGGATCCTCACGGACGGCAAACAGGGAATGGAGAGCCAGTGTCTCGGTCTCATGGAGGCGTTGGATCTGGAGCCGGAAATTTTTCGGATCACGCCCCGCTTTCCGTGGTCGATTTTGCCCCCGCAACTCTGGCTCGACCCGCTCAGCGCGCCCGGTCCGGACGGTGACCGTCTGGCGCCACCGTGGCCGGACCTGCTGATTTCAACAGGCCGTCAGACGGTTGCATCGGCTCTCGCTATCAAGCGAATTCAACAAGACCGAATTGTCACGATCCAGCTGCAGAATCCGACCGTCGGCGCAACTCGGTTCGATCTGGTTATCGCGCCGGCCCATGATGACTTATCGGGCGCCAATGTGGTGTCGACTCTGGGCGCGCTGCACCGTATCACGCCGGATCGGTTGCAGGCCGAAGCGTTACTGTTTGCCGACCGGTACGCCTCCTTGCCGCGGCCGCTCGTGGCCGTGCTTCTCGGCGGCGATAACAGCCAATTTCGCATGACTGCCGCCTCGGTTGACCGGCTGGGCGTCCTGCTCGCTGATGCGGCACAAAATCATGGCGCCGGGCTTGCCGTCACTGCATCGCGGCGGACCAGCGCCGCCAATTTGCAGCGGATCTGGCAAAGTCTCGATGGCTGTCCGGTAGATTTTTGGGATGGGACCGGCGCCAATCCCTATTTTGCCATGCTGAGCCTGGCCGATGCCATCGTGGTTACCGGGGATTCGGTCAATATGGTGTCGGAAGCCTGCGCCACTGGCAAACCCGTCCATGTGTTTCAGTTGGAGGGTGGTTCACACAAATTTTCCCGCTTTCATGCCGCGCTTGAAGCGCAGGGCATTACCCGGCCCTTCGAAGGACGCCTGGATGATTGGCACTACACCCCGCCCGACGATGTCGCCCGCGCCGCCGCCGCCGTGCGCAATCTTCTTTTTTATTGAACTTTCGCTGGTCTGCGCTTGCTATCAGGCTGTTGATGAAGTTGTCACTAGAGGCAAGCGGGCGGTCTGATTCTTTGATGCCCTGATTCGACCGGGGTGGGGTGCCTATTACGATAGGACAGCAGCAGGATCGCCAGGATGAAAGACGGTAGGATCCATCTGGCCTACAAGCCCGAGCACGCGGTGGGTCCGGACACGGGCGCGGTGGTGGCCGGCGGATATGGCTGTATCTTCGTGCTCATGACGCCCACTGGCGCCGTTCTGGTCGCTCAGGTCCTTCTCATCGTCTCGGAGGATGGCTAAACCGCCTTCGCCGCGTTATGTTTCGTCGTGAGGTGAAACCCAGTCACGGACGACTTCTTCTACGGGCTGGTAACAGCCAGTGCATATTAGGCTCGGTATTTGCGGTATATTCGGGGCCCCTCAATTGTGAGATAATCAAACAATGGCTGAAGAGACAAATAAGGTGGTGGCACTAAATCAAGAACAGTCGCCGGATAAATCTCTGGCGCGCCGTGAGCGGCAGGCGCAGGCATTGCGGCAAAATCTGGTGCGGCGCAAGGCCCAGATGCGTGACAGGAGGAAGGACGAACCGTCACAGGGGTGAGTAAGTTTTGCCGCCAAGTCCGTAATTTTCAGGTCTACGCTAAGGCTGGCCCTGAACGACCTGCGCTTGTATAAAGCCTAGTGGATAGAATCTAACATATGGTACCGATAGGATCCCGTATCTCGGTTTCTCGGTATGAGAGAGCCCGAGAGAGATGCCTGTGCATCGGTGAGGGGCTTCGACGCACCGGGAAGCCGGGATACGCGACCCGGAGCGCGGCTTCCCGAGCACACCAGCCTCGTTGAGCGACGGTTGTGGTGGGGATAGCACCACAGCACATCGCGCGCCTGACCGGTAAACTCGGGAAGCCGTCCTATGGGTACCATATGTTAAATTCTATCCACTAGATGTGCCCCAAATCTAGCCTATAACCATTTATTTACTTCTTAGACACATTAGGTCTTTCGTAATGGACAAGATTCGAATTCGTGGCGGAAAGCGCCTGTCCGGCAAAATAAGCATAAGCGGCGCAAAGAATGCGGCCTTACCCCTGATGGCGGCGAGCCTGCTGACCGACGAGCCGCTGGTGCTGGTTAATCTGCCGCAACTCGCCGATATCAGCACAATGGCTCATCTATTGACCCATCTGGGTGTCGATATCCGTATGGCGGGCGAGACCGGCAATGGTGGGCACACCGGCCGGTCGCTAAGCCTGCAGGCGGCTGAGGTCACCGACACCGAGGCGCCCTATGATCTGGTGCGCCGCATGCGGGCGTCGGTCGTGGTCCTCGGCCCGTTGCTGGCGCGCAGCGGACATGCGCGGGTGTCCCTCCCCGGCGGGTGCGCGATCGGAACAAGGCCGGTTGATCTGCATATAAAGGGTCTGAGCCAGCTTGGCGCCGAGATCGATTTGACTGGTGGCTATATCAACGCCAAGGCGCCAAACGGTCTGGTCGGCGCCAATTTTGTATTTCCGACGGTGTCGGTTGGCGCGACCGAAAATGTTCTGATGGCTGCGTGTCTGGCTGCGGGCGAAAGCGTTCTCAGCAATGTCGCGCGCGAACCCGAAATTACCGACCTCGCGCATTGTCTGGTTGCTATGGGGGCCAACATCAGCGGCATTGGCAGCGATACACTTATCGTTCGGGGGGTGGAGCGACTTCACCGCACCGAGCACACTGTCATCGCGGATCGGATAGAGGCCGGCACCTATGCCATGGCGGCGGCTATGACCGGCGGCGATATTGAATTGATTGGCGTGCAAGCCGACCTCATGGAGTCGGTTCTCGATAAATTGATGGAGGCGGGTGTTAAAATTGAGCCGACGGAGCAGGGGTTGCGGGTCAGCTGCGATACGAGGCTGCGCGGTGTCGATGTGATGACCGAACCATTTCCCGGATTTCCAACCGATCTGCAAGCCCAGATGACGGCGTTGATGAGCACAATGGATGGCGCTTCGATGATTACCGAATCGATCTTTGAAAACCGTTTTATGCATATTCCGGAGCTTGCACGCATGGGGGCCAATGTGACGGTTCATGGTGCATCGTCGCTGGTGCGCGGAGTAGGTACGCTGATCGGGGCGCAGGTGATGGCAACCGATTTGCGTGCATCGGCGTCGCTCGTGCTCGCCGGCCTGATCGCCGAGGGCGATACATGGGTTAGCCGGGTCTATCACATCGATCGCGGGTATGAACGGATTGAGGAGAAGCTCGCCGCCTGCGGCGCGGATATAGAGCGTATCGACGAATGACGACGCAAACCCTTCTCAAGCTGCGCGCCGTTGATACAGAAGATCTGGGCGTGCTGTCGGCCTGTCTTCAGGATGCGGTTATTGCGATCAGGGAAACCACCTTTCTGCCGGGCGAGGGGCGCTTTGTTTTTGTAGCGAACCGGTTCCGCTGGGAAGATTTTGACCGGAAGCCCCCGGTCGAAGGCACGGCAATCTATGAACGGGGTCATTGCGGTGTCTGCTTTGATGCAGTGACTGCGGTGCGCCAGCAAGGGCTGGTGCAGAGCCGCAAGGGACAGATTGTCTCTTTACTGGCAATTGAACAGGGTGAGGAGGGGGAGAGGACGATCGATCTGGTCTTTTCCGCCGGCATTGTAATCCGTTTGGAGGTGGCGCAAATCCTATGCCATGTTCATGACCTTGATGAGCGATGGACGACGAAATGGCGTCCATCCCATCCGCTGGATGACTGAAAGACTATTTCGCGCCCAGTGCAATACTGACGGTGTAGCGGCACTGGATTACGACGGATAACCGTCACGGAGATACCTGTGGTTGAAGACCGAGACCTTGTACTGGCTCTCCCAAAGGGGCGCATCCTGAGAGACGCGTTGCCGTTGCTCGCGCGTGCGGGGATCGAACCGGAACCGGCTTTTTATGATGAGAACTCCCGGCAGCTGCTGTTTTCAACCAATGTGCTCGGTCTCAGCATAATCCGAACGCGCAGCTTTGACGTTGCTACCTTTGTCGCCTTTGGCGCGGCCCAAATGGGCATTGCTGGCAGTGATGTTTTGTTGGAATTCGATTACCCGGAAAACTATGCACCGCTCGATCTTGGTATCGGCAAGTGCCGTATGATGGTCGCTGAGCCCCAGGAAATGGTTGCCGGCGATGACCCGTCCCGTTGGAGCCATGTTTCGGTGGCCACCAAATATCCTGATGTGACGCGGCGGCACTTCGCGGCTCGGGGGGTTCAGGCGGAATGTATCAAGTTGAATGGGGCGATGGAGTTGGCCCCGGCGTTGGGGCTTGCCAGGCGGATTGTCGATCTGGTGGATTCCGGCCGGACGTTGGCGGCTA
>Ga0315339_1003399_pt1 | contig 11209 bp, 12 predicted proteins | sample ASW17metaG_FD_204514 | JGI IMG/M metagenome (GOLD analysis project Ga0315339, IMG submission 204514) | Ammonia-oxidizing marine archaeal communities from Pacific Ocean, United States - ASW #17 | ecosystem: Environmental > Aquatic > Marine > Oceanic | place: USA: California | collected 2016-12-05
AAGCGCATGGCTGCCATCATCCAATTATCTATACCAAGCAGAATTTTGTCGACCGGGTGAAGCGCCTGACCAAGGGTGCCGGGGTGCCGGTGGTTTATGATTCCATCGGCAAGGATACCTTCCCGGCGTCGCTCGATTGCCTGCAGAAGCGCGGGCTGTTCGTCAGCTTCGGCAATGCATCGGGCCCGGTGCCGCCTTTCGTGACGGGCATTCTGACCCAAAGAGGATCTCTGTACATGACCCGGCCGTCTCTGTTTGACTACGTCGGCACGCGGCCGGAACTGGAGGCCAATGCCGGCGATTTAATTGGCGTGGTCAAAAAAGGCGTGGTCAAAATTGAAATAAACCAAACCTATGCGCTCAAGGATGCCGCCAGGGCCCATCGTGATCTTGAAGGCCGGAAGACCACGGGCTCCTCCGTGCTGCAGCCCTAAACCGTTTTCCGCGGCCAGATAGAACCGGTCGCTCGTGCCGGCGCACTGCGGGGCCCTACCTGAAATGATTTCAGCCCCCCTCCTTCTTTGTCATCCTTGGATCAGGTCCACTGGTGTCCGGTTTACATAGATTACGTCGCCTGTGACGGAGACAAACAGCCTGTTTCCTTGAAATGTATCGGTTTGCAAAAGGTGTTTGCCATTGTCGCACCTTGTCTACCCCTAAATTTTCTGTCATCCCAGCCCGCGCTTCGCTTTCCTGGGATGAAAAAGGGGGGAAGGCGGGTTTTTACCAGCAGTGACGCAAACAGCGCCACCCCCTTTGCCGTTTACGGCCGACCAATTTACTGGTTCATCGAATCAAAAAATTCCTTGTTGTTCTTGGTTCCTTTCAGCTTGTCGATCAGGAATTCCATGGCGTCGGCGGTACCCAGAGGCGACAGGATCCGGCGCAGCACCCACATTTTCGACAGCGTGCCCTTTTCAACCAGCAGCTCTTCCTTGCGCGTCCCGGATTTGGTGATGTCCATTGATGGGAATGTGCGCTTGTCGGCAAGCTTGCGATCGAGCACAATTTCCGAATTTCCCGTACCCTTGAATTCCTCGAAAATAACCTCGTCCATGCGCGAACCGGTATCGATCAGGGCGGTAGCGATGATGGTCATCGACCCGCCTTCTTCTATATTGCGCGCCGCGCCAAAAAACCGCTTCGGCTTCTGCAGGGCATTTGAATCGACGCCCCCGGTCAGCACCTTGCCGGAACTCGGCACGACCGTGTTGTAGGCCCGCGCCAACCGGGTAATGGAATCAAGAAGAATCACCACATCGCGGCCGTGTTCAACTAGGCGCTTAGCTTTTTCGATCACCATTTCTGATACCTGAACGTGACGCGTCGCGGGCTCGTCGAAGGTGGAGCTCACCACCTCGCCGTCTACCGAACGCTGCATATCGGTGACCTCTTCCGGCCGCTCGTCGATCAGCAGAACGATAAGATAGACATCGGGGTTATTCGCAGTGATGGCATGAGCGATGGCCTGAAGCATCATCGTCTTACCCGTCCGGGGGGGCGCGACTATCAAGGCGCGCTGCCCCCTGCCGATGGGCGACACGATATCGACAATCCGCGTTGTCAAATCCTTGCTCTTGGGATTGTCCTGGTCGAGACTGAACTTTTCTTCTGGATAAAGCGGCGTCAGATTATCAAAATTGATTCGGTGGCGGACTTTTTCCGGATCATCGAAATTAATCTTATTGACTTTGAGCAGCGCAAAATACCTTTCGCCGTCCTTGGGAGACCGGATTTCGCCTTCAACGGTATCCCCCGCCCTCAACCCAAAGCGGCGTATTTGGCTCGGTGACACGTAAATATCGTCAGGGCCGGGCAAATAATTTGCCTCAGGCGCCCGCAAGAATCCAAACCCATCCTGAAGAATTTCCAGGACCCCGTCGCCAGAGATGATAACTTCATTCTCGGCGAGCTGTTTCAGGATGGCGAACATCATCTCTTGCTTGCGCAGGGACGAGGCATTTTCAATGCTCAAATCTTCGGCATAGGCCAATAGGTCGGCAGGGGATTTCTGCTTAAGCTCTTGGAGATTCATGGCGGTTTGATCGGATAAATTTATAGGTTAAGGGGTGAAGTACTGACACGATTACTGAAATGGGGATGGACCTATCGGGTGCGCCAGTCAGTTGTTCGATCGGGAATGGGCGGGGAAATTGAGAAATTTAGCTGAGAATATTGGGAAAATCGCCCGAGAACCGGGCATTTTAATTTACACAACCCTACCGTTAGCGGAATTCGATCAAAAAGTCAAATGCCGCCTTCGGGTTGGTTTTTAACCCGGCTTTACGATCACCAATATAACAATCGCAATCATCAGTAGTGTCGGGGCCTCATTGGCGATCCGGTAAATCTTCGCCGGCCGTGTATTTCTATCGGACTCAAAGTCCTTTCTCCACCGGGAAAAAAGACCGTGGACAGCGGTCATGGCAAGCACCAGCGCTAGCTTCATATAGACCCACCACGCCGCCCAATCGACAATCCCTGGTGTTAGCAGAAGCATGATACCAAAAATAAAGCTCGTGATCATCGCGGGATTTATGACTGCCCGCAACAAACGGCGCTCCATAATTTTGAAGGTTTCGGATTTGTCGGAACCCGTGGATGCATCGCAATGATAAACGAACAATCGCGGCAGATAGAGCATCCCCGCCATCCACGCGATAACCGAAATGATGTGTAGCGATTTTACCCATGGGTACAGCGAAATCAGCGCGCTATCCACTCGAGGACGCCCCAACCTGGCAATAGGCACAAGCGCCAAAAGAATCAGGACAGAGTTTTTGCCCGACGCCCGATACTATTTCGTGGCTGCCAACGGATTGTACGAGTCTCGCTAAACCCTGAATGAAGTCCTGATTAACGCCGACCGTCGCGCCACGAATATATTCCGGAACACCGACATCCTTGGCAAGCTTTCCATACTCAATATCAAGCTCGACCAGTGTTTCCGAATGCTCGGACACAAAAGCGACCGGAATAACTGTTACTGAAACCCCGTCCCTCCCGGCCCGTCTGATCTCATCGTCGGTGTAGGGGCGCAGCCATTCGACGGGACCAACTCTGCTCTGATAGCAAATCACATAATCCAGGTCTGGAATTCCAAGGCGATTAACAATAGCCGCAACCGTCATTTCGATTTGGGCCTGATAGGGATCACCTGCCGCAATAAATTTCTCAGGCAGCCCGTGCGCCGAAAATAGAATCCGGGCCGGTTTCTGTATGATCCTTTCGAGACTTGATCTTATTTGCATCGCCATCGCGTCGATGAGCCCGGGTTCGGTTGGATAACAACAAACCATGGTCATAGGGCAGGACAAGTCGTTCTTTGCGGCAGTAATTTTCCAGGCTCTATAAAACGATTCTGTTGTTGTAGTTGAAAATTGTGGATAAAGCGGTAACAGAATAATCCGGTCCGGCCCATAAGCTTTTACCTTGGTCGCGCAATCCTCGGCAAACGGTCGCCAATATCGCATAGCGATAAACACACGATAGCTAACCCCGTCACCCAAATTTCGCTGCAGCGCTTCCGCTTGTTGGCGGGTTTCCTCCAGGATCGGCGACCGACCACCGATTTGCCGGTAGATTTCTTTTGCGACAGGCGTGCGGCGGGTCGAAATTAGCTTTGCTATTAGCCAGCGTAGCGGGCGTGGCTGGCGAATAATAGAAGGGTCATTGAACAAATTAAACAAAAAAGGCTTTACTGCCTCAAGCGAATCCGGACCACCTAAATTGAAAACAACCACCGCTGTCCGCGCCATCGCCTTAACCTGTTCCCTAATCCGCGAATGAATGGCTTACGGCCGCCATGCGGCCACATAATCACAAAGTTCCGAAACATGGTCCGGCGGCGTCGTTTGCATCACCCCATGCCCGAGATTAAAAACAAATGGTTTCCTGGCAAAGGCCACGAGAATTTTTTCTACTTCCCGCTTAAGGACGTTACCACCCTGAACCAGATAAACTGGATCAAGATTTCCCTGTACCACAGTAGCCGACTGAAGATGATTGCGCGCCCATTCACGCGACACGGTCTGATCAAGACTAACCGCGGCAATACCATCGAGTTTCAGAAATTCCACATAGCGGGCACCCGCTAATCGAGGAAAAACAATTATCGGAATTTCAGGCTTTTCGTCCTTGATCCGAGCAACGATCCGCCCGATAGGCTCAACACACCATGTCTGAAACGCACCATCCGGCAATAGCCCTGCCCAGCTGTCGAATATTTGCAATACATCAGCCCCGGCATCAATCTGGGCAATCAAGTGACCCGCAATAGCCTCCTCGAGAACGGTAAACAAATTTTGAAAATTAGCAGGGTCACAAAATGCCCAGCTTTTCGTTTTGGCAAAATCGCGACTGCTTCCACCCTCAATCATATAGGTTGCTATCGTCCACGGTGCACCGGCAAACCCGATCAAGGCAACACTATCCGGCAACGCTGCCTTAACACGTGACAGGGTTTGATACACCGGCTGCAAATGATCTTGAACACCCGATGAGCTTAAGGCCGCAATATCATGATTCGATTGTAGCGGCTCCAACACAGGCCCCACCCTATCCTGGAAACTCACGACCTGACCAAGGGCATGGGGGATGACCAGAATGTCGGAAAACACAATCGCGGCGTCGAGCGCAAACCGGCGGACGGGCTGTAAGGTAACCTCCACAGCCAAATCAGAATTATAGCACAGATCTAGAAAATTCCCAGCGCCAGCGCGTACCTTCCTATATTCCGGCAGGTAGCGCCCGGCCTGGCGCATGAGCCAAATAGGCGGACGACCCACCTTCTCACGCCGGAGAGTACTGATCAGTCTGCTACTTGCGTCCATCAAAATTATTTTCCTGATTCATTCATGGATTAGGGCGCTCTCCTACCTAATCTATTCTATATTAAAAAGATTTTGATGTAGTAGTACGGTGACTTATGGGGATTGAATGATTCCCTTAATTTATCCACCGGAAACGTAAACAGGGGATTTATGTGTATTGTTTGCGAACAACTAGCAATCAATAGTGGGTTGGATTGATTCAGCGGTCGGTGTCCACACATAGAATGTTGGGGATAATATGAATTATTCAATACTGTGTATGATTGCTGCCATCGCAGGTAAACGCATAACGAATTTATGATAAGAAGGACAGTAATTAGTAGTCCGTGGAAAACTTATGAGTTATCCCCATAACCTCAAAAGTAAGGAGATGGTCATAAACAAGGTTTTCCACCTACATCTTGTTTCAGATTCCACTGGCGAGACGACCTACCTCCTTGCCCGGGCGTGCCTCGTTCAATTCGAGAATATCGAGGTAAACACACAAACCCATGGCCAAGTCCTAAGCGCCGCCAAGATGCAAAAGGTTATTGAGGCGATTGAAGCGAATCCCGGGGCGGTTATGTATACCATGATCGATAAATCACTTGGTGCGACTTTGGTAAAAGGATGCACTCGGATTGGTGTCCCCTGTATCGACGTGCTGGATGGGGTTATTTCCCGGCTACAACAGTATTTTGGTAAAACCATCCGTGGCCAACCTGGCCGCCAGCACCAGCTTGACGATCAGTATTTCCATCGGATTGACGCCATGCAGTTTGCCCTTAGTCATGATGACGGCCAGGGATTTGACCACTTGATTAAAGCGGAAATCATTCTCGTTGGCGTATCACGCACATCCAAGACACCAACCTCAATGTATCTCGCCAACCACCGTGGATTAATGGCGGCAAATGTTCCGGTTGTGCCGGGCGTACCGCTTCCGGATATGTTATTTTCGAAACAGGCGCCCTTTGTCATCGGACTGACAACATCGCCGGAACGGCTGGTTCAAATACGACGCGAACGCATGAAATCGCTCGGTGAAGACAGAGAAACCAATTACGTCGAGTTAGACCAGGTGCGGCAGGAAATTCAGCACGCCCGCAAGTTGTTCGCGAAATTTCGATGGCCAGTGATCGATGTAACCCGGCGATCGATCGAAGAAACCGCGTCGGAGATTTTTGCGCTCTATACGGCAAATCTCGAAAAGCAAAGTGCGGGCGACCCGGCTGCAAAAAATCCCCAGAGCTTGTGATGATTATGGAATCCGAGACAGTCGTTCTTGCGTCGTCAAGTGAAACACGACGGAATATTCTCGAGAAGGCTGGTGTTGTAATCGAGGTAATTCCACCGCGTATCGATGAGGAAGAAATCAAACGGGCCATGATTGCTGAAAAAGCCGGTGGCGCTGAGATTGCCAAGGTGCTCGCCGAGCAAAAAGCGTGTTCTGTGTCGCGCCAGCAGCCACAAAATCTGGTAATTGGCGCGGATCAAGTTCTAGAAATGGATGGCCTGATATTTAGTAAGCCTCAGAATTCGGCGAGCGCACGGGAGGGGCTTGCCGTTCTTCGAGGGAGGGAACATCGCCTGCACAGTTGTGTTTGTGTCTCGCGGGACGGGCAAAGGCTTTGGGAAAAGCTGGATAGTGCAAAGCTGACCATGCGTGGTTTTTCGGATGAGTTTCTGGAAGCGTACCTCCACTCGATCGGAGACCTGGCGTTTACCGGTCCTGGCAGTTACCGGATAGAGGATGTCGGGTCCCAGTTGTTTTCAGGAATATCGGGCGATTATTTCACGATACTAGGGCTGCCCCTTCTCCCTCTTCTGGCATTTCTGCGCGTGCACGGAGCGTTGCAATCGTGACCGTTTCAGGCGCGGCTCAAATTGCCGGTGTGATGGGCTGGCCGGTCGATCATTCCCTGTCACCCTGCCTACATGGCTATTGGCTGGATTTTTATGGGATTGACGGCGCCTATATACCGCTGGCTGTTCACCCGGATCGCCTTGAAAATGCATTGCGCGCGCTGCCGGTACTTGGTTTTGCGGGCGCCAATCTGACCATGCCGCACAAGGAAGAAGCGCTGAAAATCGTTGATATCTGCGACGAAACGGCAACACGCATCGGGGCAGTTAATACCGTAGTGGTCCGATCCGATGGATCGATCGAAGGCCGTAATACAGATGGCCATGGTTTTTTACAATCGGTGCGCTCAGGAGCCCCTCAATGGGAGGTGGGGGATGGCCCGGTGGCTTTGATCGGTGCCGGCGGCGCGGCGCGTGCGGTTTGTGTGACATTACAGGAAGCCGGCTCAACCGAAATAAGGATTATTAATAGAACCGCGGAACGTGCCGGTGGACTAGCCTGTGAATTTGGATCGCCCATCATCACCGTCCCCTGGGCAGAACGGACAACAGCCCTTGAGGGCGTTTCCCTGCTGGTCAATGCAACTATACTTGGCATGCGTGGCCAACCGCCCTTGGATCTAGATCTAGATTTGCTGCCGCGGTCCGCGGTGGTCACTGATATTGTGTATGCCCCGCTAAAGACAGCGCTACTCTATGATGCTGAAACAAGAGGTAATCGAATTGTCGACGGACTTGGCATGTTGCTGCATCAAGCGCGTCCTGGTTTTGCCGCGTATTTTGACCTCGAGCCCGAAGTTACGACCGCTTTACGGGAGCATGTGATAAACCAAATTGAAGATCCTCATGGCTAGAACCCTTTCCGGTCTAATGATTCTATTTGTCGGAAAGGATTCTAGAAATTAGGACCATGATCATACTCGGCTTAACCGGCTCAATCGGAATGGGCAAATCGACCGCAGCGACGATGTTGCAAACCATGGGCTTGCGGATCTGTGATTCCGATGCGATCGTACACAAATTGCTCGGTATGGGCGGTGGGGCCGTTAAAGCCATTGGTGCTGAATTCGCCAACGCCGTTCTTCACGGGGCGGTTGACCGGTCGGCCCTTGGACAGGCTGTGTTTTCCGATCCGAATGCGCTGAAAAGGCTTGAAGCGATCTTGCACCCCATGGTGCAGGCGACGCAGGCAGACTATCTTAAACATGCCGCCTTAAACGGCGTACAGATTGCTGTCCTCGATGTGCCGCTCCTGTTTGAAGTCGAGACCGACCAGCGCTGCGACGCGGTTATGGTCGTTACGGCGCCGCGGTTTATACAGGAACAACGCGTCCTTCGGCGCCCCGGGATGACGCCGGAAAGGCTCCGCGCGACACTGGCGCGCCAGCTGCCCGACGCGGAAAAGCGCCGCCGGGCGGATTTTATTGTCCACACCGGCCTCGGAAAAGGGCATACTTATGGGCGATTGCGGGAGATTGTCGCTCAAATGCGCGATACGCGCGGATCCAAATGGCCGCCGGCTTGGCCAAGTTCGTGGGGGCACCATGCGTGAAGTCGTTCTAGATACGGAAACAACCGGCCTGTCGCCCGACAATGGCGATCGATTGGTCGAAATCGGTTGCCTGGAGCTCACTAACCACATGGCGACGGGCCGTACCTATCATTGCTATGTGAATCCAGAGATTACCATGCCGTCAGCGGCACAGGACGTCCACGGTTTGAGCGATGAATTCCTGGCGGATAAACCCCTTTTCGCCGCTATTGTGGGTGATTTTCTAGCTTTTATTGGCGATGATCCGTTGATTATTCACAATGCCGCCTTTGACATGGGCTTTATCAATGCGGAGCTGCGGCGACTTGGAAGGCCCCTCCTACCGGCGACGCAAGCGGTCGATACAGTATACATGGCACGCCAGATGTTTCCGGGCGCCCCGGCTAGCCTCGACGCCCTCTGCCGCCGATTCAGCATTGATAATACCGCCCGCGCGCTGCATGGCGCCTTGCTCGACGCGGCACTTCTTGCCGAGGTATATATCGAACTTTGTGGTGGACGGCAGCCAGGCCTCGTCTTGGAAGCGAACGACGTCGCATCGGACGCGACAGGGGCGGTACAGCGGATCACTCGGCGGCCCCGCTCGTTTGCGCCATCAGACGCAGAACTGGACGCCCATAAAAACTTCATGACCAATTTGACCGATCCGATCTGGGAAAAGTAGACCGTCCCGGCTCAGTCGTCCGCCTCGCTGCCGCCCTCCGGTGCATGTTGATTCTGATAAAGCTCCATAAAATCAATTGGTTGCAGGAAAAGCGGCGGAAAACCACCATCTCGCGTCACATCGGCGACAATATTTCGCGCGAAGGGGAACAACAGGCGGGCGCCCTCTATCAAAAGAATGGGCTGAATCGCCTCATCGGGGACATTAGCTAAGGAAATGACCGCGCAATAGGTTAATTCAACGATGAAGACCGGGCTGCCGTCCGTCATCGCCTGGCCATGAATGATCAGGCAAACCTCATACTTACCCCCCGACATCTCCCGGGCGCTGGTCGATACCTCGACGCTGACTTGCGGGTTATTTTGAATAGCGGTGGCGGATGATGGTCCCATCGGGTTTTCAAACGAAAGATCCTTGATGTATTGGACCTCGATGCCAATACGCGGCTCTTCCGTGCCGTTGACATTGATTAAATCTTCTGCGGCCGTGGCCGGATCGGCCGGTGTTTCTGCCATAAAGCCCTCCGGTGAATATAGCGGGCCGTCGCTAGCACGTATCAAACGGGGCGACAAGCGTCATGGGCGTGGTGGAGGCCGAATCTTGTGAACTGGGCCGTGTCTATTTGAAAATTCACGCCCTTTACGAAGGCGGTGGTAATTTGCCGTCTCGATCGGCTTCATCGGTTTTATCTTTATCGATTTCCCGAAATTCTCCGTCGATCGTGGCGGGACCGTTGCTGCTCGGATGGTTCCCGCCTGGCCCCATCGGGTTCTCTGCATTGGTCCATCCGCCGGCCCGCCCGGACCGGGCCAGGAAGGACCACGCCATATCCCGCAGAATTCTTCTCGCCCAAGGGACAAAGAGAAGAAAGCCAAATACATCTGTAACGAAGCCCGGCGTTAGCAATAATCCGCCCGCGGCCATCAAACAGATACCGTCGAAGACTTCAGCTACTGGAAATACATTTTGATTCAAGCTTTTTTGGGCACGCCGCAGTGTCTGTAATCCCTGACTTCGTATAAGCCAGGTGCCAAGCATGGCGGTAATGATGATCATCAGAATTGTGTTCAAAACGCCAATACGGCCACCCACCTCGAGGAATGCGGCGATTTCGATAATTGGTACGGCAATAAGGGCCGGGAGGATAAAATTTGACATACTTGCGATTTGCTGCGGAAATCCCTAGTTTCATGTCTTGGCATATGTACATGTCGGGAATGCGGTATGGTTTATCCAAGCCCGCTGTCGGCGTCTAGCGTTATGCACTGATAATCGGAAAGCCCATGGGCGACGGATTCCTAGATCTTGTTCTTTTTGCGATGATTGCGGCGTTTCTCGTATTCCGTTTGCGAGGCGTGCTTGGCCGTCGAACAGGGCATGAGCGGCCGCCTCCGGATCCGCTTGCCAAACGAACCGGAGAGTCGCCGCCGAAAGACAACGTTGTTGATTTGCACGACCGAACCGGCCTAGTGGAGGAAGACGAAACCATCGCGGCGGAAGAACCCGATGGTCCATTGGTGGCCGGTGTGGCTCAAGTCCGATCCGCGGATCCAAATTTCAGTCCTGATGAATTTTGTGAAGGCGCCGAGGCGGCGTTTGAGACGGTCGTCCAGGCCTTTGCGGTGGGTGATCTCAAAATTTTGCGATCGCTCTTGAACGACGAAGTTTACAACAATTTTTCCGCAGCCGTTAAGCAGCGCGAAGAGGCCGAAGAAGAGCTTGAAACGACGGTGATCGGTATCAAGAGTGGGGATATTCTCGAGGCGCGCCTAGAAGGGCGCATGGCTTTTGTCACGGTAAAGTTCCAGTCGGAGCAGGTCAATGTTGCCCGCGATAAAAGCGGCGCGGTTGTCGACGGCGATCCGACCCAGGTCACCGATGTCACGGACATCTGGACCTTTGCGCGGAACACAAGGGCCAGGGATCCGAACTGGACCCTGGTTGAGACAAGAAGCTCCAATTAGCCATATTTATTACAGTCTGTTGGTCGCCGCGTTCTGGTATGCCACCGCAGGCTGTGCGCCGTTCCCAGAGCTGTCTCCGAAAATCACTGTCGAACCGGTTGATTTTAAAGCGCTCGAGGGGTGGCGCGGCGACCGGCTGGATGGCGCACTAGTGGCCTATAAAAGAAGTTGTGCAGTTCTGTTGCGCGCGCCACAGACGGACCGTGGCAAGCCCTTGCTTGTCGCGGGCCATGCAATTGATTGGCGCCCTGCCTGCAAAGCGGCTTCAACAGTGGAGGATAGAAGTAGCAGCGCTGCGCGTGCATTTTTTGAGAAATGGTTCCGCCCCTTTGCTGTGATTGACCGGGATGGT
>Ga0315339_1003400_pt1 | contig 11206 bp, 9 predicted proteins | sample ASW17metaG_FD_204514 | JGI IMG/M metagenome (GOLD analysis project Ga0315339, IMG submission 204514) | Ammonia-oxidizing marine archaeal communities from Pacific Ocean, United States - ASW #17 | ecosystem: Environmental > Aquatic > Marine > Oceanic | place: USA: California | collected 2016-12-05
ACTGCGGCGTTGGATACGATTCCCGGGTTCTCGTCCAGGGGCCCGGTCAGCAGGGGCTTTCTCAAACTGTGGCGTGCAAACAGGCTGGAGCCTCTCTGATTATCGTGACGGGAACGTCAAAAGACAAGGCGAGGCTCGAGGTCGCATTGAAACTTGGTGCCGACTACGTCATCAATGTTGAAGAAGAAGACCCGGTCCAACGAATCCGGGAGATCACGGGAGGGGAGGGTGTGGATGTTTCGTTGGACTGTTCTGCGGGGGCGGGAACGGCACCTGTGCTCCTCGGCCTGGAAGCTTTGAAACGCAAAGGCGGAACGATGCTGGTACAGGGGGAGGTCGCTAGCTTTCCCGAGTTCCCGTTGGCGAAGGTGACAAACAAGTACGTCACTATCAAGAGCGCTCGCGGTCACAACCATCTTTCTTGTGAGCTAGCGCTTAAGCAACTCGCTTCAGACCGATTCCCGCTCGACTTGATTACCACCCATAGGTTGGGGTTGAAGGACGCCGATCGAGCGATAAAGTCTGTGGGTGGCACAGAGACCGAGGGCGTTATCCACGTTTCTCTCCTTCCCTGGCAATAGGCTTCCGATAATGCGGTTGGAGCTGCCTGTCTACTAGGCTGACGGCTAGATTGATGCGTGAGGGGTGCCGGGCTTCGCCCTTAGGCGTTCCCGCGCCGCTTCCGCATAGGCTTGATCTCTCGGCAACAGAAATGCCGCTGAGCGCACCTTATGGGTGTCCGGATCGAGGCCGGGCGGTGGCTTTCCTTCCTCCTGCATTTCTTTGATTGCCTCTAGAAGTTTTCGCCGAGCTAGCATGATGCCGCGGTCGGTTGGCGCAAGCTTCTCCCGGGTGCGGTCGCAGATGGGCCCCATGCTTTCCTGCAACGATGAGTCCTGAACTGCAATGCCGCGCACCCCGCTGTAGGTGATGCCCGCTTTCTGAGCTTCTCGGTCCATCAGATAGTCGTTCGACTTGTTGGCCCGCGGGATAAACGTACCCGGGACGTAGTCGGAGTGGATACCCTCACCATTTTTCATGGCATGGAGTTCCTCGGGGGTGAGATTCCGCGATGCCTTGTAGTCGTAGCTCCATGTCCAACAGTTCTCATCATCAATCGGAACCCAAAAGTGGCCGTGCACCGGATGGTCTGCCCTGGGCGGGATCATTGTGAACGCCGGCATCAACCATTGCGTAATCCTCCAATAGTATTGATCGTTGTCTGCGTTCCTCCGCGCACCGATTAATAACCCACCGGGATTTTCGGTAATCTCGAAGACCGGTCGTAAGTCTCCGAAGTTGTATTCGTTGCCCTTGGAACCCTTGAACAAGGGATCGGTATTCAGCGCACCGCTGTGCAGGAAAGAGACGTGGCTGGAATCGATCCCGCCTTCCATGGCTTGTAACCAGTTACATTCCTGCAAGCGCTTGGTGATAAATCGTTGCTCCGGATCGACGGTGCAGAACTCGTACTCCGGTAGAGGCGGTTTCCTCTTTGGGTCGCCCATGTACGTCCAGAGAATGCCGCCTTTCTCCACTAACGGATAGGACTTTAACTTTATCTGTTCGGCGAACTTCGGGTCTTCCTCCGATGGAACTTCGACACACTTACCAAAAACATCATATTTCCAGCCGTGATATGGGCAGCGTAGGCCGCTTTCTTCGTTGCGTCCGAACCATAACGAAACGCATCGATGTGCACAGAACTCGTCGATGAGGCCGAGACGATTCTCTGTGTCACGAAAGGCGATCAGTTTCTCCGAGAACAACTGGACACGCACCGGTGGGCAGTCCGGTTCCGGTAATTCCTCTGCAAGTAAGGCCGGGTGCCAGTGACACCTGAAAAAATCACCCATCGGCGTTCCCGGGTCTGTTTTAGTCAGGAGTTCGTTCCGCTCTTTCGTAAGCATCGGTTACACTCGCAAGTAGTTGACGTCCCCCAGGACAAGGATGGACGTTCGTTCAAGCCAACCTCGCAGGGTCGCGCCGTGGCCGACAAAGTAACGATACCACAGCTACAGCAGATGAAACGCGATGCCCACAAGATTGTCGGCGTCGTTGCCTGGGATTGTCATATCGCTCGGATAGCCGATCGGACTGGTGTAGAAATACTGTCCGTTGGCGATTCGGTGGGGGTTAACCTGTGGGGTCATTCGAACCCGTTTACCGTGACGATGGATCAGATGTTGACCGTTGCGCAGGCGGTTCGCGCGGGAACGACACGCGCTCTTCTTAGCTGCGACCTGCCGTATGGACCGCTTCAGGATAGTGTCGACGCAGCGGTGGAGGCTAGCGTCCGGATGGTCAAGGAGGCGGGCGTCGATATGGTCAAGCTCGACGGTGCGGCTGATTTCCCGGAGGCGGTGGAAGCGCTCACCCACGCTGGCATTCCTGTCTGGGCTCAGTTCGGCATCACACCACAGACCTCTCTGCAGTACGGTATTGAATTCTCCGCGTTGCCTGAGGCCGAGGTGCCATTGGAATTGAAGGAACAGTTCGTTTCCGAGGCAAAGCTGCTGCAAGAGGCGGGCGCTGTCATGCTCGATTTCACAAACTCCGGGCCCATCGTGGGTCCGGAGGTCACATCGGCCGTCTCTATTCCCGTCATCGGCGGTTTCGGTGGTGGGCCATGGTTGGACGGACGAGTACGGATGGCTCACGCTGCCATCGGTTATGGTGCGAGGCACCTGGACGAGGACATCGAAACATACGCAAACGTCGCCCGCATCGCGCGTGATGCCATAACCGCGTTCAGCGAGGATGTGCGCGCCGCACGGCAGATTAAGGGTGCGGTGAGGGCAAAGGGGTAGAAGGAAGAACAACGTGCCATCGGCGACTATCGACGGAATCCAAACGCATTACGAAATCATTGGCGACGGACCGCCCTTATTGATGTTTTCCCCTGGCGGATTCGATGCGACGTTCGATAAATGGTCGAATCTGGGGGTCTACGCGAGAATCAAGCTCCTTGATTATCTGCCCGAGAAGTACCGGTGCATTGTTTTCGACCGACGCGAGACCGGACAGTCGGGTGGACGCGTAGAGGAGCTGACTTGGGCTCACTACGTTAGGCAAGGTAAGGGTCTCCTGGATCATTTGGGTGTGCGTCAGGCGCATCTGTTCGGCGGATGCATGGGCTGTTGCCCTGTGTTGGCGTTTGCCGTTGAGTATCCCGAGGTTACGTTGAGTATGGTGCTCTTCTGGCCGGTCGGTGGTGCTCATTTTCGTATCCGAGGGCATAAGCGATTCGCCACGCATCTCACGTTTGTGGAGGAGAACGGACTTAGGGGTGTAGTGGAACTTGCGAAGACGACTGATGCGGGATTTGGTAAGGACCCACGAATCGGACCGTGGGCGCCTGTGATTCGCCGTGATAAAGAGTTCGCTGACCGTTACACCGCGTTTAATGTCGCCGAATACAAGGAGATTATCGAACGCCTGCCTCGCAACCTGATGGATAGAGATACTGTGCCCGGCGCGGAACCTGAGAACCTGATCGGGCTGGCGACTCCAGCGCTGATTGTTCCCGGAAGGGATATTGCACACGCTACTTCGGCCGCATGGTATTTGGATGAGTGTTTGCCGTCGTCGCAATATTGGGATGTGCTACCGGATGATCTGAACGAAGCTAACGCGCCTGCCCGAATTGTTCATTTCCTGGGTAGCATTTCCGGGGAGGAATGAGCCGCGCTCCCTGGTCAACTCAAGCTGTCAGCTCGAGTGTGCCTTTTGCGAATACCGATTCGATTTCTATCGGCTTCCGTAGAATTTTCTGAGCCTCCGCATTCTTGATGAGATTCTGCAGTACGGCGTGGTTAGGCCCGATACCGTAAGGTAATGGATCCCCCATCAGCCCCATCATCTGAAGGTGGAACTCATCAACGCTGGTTGGACTCTCTATCCCTCCTGTTCGGAGACGTTCCAGATAAAGGTTTTTGGCTTCGGCAAACGCATTGAAGATTGCAACGTCTACTCCCGGATGTTCCTTCATGACATTGTCTCGAAGGACGATAAGGTGATTGATCGGGTAGTGCCCACGATCCTTGAAGGCCTTGATCCCTGCCTCCAGAGGATTAGGGATCAAGGGCTGAATGTTGGAGTCAGTGGATTCGATGTTGATAGCGGCAGCGAGGTCACCACTGTCGAGCAGCTCATCGATGGTCTTACCGCGTTCTATCGAGACCACATTCCCTGGGGGTTTGTATTTCTCGACGTGCTCATCTCCTGAGAGAACCCACGTGATTTTACTGAGGTCGACGCCGTACTCCTCCTGTAGGACTCCTCGTGCCCAGACCCCGGCGGTGACTGTATATCCGCGGTTTACGCCGACGCGCTGCCCTTCGAGATCCTTTGGGTTCTCTAGGCCAAACTTGATGTTGTGCAGAATTGCACCGTGATGGAATGCACGTTTGAGAAAAATGGGCAGCCCGCTGATAGGCACACCGTGGTCGCGAGCGCACAAATAGGTTGTCAGGGCCATTTCGCAGACCTCAAATTCAAGCGTTCGTACCATTCGGCGAAAGGCGTGAACTAGGACAGGTACTTCTTCGAAGGCAAAGGAGAAGCCTGCTGGATGAATGGAGCCATCCTTCAACGCCGAATTGTTACCCTGTTCCCGGCTCACGATTTGCAGTGCAGGTACGGCCATGGCATTCCTTTCAAACTAACTCGATGGGAGGCGCGGTCTTTGTTCCTTGTAGGGGCGGTGCTGGATTCTTTCCTCGCCCCGTGCGCCTCCCGGCGCATCCCGGAAGACGAGTGACTTTATCGTCACCGGCACCGTGTGAGATGGCAGTTGGATTCGTCCCAGGTCGACATAGTCGAAATCCCCGAGGACAAGGCCGTCGACAACGAACAGCTCATTAGGAACGCCAAGCTCCTCCTTGAGGACAGCACCGAGATTCAAGGCGATATCGGCGTCCAGAATCACATAGATTGGTTTGCCGTTCTCGATTCGTTTAATCATAGCCTGGCTAATTCCGTCAGCAAGGGCCTTGATTCGTTGAAATGTTGGCTCGCCCTCCCAATGAAAGGCCAGGACGATATCGGCGTTCGCTTCCTCGAGATCGAAGAGCTCCATGTGGCGTCCGATTTCCCGGGCTAGATGGTCGACGTCGAAGTCTTCGCTGAATTTGAAGTCCGGACGTACAACTTGAACGTTCCGCCGGGGCAATAGCGTTTTTGGATCACTGATATACCCGGTGTTCCCGCTGAGTTGGGCGGTAAATTCCGATCCGCCCAGGGCCGTTGCACGGATACCCTGGCTGTGCGCGATGAGTGGCCAAGGTAGAACCTCGGTATCCACGCGCTCACGTAGGGCATTCCCGAGCACGTGCCCAAGATCGCCGAAATTGCGTTTTTCTCTCCCGTAGAAGAACTCGGCCACGCCCCCCGAGAAAACGATCCCCTCGATTCCTTGTAGGTGTGACGCCGGATCGGTCAGGTAGAGAGAAAGGACATCTGGCGGTGGCGTTGGCATCGTAAGGGCTGCTACGAGATCATCGGTCATGGACTCCGCGACGGCGCAGAGTTCCGCATGGCTAGCCTTCTCACCGATGCGCCAGGCCAGACCGGCCCGCTTGGCGTGAGTCTTACCGGCAGGATCGAGGCGCACTATTCGCCCCTTCGAGTCTACAGCCACTAGGCGTCCGCCCACGTGGAAAGCCGCGGTGGAGATGACTTTACCCCTATCGATGACGCTCAGTTTGGTTGTACCGCCACCGACGTCAATGTTCAGCAGTCGCTCCCCGCGTTCGTAGGAAGCTTGTGCGGCGCCCGAGCCGTGAGCAGCGAGCATTGCCTCCATGTGATGACCTGCCGAGGCACATACGAGCTTTCCGCCTTTCTGTGAAAGGATTTGGGCAATGCGTTCGGCATTTTCTCTTCGGAGCGCCTCCCCCGTGAGGATGACCACCCCTGTGTCAATTTGGTCCGGGTGTAGATGAGCAGCGCGGTACGCCTCATCAATAATGGCGCCGAGAGCGCCGTCGTCGATGAGCTTTTCACTCCGGTATGGAGTCAGACTGATGGGAGACTCGAACAGCGTCTCCCGAGCGACCACGAGGTACCGGGTGGACAGGTTCACCGCTTGGCGTTGCAGATGCATTCGTGAAAACAGAATTTGGGTTCCGGCGGATCCGATATCGATGCATACACTCGCGAGGGCAACATTGTCTCGCTGCCAGAGAGGGTGGTCTTCGACGGAGCCTTCCAGATCCGCGTCGACATGATAGCCATCCGGTGTGTGGTCGGGATCCGGGTGATAGTGATCGTGGTACTTGTTCATGCGGATCAGTCTTTGTGGAGCATCGCACCCGATTCCCCTATGATCGGGCGCAGGGTCCGCCTCGCCTTGTTATATGCGGCGAAACCGTCCGTGCCGAGGTCTTGAGGATAGTTAGTATGATACCAGCAGAGCCACGTGGTCCGCGGTTAGCTACACAGTCGCTCTTGTTAGTCTCTGCTGCAGTTGGGAAGCGGGCGACGTCCTCAGGGGGAGTTAGTGAAAACGGATAAAGGCCGATTACCCCCGCATGTGCTGGTGCTCGCAGTAGTGTGCTTGATTCCTTTTTTGGCCTGGAGTCAGAATCCTTTTCCTGAGGGAGAAGTGCGGGACACCGTATTGCTGGTATGTAGTCAGTGTCATCCATTAACACGAATCATTGATGGTGACCTGACGGCGGAGGAGTGGGAGTTTATCCTCTATGACATGATCGCCCGCGGTGCGCCGGTGCATGCAGAAGACATAGAACGGGTAAGGCAATATCTGGTTGATAATTTCGGAGCCGTCGATTGACCCATATCGCCTATAGGGTCTAGGCGTGTTTAGTGGGTGACGTGAGTAGCTGAGGAGAACATCCAATGCGCGACCTGGTCGGAGACCTCATTAACGCAAAGCTATCGCGGCGCCAGTTTCTCGCCGCCATGTCTGCGGCCAGCTTCACTTCGGCTGCCGCCCAGTCCGTGTTCGAGTCGGTAGCGCCGTTCGTGCCCGGATCACCTATGCCAGAGAATTTCACCCGCACGGTGACTGGTACCGGCGCTGATCTTCTAGTGGAGCAAATGCTAGAAACGGGTGCGAAGTATTTATTCGTATCCAACGGTTCCGGGCTGGGCCCCGTTTGCGATTCTTTAGTGGATCATCCCGGTCTCCAATTGATCCAGGCAACCCATGAAGGTCAGCTCGTAGCGATAGCTGATGGTTACGCTAAGGCCTCTGGAGAGACTGCGTTCGGAATGTTCAGTCGGGTTGGGTTGCCCCATTCTTCGTCCAACATGTACAACTCAATGAAGGACCGAACACCTCTGGTGCTTTTCAGTGATCATGCGGATGTAGACAGGGAAGGTACCGACAGCCACGAGGACATCGACGACTGGCTGGAGGCAGTAAAACCCTATACCAAGTGGCGCTGGACTGTACACGAGCCCGAACGGTTACCGGAATGGGTTCGTAGGGCCTACAAAGTTGCCGGGGTGCTTCCGGGTGGACCGACTCACGTTAGGATTCCCCGCGATCTTCTTTATAGGCCGAACTTGTCGGCGACCGTCTTCTCCGGTCGAGCGCTGGATATTCCAATGGAATTACGCCCCAGTGAGAACGACGTTGAACGAACGGCCCGATTTCTGCTCGATGCTTCGTCGCCGCTGTTGTACGTAGGTCCGGAGGTTAGTCAAACCGGTGCACGTGCTTCGGTGGTTGAGCTGGCCGAGTTGTTGGCAATTCCGGTGGTCCAGCACCGTAGTTTCTATGCGGATTTCCCCAATTTCCACCCTTTGTATCTCGGGGAACTGCCCAACGTTCAGCCTTATCTGCAGAGTTATCCCATACCGATTGACTGTTTCGTCAATTTCGGTGCGCGTTTCCCGTCCGACTGGAACTTGCAGAATCTCGCGGTCATTCATGCGAGTGTGGATCCGACGAGTCTGGGTCGAAATGCGCCACTGGCGGGCGCGCTTGTGGGTCATCTTGACCAGGTGGCACGGTCGTTGATCGAGGCGGTGAAGGGCCTGGCGAGCCCCCAGCAGATAGAAGCGCGGACGGCGGACCGTCGCGCTCGTTGTGCCGCTCACACGGCGCAGGTGCGTGCGGCACGCTTGGAGGCTGGCCGGCGCGTCGGTGGCGCTCCGGTTCCGTGGCAACGCTTGATGTACGAGCTGAACCAGCAACTGGATGCGGATGCCGTGGTTGTCGAGGAGCTCGGGACCGAGCAGAAAACGCTGGGGTATTTCCCATTCGCCGACGACGCAAAGATGAAAATAGGTCGTACCGAGGGCCGGGCTCTGGGTTGGGGTGTCGGTGCTTCCGCCGGAGTCAAACTGGCTCTCCCCGACCGACAGGTGGTGTCGCTTCAGGGAGACGGTGGGTTCCTTTTTGGCCAGACCGATTCTCTTTGGACGATGTCGCGTTACGATATTCCGGTGATGACGGTCGTAACCAATAATCGAAGTTACGAGGAAACGCGTTGGCAGATCTTTAATCGCGGCGGACGCGCAGGGCAGGCCGGACGCGACTATGTCTCTTATCTAGGTGACCCGGACGTTAATTTTACGAGTTTGGCCGCTGCTTACAATATACCCGGGGCGGTCGTTTCCAATAGTGAGGAATTGGCCCCGGCGATTCGCCAGGGTCTGCGCACTTTGAGGGAGGGTAGGCCGTTTCTACTCGATGTTCACACCCGTACGCTGGGGGCTGGCGCGGAGCTGACCTGGTACCCGGACTTCTCACTGGCCGATCAGCGGACACGTAATGTGTGAATCCCTGTGGTGTGGTCACTCAATGGGGTTCCGGGGAAAGCGGTACGGTCTACAACCCAGACTCAATGCGTATGATCACCTGAATGGTCGTGTCCATGCTGTTCAGTCATGATCGCCTCGCCCTCTGTGTAGCCCGTCATCAGTGCTTCGATCAACCGTCGCAGGGGATCCTCCTGTACCGGCTGATGTGCAGCCATGAATCCGGCTAACCGAGCGTATACCAGGGGCTCCATAGAGAGTCGGTCGTAGCCGCTGACCTCCTCGGGAGCTCGGTTGAGTTCTGCCGCGGAACGCAAAGTGTTCCGGAAAAGTGTATCCAGATAGGCGTAAACGGGATCACCATCACGATCGTCGTCAGCGAGTGTGGCGAGATAACGTCGAGTATGTTCGACGAATCGTACGTAGTACTCCTCCGCTAGGGATTCGTCGCTTTCAATATCTCCGCACATCAGATCTTTCTCCATTGAGTTTCGTCCGCTCCAGGCCAAGCTCACTGTTGCCCCAGCGGAGAGTGCCTCGACCGGTGACAGATGATCCGTTCGGCGTTGGCGGACATTTCCAGAACCGCGATGATAATATCTTCTGTGAACGAAGGGAGAGCCAGAGATGAGCGAAGGGAAAAATCTGGTCGTTGCAGTGGGCGTGTTCCTCGCAATAATGCTGGCGGCACCCGTTCACTCGGACTCTGTGTCCGACTTCTACGAGGGTCGGCAGGTACGTCTCCTCATCGGTTACAGCGCGGGCGGTGGTTACGATACTTACGCTCGGCTACTTGCACGGCATCTGGGTAAGCATATTCCCGGCAACCCGACCATCGTTCCCCAGAACATGCCTGGTGCGGGAAGCCTTGCAGTAGCTAACTTCCTTTACAACGTCGCTCCGAAGGACGGTAGTGTGATCGGCACGTTCGCACGGGGTATGGCGATGGAACCGTTGCTGTCCGGTGAAGGAACACGTTTCAACGCGAGTGAGTTTTCGTGGATCGGTAGCCTCAATAATGAGGTTAGTGTATGCGCCTCGTGGCATACCTCCGACGTGCGAACAATGCAGGACCTGGAAACCAGGGAACTCATTGTTGGGGGTACCGGGTCCGGGGCAGATACCGACACCTTTCCTATCGTGATGAGTAATTTGCTCACCGCAAACATTAAACTGATCTCAGGTTACCCGGGTGGCAATGACGTTTTGCTGGCGATGGAACGCGGCGAGGTAGATGGCCGGTGCGGGTGGTCATGGTCGACGATTAAATCTCGCAACGCCGATTGGTTAGCGGAAGATCGGATCAACATCCTCGTACAGCTTGCGTTGGAGAAGCATCCGGATCTTGCGCACGTGCCGCTCATCACAGACTTTGCGGACAACGAGGACGAACTGATGGCGATGGAGCTGATTTTCGCGCGTCAGGTGATGGGGCGGCCTTACCTCGCTCCCCCGGGAATTCCGGCCGATCGACACGAGGTTCTGAGGCGGGCCTTCGACGCAACGGCCCGAGACCCGGAGTTTCTCGCCGATGCTGAACGCATTCAGCTCGAGCTCAATCCCGTCAACGGGGAGGAGATCGATGCCCTCATCGTTCGCATCTACGCGGCATCGGAGAGCGCGATTCGACTCGCGTCTGATGCAATCGTCAATACCGCTAATAACAATCGATGAATTCAGGGCAGGGGAGGGCACCGTACCGCTCGCCGCCCGGGAATACGTGAGCGCGGGAGAGCACTGAGTTGGACTTCAGCGCGTTCGAGTTCGCAATATCCGCCCTGAACATCATGCTTGATCCTGCTCGCCTCATGGTGTTGGCGGCTGGAGTGCTTGTTGGGCTCACGATCGGAGTTATTCCGGGCCTCGGTGGAATCGTTGGCATTGCTTTACTGATTCCTTTCACCTTCGAGATGGATCCGTACTCGGCCTTTGCCTTCCTGATAGGGATCGGTGCAGTCACCACGACCTCGGACACTGTGCCCGCGGTTCTTTTCGGTGTCCCAGGAACGACCGGGTCTGCGGCAACGATCCTTGATGGTCACCCACTCGCGAAACGCGGTCAGGCGGGACGGGCATTCGGAGCGGCTTACACCGCCTCTCTCCTTGGCGGTCTCGCGGGTGCTGTGCTGCTTGCGGTCAGCATTCCGGTGTTGCGCCCGGTGATTCTCTACCTTGGTTCTCCAGAGCTATTGGCCATTTGCGTATTCGGTATGTCGATGGTGGCAGTACTCAGCGGGAAGGCGCCCCTGCGAGGGATGGTCGCTGGGGGAATAGGGCTGATGGTTGCCATGGTGGGTTCGGACCCACAGACCGGCACCATGCGGTGGACCTTCGACACGCTGTACCTGTGGGATGGTGTGCCGCTCGTGCCGATCACCTTGGGTTTATTCGCACTGCCTGAGCTCGCGGATCTTGCCATTCGGCGCCAAAGCATCGGCCGGCAGGCCAGAGTCGACACACGTTCAGGACAACT
>Ga0315339_1003401_pt1 | contig 11200 bp, 16 predicted proteins | sample ASW17metaG_FD_204514 | JGI IMG/M metagenome (GOLD analysis project Ga0315339, IMG submission 204514) | Ammonia-oxidizing marine archaeal communities from Pacific Ocean, United States - ASW #17 | ecosystem: Environmental > Aquatic > Marine > Oceanic | place: USA: California | collected 2016-12-05
AAGGGCCATGACCAGGGCGCCGGCCCCATGGTGAACGGTATTCTCACTGCGGTTTGGGCAGAGGAACGAAATATTGCAGACCGCGATACGCTGTTGACGATTGCCGGCGAACGCGGTTACGACGGTGTCGCCTTGATGGCCGCCGGAGATACCGACGAAGCAAAGGCTGAGTTCGATCAGAACGCCGACGATGCGTTGGCCTGTGGCGTGTTCGGCGCACCGAGCTATGTCATCGGAGAACAGGTTTTCTGGGGCCAAGACCGGTTGGATTTCGTTGAGCGCGCCTTGGCCGGTGCATGATACGACGTAGCTGCATCTCCAAATTGGCGGCGATCGTCCTAGCCGTCGCGCTCAGCGCCGCCAATGTTTGGGCTGAAACACATGAAATTCACGGCAAGGCGCAGGTCCTATCAGGCGACACACTTGTCGTCCATGGTCAGCGTATTCGATTATTCGGGATCGACGCGCCGGAACTCGGACAAACCTGTCGGTGGCCCAACAAGACGATCGATTGCGGGCGAATTTCGACAACCGGATTGCTAGACCTGATCGCGCCTGTTGCCGTGACCTGCGGGCGGAAATCCATGCGCCCTGACGGCACGTGGATCGGCACCTGCAAGGCTGAAGGCTTCGATGTTGGCGCGAACATGGTCCATACGGGTTGGGCGGTGGCCTCACCGGATGACCCAGCCGGATATGGTAAGATTGAGGCCAAGGCTAAAGCCGGCCGGCGCGGCTTGTGGCGTGGCACATTCGAAATGCCGTGGGTTTGGCGCAAGAACCGGTGACACCTCCCCCCCTGGCCCCCCCCCCAACACCCGACGCCGAATGGGTTTTCGGATACGGCTCGTTGATGTGGAATCCGGGTTTTCCGTTTATTGAACAAAAACCGGCCCACCTGATCGGCTATCATCGCGCATTCTGCATATACTCTCATCACTACCGAGGCCGACCGAATACGCCAGGCCTCGTTCTTGGCCTTGATAGCGGTGGGTCATGCGACGGAGTGGCCTTCCGGGTTGCCGCGGTCGATTGGCTTGATGCCGTGACATACTTAAATGAACGGGAACTGATTGGATATGCTTACCGCCCCGCAGTTGTGACAGTCGAAATCGCGGGGGAAACAATCGATACATACACCTTCGTCGCAGACACGGACCATCCACAATACGCCGGTGATTTGGGCCTTCAACGTTCAGCCGCATTAATCATGAATGCCGAAGGCATTGCCGGGCTGAATCGTGACTATTTGATCAACACGGTTCAGCAATTGGAAGATCGTGGTTACGAAGAGCCTGAGTTGCGCCGCCTAATGGAACATATTGGCGCGCTAACCGGCATTATCGATCAAGGCAGCGGTATTTGATATCGGCGCGAATTCCGATACCGATGACCCACTTCGTGATATAAATAAACGAACCGCGTCTTAACCGGCGATTAACGCTCAATGATTGATAATGGGACGTTGGAGATGAGTTGGAACAATGGCCGATAACGATCCACAAACCGTTGGCGATGTCTTGGGCATTGACGAAATCGTCACCCAGTTGGACGCCGTACTCGACGTCGAGGTCGAGATAACCGCCGTTCTCGGCACGTCGATGATGCCAATTAGCCAAATTCTGAAGCTTGGCCGTGGCGCCGTCGTCGAACTCAATCGCGGCGTTGGCGAAGACATCGATATTCATGCCAATACCCGCCTTGTCGCCACAGGCGAAGTGATCGTCATCGAGGACCAGCTGGGCGTGAACATCACCGAAATCGTCAAAATGGCCGAAACCGTTGGTTGAAACGATATGTCGAACAACACTGAAATTGTCCGAACCGCATGTTTGCTCATTGATGAATATGGAGAGATGGCGCCGATGGGGGCCAGCATTCGAGCCGATCATTTGCGCGAACGCGGCGATACATCCGGACGCGCTATTTGGCTAGAAATTGCCAAGGTCGCCGAAGATTTACTGGCCGATGAACGGCCGATCGATGCTCAACTTCACTAATTAGTCCCGCGCTCCTCCGCGCCAACTCCCTTACGTTCACAGGGATGTGTGACACCTGTACAGCGCGTTTTCTGCTAAAAATTACCAATGCAGTTCCATCCCAATATTCATGCTGTCGCCACGGCGGTCCCCACGAACTGTCTCAAGCAAGCCGACGTCAAAGCTTGGGCGCGCCGGCAATTCGAAAATACGTCCTCTAAAACGCCGGCCCATGTCGAGCGTTTGATGGGAGCATTTGACAATGCCGGCATCGAAACCCACTATTCCTGCGTACCTCTTGACTGGTACGACACGCGGCCCGGCTGGCGCGAAAAAAACAGATTGTATCTGCAACACGCCTCAGCACTTGCGGCGGACGCCGCCGCCAGGTGCTTGCAGAATGCAGGCAAGACCGCCGACGAGATCGATTGCCTGATAAGTGTCTCAACATCCGGCATCGCAACCCCTAGTCTGGATGCACGGCTGCTAACCGATTTGGGAATGCGCGCAGACGTTCTTCGTTTGCCTGTGTTCGGCCTGGGATGCGCCGGTGGTGTCATGGGCCTAGCACGAGCCGCGGACATGGCGCGCGCCGAGCCCGGGCGGCTGGTATTGCTCATCGTCGTTGAATTTTGCGGTCTGACTTTTCGTTCAAGTGATCAATCCAAAAGCAATATTGTTGCGATAGCGCTATTTGGCGACGGGGCTGCCGCCGTGCTGTTGTCGGTACCTGCTGATCGCCGCGAAGCCAAGTTGCCGATGCTTAGTGGTTGGGGTGAACACACTTGGCCGGATTCTTTCTCCGTCATGCTCCGTCATGGGGTGGTCGGTCGAAGATGATGGCTTGGGGGTCATGTTTTCGCGAGACATTCCGATGATTGTCGCCAATCAGTTCAACGATGCATTGTCGGCGTTTCTGGATCGCCACAGCTTGGTTATCGAAGATTTCGATGGCTATATCTGCCATCCCGGCGGCGCCAAAGTGGTATCCGCCCTGGAAAGTAAATTCGGGCTGGCCGAAGGTGGACTTGAGCGCACCCGGAATTGCTTGCGCGACTACGGCAACATGTCCGCCGCCTCGGCGCTTTTCGTGCTCGACGACAGTTTGGCCAACGCGCCCGGCGGCCGTTATCTGATGACTGCTCTAGGGCCCGGGTTCAGCGCTGCTTTCTGTATCGTTGATATCCCCTGAGATAAATATGAGCTTGGCATACGTGATCTTGGGTTTGGTTACCCTGCAACGAATGGCCGAGGCAATTTACGGCGGCCACAACGCGCGGCGGCTTATCGCCGGCGGCGGGCAGGAAGCCGGTGCCCGTCACTACCCCGTTATCGTCCTATTGCATGCATCGTTTCTGGGGTGTTTGTTCGTTTCAGTACCGCCAGACGCCGCGTTTCACACCATACCGCTCGGTGTCTTCCTTGGCCTCCAAGCGTTGCGGATTTGGGTCATGACGAGCCTCGGGCGATTCTGGACGACGCGCATTATCACCCTGCCCGGTGCCCCTCTGGTCACTCGCGGCCCGTACAAATTTCTTCGCCATCCCAATTATTGGGTGGTTGGCGGCAAATTTGCAGCCCTGCCGTTGGTCTTCGGTGCATGGGAAATTGCCGTCGCGTTTTCAGCGCTGAATCCTGACCACGCTGTGTTATGTTGAGTGGGTTTAATTGAGGAGTATAGCGCATGCGCACCATCACTTTGAGTATTGCAGCGGCGTTTTTAGCCGGATTGATCGCGGTGGCGGCAACGCCCGCTGCGGCCGAAGGCGAATGCGGCTGGGGCCACAAAACAAAAACGGCCGAAAGCAGCACTTCGAATATCGCCGAAACCCCGGCGCCACAGACGCCGAGGCCCGATCCGGGCAGTTAAAACAGCCCAAAATATTTAAAAGAAATGCCCCGCAAAAGCGGGGCGTTTCGTTTATGAGAGGAGTGTTGCAGCGAGGCGCTGTGATGCGGTTTCGGCAATTCAACTGCCATCCGCTTTAATAGTCGAATGGGCATCACAATTCAGTGCGTCAACTCTCCATCAATTTTTCAATTTCGTCTTGGGAAAGATCGTCCCCACCACCGTCATTAGCCCGCCTTCCCTTATTCGTTTTGTCGGTGGCCGTCGTCCGGCGACGGTCCGGGCCGGTTTAGGTACGCGTCTTGATAAACTGGCGAGGCTTTTCGATCACCATGCAAATTCGCTGATACAGCCCTTTTGCAGAAACAGGCTTCGCCAGGAATTCTGTAATACCGGAATCACGAGCTTCGAACACTCGATGGGTTTCCGTATGACCGGTCAGCATGATCACCGGCACATAAGGATTGGCACTGTCCGATGACGTTCGGATCATCTTGACGAACTCCAACCCGTCGATGGGTTGCATGTTCCAATCTGCAATCACCAAATCAACGGCGAAGGTCCGCATTTCCTTAATCGCGTCGGCACCGTCATCGGCCACCCTGACATTCTTAACGCGGAAACTACGGAGGGTTTCCTTCAGCAACAACTGCATGTGCTTGTTGTCTTCAACAAGCAGCACATTCAGGTTCTCAAGATCGTAATCCGTCGGCATGCCGTCTCCGTTACATCCCTAATGCTAACAAACATGGTTGCCACAACGTCATTGCAAGCTGTCTATCTACGTAACGAACTAACTTCCCTACATGGTTTTTCACTCGAATCAAGGCGTGCTGTCAACCTAGCGCTATACATAGGTATCGCAAGAAGAGCCTCGAGCCATTCGTATCCCGCATGCCCTCACAATGCGTCATTAATCACGCCTGACCTTGCATTTATTCGGATCATGGAATTTGATAGTAATGGTCGAATATAGGTAAATTGATAAACTCGCGCTGACCTCTCGAACGCGCTACGAACGAATTTGCCTTCAGCTGGATTGGTCCCATGAACGCCGACGCAACGCCAGAGTTCACAATCAAGATCGCTAGCACCGGCGACTCGCTCGACGTGCCCGCAGATAAATCAATGCTTAGTGTCCTGCATGAAAATGGCTATGCGGTGGATCATTCCTGCACCAGTGGCCTCTGCGGTACGTGCAAGGTTCGATACCTGGAGGGTGAGCCCGATCATCGAGACATGATCCTATCGCCCGATGAACAATCGGAATACCTGACCACCTGCATATCGCGTTGCCGGACCGGCGAAATTGTCCTTGATCTGCCGCCACCCGGTAGCGAGGGCCCGATCATTGCCGCAGAAAAACCGTTGGCCGTGGTCAACCAGGATGTCTGTGTCGCTTGTTTGACCTGCGTTCGTGCCTGCACCTACGGCGCCGCGGCAATCAACAGCGAACTAATCGGTGTCGGCGGCATCGTCGGCGCGGCTATTGTTGATGCCGATGAATGCAGTGGTTGTGGGCTTTGCGCCGCTGCGTGCCCGACCGGTGCAATCACGATGACAAAATTCAGCGACACTGATGTCTTCGCACAAGCCAAGGCATTCGCCGCTAGGCCCGCAGCGGAACCGTTGATCGTCGCCTTCACTTGCCCACATTGCGCCTCGTCAGTCGATGCATTTGACGGCAACGCGACGACGGGCCAATCAGCAGAACTTGAAGTGACCCAAATGCCCTGCACCGGGCGGATTGATAATTTGCATCTCATGCGGACCTTCGAAGACGGCGCCGACGGCGTGATCGTCACCGGTTGTGAGCCGGGGCGTTGCTATCACTCGACCGGCAATCTCAACGCCGCCAAACGGACCGAACGTGTCCGCACGTGGCTGACCAGTGTCGGGCTTGGCGCCGACCGCCTGCAAATGGTGCACCTGCCGGCTCGGGACGGGGATCAGCCTTTCGCCGAAGCCGCCCGCAACATGATCGAAACCGTTGGCAATCTTGGGCCTAACCCGCTGCGGGTTCCGTCTGAGCCTGATCCGGAAGAAGATTTGGCCAACAAACCGGCACCAGAAGACGCATTGCTTGCTGAGTTGGGCTTGCTTTAGGACACGATGATGAAATTTTATTGCTACAATGACATCATCCAATTCGACCCACCGCCATCGGGTGTGATACACTTAATTTTTAGTCATTCTAATCAACGCATTTGGGGATTTGAGCGATGATCGTCGCGGAACAAAAACCGTTGGAGGACCTTCAGCGGATGCTGAAGGGAAAGAAAAAAGTTCTAGCCGTTGGTTGCGGCACTTGTGTTTCCGTCTGTTTCGCCGGCGGTCAGAAAGAAACCAGGGGTTTGGCCGCGGCGTTGCAAACGGCAGCGGCGGTTGACGGCGAAGAGCTTGAAGTCCACGAGCGCACCGTCCAGCGCCAGTGCGTACAGGAATTCATCGCCCCCCTTGAAGATGATCTTGAGGAATATGACGCCGTCCTTTCACTCGGTTGCGGCGTCGGCGTGCAAACCATGGCCGAGAGATTCCCGAAAACCCGCACCCTGCCCGGCCTGGATACCAATTTCATGGGCCAGCCCACCGAACCCGGTGTCTGGGAGGAACGGTGCGTCGGTTGCGGCAACTGCGTGCTTGAGTACACCGGTGGCCTCTGCCCGATTACACGGTGCCCGAAACAATTAATGAATGGACCGTGCGGGGGTTCCGAAGGCGGCATGTGCGAGGTCGACACCTCCATCCCCTGCATCTGGTCAAAGATCTGGGGCAATTCTGAGAATCTCAACCTCATGGACATGCTGATGGAAGTACAGCCGCCGAAGGACTGGTCAACCAGCCGTGGCGGCGCCATGCGACGCACTGTCGTCCGCGATGACCTGCATCAACCGAATGCCGATGGCCGAACGACGACGACGGAAGTCGCAGCTGCGAAAGCAGATGCCGCCGACGGCCCTGAAGCCGAAGTGGAAGCGCCGCCTGCTGATCCGAACGCCGGCGCGCGCGAAGATGCTTTCTTGAAAGAACTGGGACTGTCATGAGCGCCCAGCCAGAACGGAAAGACGACGCGGCATCGGAATCCCAGTGGAAGTCCGGATCAAACCTTGAACGCGTCCTGGCAGACGGTCACTTCGCCGTAACCGGTGAACTCGGCCCGCCGAAAAGTATGAACACCGACATCGTCAGAAAGAAGATCGGCCAATTGAAGGGCTTCGTCGACGGAGCCAACATCACCGACAATCAGACCGGCATCGTACGCCTCAGTTCCATCGGTACCGGCATAATCCTAGAGCAGGAAGGTCTGGAAGCGATCATCCAGATGACGTGTCGCGACCGCAATCGTCTGGCCATGCAGAGCGATCTCATGGGCGCCAATATTCACGACATCAAAAACGTGCTGTGCCTGTCGGGCGACCATCAATCATTCGGCAATCATCCCGGCGCCAAGAACGTTCACGATGTCGATTCCATGCAGCTCATCCGCATGGTTCAAGAAATGCGCGACCTGAACAAATTCCAGGGCGGCGAGGAAATTAAAGGCGGCGGGCCTAGAATGTTGATCGGCACGGCCGCCAGCCCGTTTTCATCCCCCGTTGAGATGCGACCATTCCGGCTTGCCAAAAAAGTCGCCGCCGGCGCGGATTTCGTGCAAACCCAAATGATCTTCGACATGAAGCTGTTCAAGGAATACATGAAACGCGTCGTCGACATGGGCTTGCATGAGAAGATCAAAATCCTCGCCGGTGTTGGGCCGCTGAAAAGCCCACCCATGGCGCGTTTCCTGAATAGCGACGTGCCGGGAATCATCGTGCCGGAGGAATGTATCCAGCGCATCGATGACGCTGGCAAAGGGATCGATACCGACGACAAAGAGGCCCGCACGGCGGCCTACCGCGCCGAGGGCATCAAGCTTTGCATCGAGCAAATCCAAGAAATTCAAGAGATCGAAGGTGTCGCCGGCATCCATATCATGGCGATCTTATGGGAAGCTGCAGTTGAACCGATTGTCAGAGGTGCCGGACTCTACCCGCGGCCCGTTCCCGCCGACACGCCGACACCGACGCCGGGACCCGCCGCCTAGGGGGTAATTCCCGATACAATGACCCGTCTCTTGCACTTCACCGACATGCACCTGCGAAGCCATCAGCCGGGAACCGCCGGAAACGTAGCGCGGCTATCACGGGACATGCCCGCCGCTCTTGACCGACTGGCGGACCAGATCAACGAATTGGCGCCTGACGCCGTCGTCATGACCGGCGATTTGCTCGACGTGCCTGACGAGGTCATCGCAGGTGGCAGCCCAGATGATCGCCCCGTGGAAACATGGGTCGACGAAGCCGTCGCCGATTTCGCGCTCGTTAAAGATTGGTTTGAAGCCACAGGCGTCGATTACGTCGTTGTTCCCGGTAATCACGACCACGAAGGCGCTTTTTCCCAAGTGTTCGGCGATACCTGCAGGACCAAGGACGTCGCCGGCTTCCGATTTTTCTGCTTCTGGGATCAATTAAGTTCCGATCGCCAGCCTGAGCGAACAGACGCACGGCGCGACTTGTTCGACGCGGCCCTCGCCGACGACGAACACGACTGTCCGCAAATCCATGTCCAGCACTACATGATCGACCCACCGACCATGGCGCGGGGCTGGCATTACGAATACAAGGGCGCAGCTGACATGAAGCGCAGCGTTGAAAGATCGGGTCGCGTCAAGGCGGTGCTATCGGGTCACTACCACCCGGGCAGCTTGGTCATTGGCGCGGGCGGTGTCATCCATTCCCTGCCGCCGGCTTTTTGTGAAGCGCCGCATGCGTTTCGTATCTACGAATTTTCCGCTGATGGCACCGTCGAGGTGACGGATCACGCCTTGGATAATTGAACACATTTCCCTGCCTTGCGATGACAGAAAATCCCATTCCCACACCCCAGAAAGCCCGCTACCTGATGTACTTTGCCGACCCCATGTGTTCGTGGTGTTGGGGATTCGCGCCGGCCATTGCGCACCTTCAGGAAAACTACGGCGACACCATGGAGGTGCGTCTGATATTGGGGGGATTGCGACCCGGCCACATGACACCCATGGACGACGACGCAAAGCGCAAAATGCGCAGTCACTGGGAGCAAGTTCAGCAGACTTCCGGCCAAGCCTTCAATTTCGATTTCTTCGCGCGCGATGGATATGTCTATAACACCGAGCCCGCGTGCCGTGCCGTGGTGGCGGCCAGACGCCTCAACAAAACCGACGCGATCCCCATGCTGAAAGCCCTGCAACGTGCTTTCTATGAGGACGGTCGCGATACAACTCAAACAGATGAGCTGGCCACGGTAGCCAGCGACATCGGCATCGATGTCGATGCATTCCGCGCCGAGTTTGACGACATCGACACCATGGATGAAACCCGCAACGATTTCTGGCTCGCCAAGAAGACCGGCGTCGATGGATTTCCGACCTTGATCGCTTTTGACCGTGGCGAAGCACAAGCGGTGACCATGGGTTTCAGCCCATGGGAGGAACTTGGCCCAGCGCTAAAGGGCTGGCTCGACCGCTAACCTATCCGATCGAGAAACGCCCGCATCAAGGCAATGGTTTCCGTTGGTTGTTCTTCGTGCGGAAAGTGGCCGCATTTGTCGATGAAGTGCAATCCCATATTCGTGAACACCGTATCGTACCCTTCTGTGTAGAACGGTGGCGACACAACGTCGTTCTGACCCCAAAGTATCTGCGTCGGCGTCGCGACTATCTTGCCGACATCTGCCGCCCATTGTGCCTCGTCTTCGTTTAGCGCCGCCTGATAGTGGGCACAGCCGCCCCGAATGGCGCCCGGTTGAGAAAAGGCGCGAACATATTCGGCGATCTCCTCTGCATCGAAATGAAAATCCGGATGTGACCAATGCTCGAGGAAATGCTGGTAATAGGCCTGCACATCTTTCGACACCAGGGCCTCGACCAAATCGGGATGCTGTTGAAAAAAGAAATACCAGCGCTCCCTCGCCTGGCCCGAGTCTGATGTCTTCAAGCTGCCAAGCGGTGGATAGCGGCCGTTCATGACGATCAACGATGAAACCCGGTCCGGCTGATCCAAGGTCATCCGCATGGCCACCCGCGCGCCAATATCGTGCCCGACCAGAATTGCGTTCTCTATGCCTTTTGCATCCATGATCGTCCAGATATCGCCGGCGACAGTTGCCTTGTCATGAGGGCCATCGGGCTTGCCGGTGTCGCCAAAGCCTCGAAGATCGGGCGCAATCATTTGATATTCGTCGCCAAATGCCGTCATGACATGGCGCCAGCAATATGAGGTTTCCGGCCAACCGTGCAGCAGCACCATCGTCGGGCCATCATCGCCGGCGCGGCGAAGATGATGGTCAAAGCCGTTCGCGGCAACCGTCTCACTAGCAATCATCGACACATCCCTTGTCCCATGTTGATCGGCAACAACGGTACCAGTGGAACGTGTCATCGCAAAATAGGAAATCCCCACCAATACATCGGCGGTATCGTTTGAAACGCCTGGACAGATTCCGATATGTTGTTCGGCAATCTGGAATTAATCATGAACCGAGAGTTATCCATGGAGCGTCCCGAAATCTTTCTCGTCCGCCATGGTGAGACAACATGGAACCGCATCGGTCGCCATCAAGGCCAGACCGAATCCGTTCTAACGCTAAACGGTATGCACCAAGTACAGGGCGTCGGGCGACGCTTGGCACGGGAGATCGACGATTGGGGGAGCGTTAAAATTTTCTGCAGCCCCATGTACCGTTGCCGTCAAACGGCCGCCGTGATTTGCGATGAGATCGCCGTCGACACCGAAACCATCACCTACGACGACAGATTGAAGGAACGCAGTTTCGGGTCTTGGGAAGGCATGACGGATGAGGAAATTGCTGCACGGTTTCCGGCCGACTGGGCGGCGCGCGAAAGCGATAAATGGAACTATGTCATTGCCGGAGGCGGGGAAAACTATCCAGCATTAGAAGCCCGCATGGGCGACTGGCTGGATGATCAATCGCTTAACACGCGCATAGTTCTTGTGACACATGGGCAGGCCGGGCGGGCCTTGCGCCGGAGGTATTTGGAAATTTCGCCGGAAGACGCCCTAGTATTACCTGAGCCCCAAACCGCCGCGTTTCGACTGGCCAACGGCGCGTCACAAACGCTCGAGGGGGATTTTTAATCTCGCCTATCTGGAATTTCAGGCGCTGATTTCCTTGGCATTGATCGCGCCGTCCGGCGTCTCGCCCGAGAGAAACTGCACGATATGATGGGCCGCCTGGCGCTCAATTTCCATCCGCACCTGGACCACACCGGATCCGATATGCGGGGTGAACACGGTGGGTGCATCAGGGGCTAACAATCTCGGCTCAACATTCC
>Ga0315339_1003402_pt1 | contig 11196 bp, 12 predicted proteins | sample ASW17metaG_FD_204514 | JGI IMG/M metagenome (GOLD analysis project Ga0315339, IMG submission 204514) | Ammonia-oxidizing marine archaeal communities from Pacific Ocean, United States - ASW #17 | ecosystem: Environmental > Aquatic > Marine > Oceanic | place: USA: California | collected 2016-12-05
CAGGCGGTTCTTGACTGAATCGTAGGCAATACCGTTCAACACGTCTACCGTAGAACTATGATCTTCGGGGGGGAGCAGGCCGGCCAGGTCAATCCAGCCAACCACCCGGCCGTTGGCAGGATTGATACGGGCGATCCGATCCGTTTGCCAGACATTGGCGTAAATCTCACCTTTGACGTACTCCAGTTCGTTAAGTCGGGTAACCGTCCCCTGGTCGTCCCTTACAGTGACCCGATCAATCTCCTCAAACGTAATCTTATCACGGAAATAGAGATTGGCCGTGCCGTCGCTTATGATGAATTGCGTGCCGTCGTACGTAATGCCCCAGCCTTCGGTCGGGTAGGTCACGCTGCGAAGCTGCTCGAACGTGTCTTTGTTGTAGATAAAACCGATGCGGGACGTCCAGGATAGCTGAAGGATTTTGTTGTCATAGACGACAATGCCCTCGCCGAATATGGAAGATGATAAATGATGAATCTGCTCTACGCTGCCTGTTTGAAGATCGACCTTCCTCAGCGAGGAACGGCCGCGGAGACCGGTCCCTTCATAATATGTCTCACCCTCTATCATCAGCCCCTGTGTGTACGCTCCAGAATCATGAGGATACGTATTGACCACTTCGTAGGTATAATTCCTGACGGGCACCTCACCCGAGGAAGAAGAAGCGCCGGAGGGTTCCGTTGAAGATTCAGATTCTGAATTGGTGGGATCGGCGCAGGTGACAAAACCAAGCATGCCGATCATGACCAGTACACAGGTAAAGATTATATGGAACATGCACCATCGACCTTTTGAAAACATCCCATTTACCCTTGTCGTATATCCTGGTACATAATATAGGCATCTTCCAGACCATGATCAGGGTGTTTGAAGGCGCAGGGCAACGTGCCTACGATGTTAAAACCCACGCTTGTTCCCGACTGGTATCCGGTGGACAGGGATAGGTATACGCCTGCCCCACCACCTGATGAAAAATACGCCATATCACGTTAAAATCGTTGTCCAACGCCGGTCGAATAGTCAACATGATTTGATCAACACACCAACTCAAATCGCCCAATATTCCCACAGATCCTCAGGCACTTCGAGCTTGAAGGCCGGATCTTCTTTCAATCGATGGGCGTAACGGACCACCACGGCAAACCGGGGAGACGGATGGACATTGACCGAACCGCTATGGCATAGATATGAATGCCATAGCAGCACATCGCCGGCTTTTCCCGTAAATTCCCGGGATGACTCCGGCGCGATATCGGAAAAGATAGGCCGACTATGCCTACGGAAGCTGCCGGCTATTTCATCGGGATGTTCCAGAAAATACCGATGTGTCGTCAAATGACTTCCGGGCCAGAAGGTAAATGCGCCGCCACGCGATGCCACGTCGTTCAAGTAGGTGGTGAATCCGACCATAAAAGGTACGTGCGGTTGACCGATATGCGGCGCATACCCGTCGATATGACCACTTGCCGGGATGGACCAGGTTTCTGCCTGCTCCGGTTTGGGCCAGTTCAGGATGGGCGCACCGCCCCCGACGTGATCATCCGGTCCCCTGCAGAAGTCTCCACCGCCGAGTTGGTTGCCGATAGTCTGATACATCGGATAATGCGTCGGCTGATTGTCGGGCGGACCAAACTGGAAATCGTTCAACTTATGCCGGTCAGGCCAGGTTTCAGGCGCTTCCGGACGGACGCTGAGCGCCTCCCAAATCTGCTCACGCCAGAACGTGAGCGTATCGCCATCGATCAGGTTTTCTAAAATAAGATACCCATGGGCCTTAAAAAAGCCAACCTGGTCCGCATCCAATCGAAACTCAGAATCCAACGTTACCACCCCTCGTGCATGCTGATTATTTAATCGTCTCAATGTTCATCATACCAAAGAACACCTTAAAATGCAATAATGAATACACCGAAAATGGTCATCCGCACACGATGAATGGCACCATGTACACGCACGGTGCGCCGTGCGCCTAACTCACCAACTCACCACTTTCTACACTTCGTACAACCTGCCGAATTTTTCCTCCATATAGGTCAGAAAATAATCCGCTGACAGCGCTTTACCGGTCACCTGTTTCACCAGGTCTTTGGGGCGGTAGGTCATACCCAATTGATGGATATTTTCCCTGAGCCATTCACGTAAAGGTAATAACTCGCCGTGGGCGATCTGCTCCGTCAGGTCCGGCAGGGCCTGTTTTGCCGTATCGTAGAATTGCGCCCCGTACAGATTACCCAGCGTATAGGTGGGGAAATACCCGAAGCTGCCGTGCGACCAGTGAATATCCTGCAGCACCCCACTTCGGTCATCCGGCGGTTCGATGCCGAAGTATTCTTTCATCTTGGTATTCCATATATCCGGTAGATCGTTAACCTCATATACATCTGTGAACAGGCCCCGTTCGATTTCAAAACGTAACAGAATGTGGAGGTTGTATGTCACTTCATCCGCTTCGACGCGAATCAGCGACGGCGTGACTTCGTTGACGGCGGCATAGAGTTCTTCTTCGGTGACGCCCTGCACACTCTCCGGGAATGTCGCAACGAATTTGGGGTAGAAATAACGCCAGAACGCCCTGCTGCGACAGACCATATTCTCCCACATACGGGATTGCGACTCATGGATGCCCAAGGAGACCGATTGCCCTCTTGGCGTCCCTTCGTGATTTACATCCTGTCCCTGCTCATATAGACCATGCCCGGTTTCGTGAATAATGCCGTACAGCGACTGGGCAGGCAAATCCTCGGCATACCGAGTGGTCAGCCTGACATCCTGGACGCCCATATGGGTGCAGAAAGGGTGTGGAGAAATATCCAACCGGCCGGCCTCATAATCGAAACCCATCTGCTTCGAGACCATCACACCGAACCGGCGCTGATCTTCAACAGGGTAAGTCTTTTTGAGGAAATCGGTACGTGGCTTGAACTCTGAATTCTGTATCCGTTGCACCAGATTCACTGTGGGGCCGCGTAAGGCCTCGAACACATCGGCTATGTCCTGGGTAGAAGCGCCGGGCTCATATTCTTCCAGAAGGGCATCGTAGGGTTCGTTCTCATAGCCGATGGCTTCAGCGCTTTCTTTCTGGAGTTTAACCAGTTTTTCGACCCAGGGGGCAAATGAAGGAAAGTCGTTATTTACACGGGCTTGCATCCATACTTCTATGGCGGCGGAACTGGTCTCTGCCAGCGCTTTGACCAGGCTGGTGGGTAATTTTTCAGCCCGTTTATGAGACCAGGTGATCTCTCTCAGATTAACGTGTTGATCTAAGGTAAGTTCTTCAGACCCGGCCCTTTCAATGGCCTGGCCCATTTCCTCGGATATAAACCGGGTATGAGCCATGCCGGATAAGGTCGCCAGCTGACGACCACGCGTCGCCGCGCCCTTTCGGGGCATATAGACCTCCTGATCCCATCCCATCAGAGCCAGCGCCCCATGGATATCACCCACCTCTTGCTGTATAACCATCATTTGGTCATAGTATTTACCCATGGCAGATCTCCCAATATAAAACACATCTTTACGATTTTATTAACGGCAATTCTTCTTTAATACGCAATCGCAGACAATCATATGCGTTTCTGAGCGCCTGTTCTACGAAGGCCGGCGTAGTACCCCGCGCGAACAGAAAGCCGGGGTAACCGCCGCCCTCCGGCAATGGTTTCAAGATCTCACCTTTTTTAGCGGTGATCACCATGTTTTGGATACCCTCTACTTGACGGGCAGCCTCCACCCCTTCAACCCTCTCGAAAATACCGCCCTGTGGTATCGGCAGCATCATCACGCCACTGGCCTGCCCGCATTGTTCTAATGTATCGATGTCCAGACGCAATGCCTGCCGTAATATAAGCTCTTCCAGTGAGATACCCAGACCGAATTGGAGTGTGCGTGAACACAGGCCGCCGATGGATCGACCGGCGACTTCGATCACCCAGGGGCCATCATTGTTGATTCGAAGTTCGGCGTGGACAGGGCCCTCCGACAAACCAATGGCCCTGGTCGCCTGCTCCGCCGTGTCTATTATAGCCTGTTGGATACCTTCAGGCAGCCGGGATGGGGTGACATAGATCGTTTCTTCAAAATAAGGGCCTTCCAGCGGGTCGGGCTTGTCGAAGATAGCCAGAACCCGGAGATCACCGTGCATCAACAGGCCTTCTAAGGCGACCTCCACACCGGGGATATATGATTCCACCAGGAGACGTTGCGCATCCGGATCATCACTGGGCGCCAGGTCGGGTGAATGCTGTAGAATTCGCCCGATCCGATAAAACGCCTCGACGAAAGTCTCCGGCGTATCGACACGGATGACACCCCGGCTCCCGGAGAGTAAAAGGGGTTTCAAGACACAGGGATATGTTTGTTCGGATGCTATTTGTGCGGGATCATCAGTCAATTCATAACGCGAATAACCCGGAGAGGCCACCTCCGCACGGTCAAGCAGTGTACGCAACCGATATTTATTCCGGGAGGCCACAGCGGCAGCCGGCGCATTATGAGCTAAGGCCAGGGCTTCACATGCCCTGGCAGCTATCTCCGTGGTTTTGTCATCCACAGGTACAATCGCATCAAGCGGATGCGCCCGGTCATAGTCAATAATATCCACCACAGCCTGCGAAGGATCTCTAAAGCGCAGGGCCAGGGGGACGTTCCACTCATCCGCCAGGACATGACAGAAATCGGTGCCTACCACCACCTCTATATCCAACTGTTGAGCCGCCTCTAAAAACGGTTCAGTCCGATAGGTGGTTGTGGGCATCAACAGAAGAAGACGTTTTCGGATGTGATCGTCAGACATGAGCAAATAAGCAAATGGATCAAGGGATAAAGGAGTCCTATGGATCAATGAACTAATGAATATATCGCCTTTCGGTCAAGGCTTTCCGGTAGATTCCAAGGGCTTTTACCCTGTTTTTTAACTTTTATCAAGGATCGTTTTTACGCGCCTTTAGAAAGGGCGCTATTATGTATCTTATTGATTTTAATTGAGATATGTAATTTACAAAACGCATGTTTGGCATAGAAAGTTAAAAAAACGGCGTGGTGCCCGTGGTTATTGGCTTCCGCAGTGATAAAAATATCTTGCGCACCTATATGCGAGCCATTATACTTGTACGCAACGCATACCTTTTTAACACCCGTGTTGTTACCGGATACATCTTTCGGTCAACTGCGGGGTCGTCTTTGCACCACAAGGTGCATTGCATTACTCTCATACAGATTCCTATTTATAGGAGGGTAACACATGAATCGCGCAGAATTGGCTGCTCAAGTTGCCGATGCGGCAGGTTTGTCCAAATCCGATGCTGATAGCGCTGTTGCAGCAACCCTGGATGCCATCAAAGGTAGCCTGGCAGACGGCGACTCCGTAACGCTGATTGGTTTCGGTACGTTCAGCGTATCGCAGCGGGAAGCCCGGACTGGTCGAAATCCGTCAACGGGTGCCCAGATCAATATTCCTGCTAAGAAAGTAGCCAAGTTTTCAGCAGGCAAAGCCTTGAAAGATGCCGTAGCTTAAGAAACACCCTTTAAGCCCATCCAGTCGAAGAGACCGGATGGGCTTTTTCTATTTAATCCGAATTCCTTAGTGTTCCCTGTGTTTAAATCTCTCCGGTAATTCTGCTATCCGTGTTTTATTTTCAAGGATCAATGATGCCGACTCGACAACATGAGCGCCTGGGTGATACGGTTGCCGGTGGCGGGCGCCCTGGAGACGTTGGGGCCCCTATGTCAGTGAACGTGCCTGGGGGACCGTGCGGGAAGACTATAGTCCGGACGGGAATGCATGGACCTTCCTGCCGCATGACCTGGCCCGCAGCAAAACCTACCGATGGGGGGAAGACGGCCTGGCCGGTATCTGCGACCGGTTTCAACTTCTGAACTTCCCCCTTGGTCTGTGGAATACCGGGGACCCCTTCCTCAAAGACGAGCCTTCGGTCTGACCGCCCCGGAAGGCAATCACGGCGAAGACGGTAAAGAGTACTATTTCTAACTCGACAATACGCCGACCCATAGCTATATGCGGTACCTGTACAAGTACCCGCAGGTCGCATACCCCTATCAAAAACTCAAGGAAAAAAACCGGCAACGATCGGGCCAGGGTTTGGAATACGAATTACTGGATACGGGCGTATTTGATGAAGACCGTTATTTCGATATATTCGTCTAATACGCCAAAGCAGACGCGGACGACATATGTATTCGTATAGAAGCCTTTAACCGCGGACCGCGTTGCTGCACATCCTTCCGCATCTTTGGTTTCGGAATTCATGGAGCTGGTCCGTCCCGCGTAAACTGGAGCCTGGTATTGAAGTCGGACCCAGCGGGAAAGGTTTTGTAAGTCTGATCGCGGATGATTCCACTATGGATCCCATGCCCAATTTACCGTTTCTCTATCGACTTGGCCTCAGATACCTGTACGCCGAGGGGAAGCCGTCTTTACTTTTTACAAATAATGAGACCAATAGAGCCAGAGTGTATGGCGATACTATCGATGATCAAAATCCGCCGGCCCACGCCTGGGCGGTCTGTCAGGTATACCACATCGATAAGACAGGCCACGGCCGTACCGATCGGGTCTTCCTTGAAAAGTGTTTTCATAAACTGCTTGTGACCTTCTCATGGTGGGTCAATAAGGTAGACAGCAAAGGCTATAACGTGTTTGAAGGGGGTTTTCTGGGTTTAGACAACATCACCGTACTGGACCGTAGCGAACCGTTGCCCTGCGGTGCGGTGCTGGAGCAATCGGATGCGACCGGATGGGGCTGTTCTGCCTCAATTTGATGCGCATCGCGCTGGAACTGGCAAAAGAAAACAAGGTCTGAGAAAATCTGGCTACCAAATTCTTTCACCATTACGTGTATATCGGCGCGGCGATGAAACATATGGTGGTAGGGCACGATTATCAACTGTGGGATGAAGTGGGCGGTTTTTTCTACGATGTTTTGAGATATTCCAACGGTGAGTTTCACAAGTCCCGCGTCCGATTTTTAGGCGGACTGATTCCTCTATTCGCTATCGATGGCCGGCATATGCAGCCTGTCGAAGATCCACGAAACGCACCCGTTTATTTACGGTGAGGCGGATGTACATTACGAACCGGCGGAAGCGATAAGCAAGCCCAAAGGGGGCAACTCACCCTGGCGTGTTCCAGTCTGGTTCCCACCTCCTATTTGCTCATTTCGTCCTTGAAAATGTTCGGTGAATACTTTCACGGCGACATCGGTGCCGGTCTGGGTGCAAGTCACCAGACGGTCCGGACGGGGTTGGTGGCGTCTTTGATTGATGCGTGGCGGCGGTGAATCCACTATATCTCCACCCCTACTTCCGCCGCTACTCGCCGGACGAACGCATTCGCGGCCGGAATTTTCTCTGGTGGGATATGCTCAAACAGCAGATAACCGTCTGGATTGATGGCCTGGAAACGCGTAAGAAACGTCTTATAGTCAAGTATCCCTTCACCGGGAACCTCTTCGTCAAGATGAGAGACCAGATCGTTACCGACGCGGATGTCTTTGGCATGGCCAATGGGTGAAATGGGACCGAGGCGATCAAAAATATAGTTTAGTTGCGCCGTACTGTTGAACGCCTGATGAATCGACTCAAAATGGTTGACCGGGTCCATCACAACGCGTATCCGGGGCGAGCCGACGCGTTCGATCACCTCAACGCAAATATCTGGATTGCGCATGATAGAGACCACATGGCACTCCACCACAACCGTCACACCATTGCTTTCGGCATCATCCCCGATTTCACGCAGCGAATCGACAAAACGATTTACACTCTCCGACGTATGGTTGTCCGGATGGGGCGTCCAGGAACCGGCCGGATTAAGACTGCCGGGACGGATCAGGTGGACACCGGCCTTGACGTGTCGCGCCATTCGGTTTCCAGCTTGGATTTTATCGATGACCCGGCGCCGCACCGTGTCGTCCGGATCGAACAGACATTCCCCATAGAGGAGCAGAAACTGAGCCATCTCCAGGCCAAGCGATTCCCATATCTCGCATCCACGCCCGCATTCTTCCTCGGTAACCGTAGTCGGATCACCACCGAAATGGTGGCCGAAACCGGTAAAACCCATCTCAAGAACGCTATCAAACTGATTGGATGTAAATGTACGGAAATCATTCGGTAGCATATGGACTACCTGGGTACCGGTCACACCGATCATCCTTGTTTCCGTACTCTGATCATCTGCCGCCGGTTGTAACGTATTGGGCAGCATACCAACAACGCCGAGACGCATGGGGGTTCCTTTTAAGTAAAGAGTGAAGAGTGAAGAGTGAAGAGTGAAGAGCCATTTTTCTGTAATTCGCCCATATTGTCAAGACAATTATCCCATCATGGAATACCATCTTTTGTCTTTTTATCTGCCTGATCATTTGGCTGGCCGGCTGGTCAGTTGATTGAAAAACCTCCTACTGCTTACCGCTTACTGCCTACCGCCTTCTGCTTACTGCCTTCTAGTATATTAGCTTCTCCCGCCCCACATTTTTCCTTGACTTAAACAGGGCCGTCCCGTATTTTTGTGGGCCCGATATGATGCCGGTGATAAAGGATATGTGATACGCCGGGGTGGTGAAATTGGTAGACACAGGAGACTTAAAATCTCCCGGACCTCAATAGTCCGTGCCGGTTCGAGTCCGGCCCTCGGTATCAGTCTGGTCATATTAAGATAACAAGGGCGCTTAGCTCAGATGGTTAGAGTGCCACGTTGACATCGTGGAGGTCAGTGGTTCGATCCCACTAGCGCCCATTTCATTTTTTCTTCACAATATACGTGCAGCCTAGACCCATGTCAGTGCGGTTCATCAAGCCGTCCAGGCCATACCGATCCTACCGGGCTGCACTGTTTTATTTCCGGCTAATCCTCCAATCTATTTCTTACATGTAGCCGTTCTTGTAACCATTCACCATCTGGTCTTATTTGGAGTGTCTGCTGATGCCACGAATCTCACGTCCGATCGGGGTAGCAGTTATCGGCACCCGGTTCGGAAATTTACACGCGGAAGCGATATCGGAGATCCCGGAGCGGGCGCGTGTTGTCGCCATCTGTTCGCGTACCGAAGAACATGCACAGCAGTCTGCCGAGCGCTGGGGGGCGGATCTGGGCACTACTTCCCTGGAAAAGGTGTTAAACCATCCTGGGGTGGATGCGGTGCATCTTTGCGTTCCCCATCATCTGCATGCGCCCATGGCTATCGCAGCGGCCCGGGCGGGTAAGCACATCCTGACGGAAAAGCCGATCGCTGCCACCATGGATGAGGCCGACCGAATGATCGAAGCTGCCGAGCAGGCCGGGGTCTTACTTATGGTGAGTCTCAACCATCGTTTTCTTCGCCACCACCAACGCGCGAAAGCACTGATTGATTCAGGGTCCATTGGGGAGATCTTTTTATGTCAAGGAGCGTTCCTGGGGTTCTCGGATATTAAGGGCTGGCGCTTTGATCCGGTACAGACCGGCGGCGGCGTCCTGATCGACTCAGGCATACACCGCATCGACCTCCTTCGATGGCTGGTAGGAGAGGTCGTGTCGGTACAGGCGGAATCCGGTACTTACGTCCATAAGCAGATGGGCGGCGAAGATACGGCCTCGATGTTGCTTCGTTTTGATAACGGCGCTATAGGTCATCTGGTCTGCAGTTGGGGCATTGAGACACCGACCCGGGAAGAGTCTCTAATGCTCGCCGGTAGAAATGGCACCATCTGGACCGAAAATGCGGACCTGACGTTACGATATACGATCGGCCGGCAGCCTGTTGAGGAGGAGGCCTTTCCTGAGGTCTCGTATCCTGATTCCGTGAAACACCTTATCACCCATTTTCTTGATTGTCTCCAACAGGATGCCGTGCCCGTGATCACCGCAGAAGACGCCCGTACGGCGCTTCGTATAGCGCAAGCCGCCTACCAGGCGATGGCGACCGGGGAAAAAGTGATATTGTAGGTATTGATCTGTTGATCGACGGATTTATGGAATAATGCTCAGGAGCAGACTATGAAAATCACAGATGTAAAAGCCATATATCCGAAGTGGCGCAACAGGGCCCAGGGAGCCTGGCAATCGCATTTCTGGCAGATCGTGGTGCGGATTGAGACGGATGCGGGCGTGACGGGCTATGGGTATGGCGGTGGAGGGGAACCGGGGGTGCTGATCATCAACGGGCATCTGCGTGAATTATTGATTGGGATGACCGTGGGTAGTATCAAGGATATCCGGACGATCTGGGATCATCTGTATTTCAAATCATTGCCGTATGGCCGAAAGGGCATCGCGCTCATGGCGCTCAGTGGGGTCGATCTGGCGTTGTGGGATCTGCTCGGCAGGGCCGAAGGCAAACCGGTATACGACCTGCTCGGTGGATTAAAGAAGCACCCTGTGCGGGCGTATGCGACAGGCCAGGACTCTGCGCGGGCGCGCGATCTGGGATATACCGCCGTCAAATTTTCCCATCGGTGGCAATCAGATGCCGATTACGACACAGCTATCGAACAGGCAGGACAGGCGAGGAAGAGATTAGATCCCGACGCGCTGCTTATGATTGACTGCTACATGTCCTGGGACGCCGAGGTCACGCTGAAGATGTACCACCTTCTAACTGATTACCGGATCTACTGGTTTGAAGATGTCCTTACCCCCGACCATCTGGACGAGCTCGCTGCCCTGCGCCCACAACTCAGCCCCGTCCTTCTTGCCGGTGGCGAGCACGACTTCTCCCACCACAGCTTCGCCGACCTCGCCCGTACCGGCGCCGTCGGCCTCTGGCAGCCCGACCTCACCTGGTGCGGCGGTCTCACCGCCGGCCTGCGCATCCTTGACCTGGCTCGCGCCCACCGCATCCCCGTATGCCCCCACCGAGGCGGCGAAATCTGGAGCCTCCACTTCATCGCTGCCACCGACTGTATGGATTTGGCTGAGACACATCCGGCGCGGTGGGATACGCCTGAGAACCTGCTCTGGATGGATGAACCACGGATGCACGATGGTGTCATTTCGCCGCTGGACAGGCCGGGGTTCGGTGTCAGGTTAAATGAGGAGATGGTGTAGATTATGCTTTTTACTTCGTGCTTCGCCACTTGCCTACTTGACTCTTGACATCCTGCCCCTCGGTCCTTACCTTACCCATCAGGCTGTTTGGAGACAGCCGCCACGTCCGCCGGAAGGACTGAGTCCATCTTCAATGCATTATTGCAGCACCTATC
>Ga0315339_1003405_pt1 | contig 11190 bp, 12 predicted proteins | sample ASW17metaG_FD_204514 | JGI IMG/M metagenome (GOLD analysis project Ga0315339, IMG submission 204514) | Ammonia-oxidizing marine archaeal communities from Pacific Ocean, United States - ASW #17 | ecosystem: Environmental > Aquatic > Marine > Oceanic | place: USA: California | collected 2016-12-05
GGGCGCTGATGGTCGGCGCCCTCGGGCAAGCCGATCAGCTCCAGATAATCAGTGCCGAACATCATCAGGTGGTTCATCGATCCGGTGGAATGAAAACCCCGCGGCGTCAGGGTAAAACCCAAGGCCTCGAACAAGGGCGCCGCCGTGTCCATGTCGAATTTTACGTTAATGACCGTGTGGTCGAGTTGATTGGTCGATGCCATGGTGCCGTCTCCCGAAAAATTTTGACGAGCTTGTCGAGCCCACGCGGTGGCGTCAAGTTGGGGGCTTGCACCCGGGCGCCGTCCCGTGTCCAATCTGGCCTAGGGAGGAGCCAGGCCAATGCCCATCAAAGAAGAAATCGCCGCTTACGCCGAGGAAATCGGTGAAATCCGACGCGACATTCACGCCCATCCGGAAACCGCCTTCGAGGAATTCCGCACCGCCGACATCGTCGCCGACAAGCTTACCGAGTACGGTATTGAGATCCACCGCGGTCTGGCCAAGACCGGCGTTGTTGGTACGCTGAAGGTCGGCTCATCGAACCGCTGCATCGGGCTGCGCGCCGATATGGACGCGCTGGATATCTTGGAAGAGAACTCCTTCGATCACGTCTCGACCATTGATGGCAAAATGCACGCCTGTGGCCACGACGGTCACACGGCGATGCTGCTGGGCGCGGCGCGCTATCTGTCAGAGACGAAAAACTTCAACGGCACGGTGCATTTTATCTTTCAGCCGGCGGAAGAGAACGTCGCCGGTGGGCGGGTCATGGTTGAGGACGGCTTGTTTGAGAAATTCCCCGTCGAAGCCGTCTATGGCATGCATAATTCGCCGGGCATTCCCATTGGCCAGTTTGCCATGCAGACCGGCTCGGCGATGGCGTCTGCCGACATGTTTAAGATTGAGATCACCGGCAAGGGCTCGCACGGCGGCCACCCACACCAGGGCATCGACCCGATTGTCACGGGTTCTGAAATCGTCATGGCCTTGCAGCGCGTCGTGGCCCGGACCATCAACCCGGTCGAAGCCGCCGTCATCAGTGTCACCCAGTTCCATGCCGGCCGCACCATGAACGTGATCCCGGAAACCGCCGTCATCCAAGGCACGTGTCGGGCGTTGCTGCCGAGTGTCCAAAATCAGATCGAGAACCGGATGAAGCAGATCGTCGAGGGCGTCTGCGCGGCACACGGGCTGACGGGCACGGTTGACTATGACCGGCGCTACCCGGTGTTGATCAACACACCCGAAGAAACATCAAAGGCGGCTGCCGCGGCGATCAAGGTGGTTGGCGAAGACAATGTGAACACCCATCTGCCGCCGACCATGGGGTCCGAGGATTTCGCTTGGATGCTGCAGGACAATCCGGGGTGTTATATCCGGGTCGGTAACGGTGAGGGCGAGGATGGCGGCTGCGTCGTCCACAACCCGAATTATGATTTCAACGATGACGCCATCATCTTTGGGGCGAGCTATTGGGCGACGTTGGTCGAGCAGCAATTCGGCGCGGAATCTTAATTTTCTTCAATCGACTTTCGCCGCGATGGCTTCGACTTCAATTTTTAGGGCCGGCCGGGCCAATCCCTTGACGACCAGCAGCGTCGCCGCCGGTTTGTGCCGGCCCATGACCGCGTCGCGCGCGGCAACGAAGATTTTTACGTAGCTTTCGTCCGTTACGAACACATCAAAGCGGACGACGTCATCGAGGCTCATCCGAGCCGCTGCCAGCACGGCTTTCAAGCGTTCGAAAATGATTGTTACTTGATTGGATGCATCTTCCGGCGTGGTGCCATCGGGGAGCGTGCCGACCTGACCGTTGGTGAACAGCAACCGTGCACCGGCTGGCACTTCGACACCGTGCGCGACGTTGCTGGAATGGGGATGCAGTTTATCCAGAACCTGGACCTGGAGCATGGGCGTTTCCTTTTTCAACGATTTCGGATTACATGTGGGCATCATATGACACCGAAATGAAGGTGCAGGACAATCGGGAGGTTTCACATGACGGATACCAAAGTAGCCTTGATTATCGGCGGCGGCAGCGGCATGGGCGCCGGCGCGGCATGCAAGTTGGCTGCCGATGGTTTCGACGTGGCGATCTTGTCGTCGTCTGGAAAGGGTGAGGCGCTGGCCGGTGAGCTGGGCGGGCTCGGCATGACCGGCTCGAACCAATCGAATGATGACCTAGCGAAGCTGGTTGACGGCGCGATGGAAAAATGGGGCCGCATCGATGCCGTGGTGTCGAGCGCCGGGCACGGACCGAAGGGGCCGGTGCTGGAACTGACCGATGACGATTGGCACGCGGGGCTGGAATTTTACCTACTAAACGTCGTGCGGATCACACGCCTGGTGACGCCGGTCATGCTGAACCAAGATGGCGGTGGCGCATTCGTCAACATCTCGACCTACGCGGCGTTTGAGCCCGAAGAACTGTTCCCGACGTCCGGTGTCTTCCGTTCAGGCCTTGCCGCCTTCACCAAGCTGTTCACCGATAAATATGCCGCTGATGGCTTGCGCATGAACAACGTCCTGCCGGGCTTCATCGACAGCTTGCCGGAAAAAGAAGGCCGCCGGGTCCGCATCCCCATGGGGCGCTACGGCAAGACGGACGAAGTCTCTGAACTGATCGGGTTTTTGGCGTCCGATAAATCCAGCTACATCACCGGCCAAAACATCCGCATCGACGGTGGGATCACGCGTTCGGTTTAATTGGCGTCGGCTATTTCAGGTTCTCGCGGTAGAGTAATTCCCGAATACGGATGGCGGCCTTTGCCGTGTCCAGCCCGGGTTTAAATTCCGGGTGATAAAGCAGCCACAGCAGTGCCCGATCCTTGAGGGTCGGTTTCGCGCGGGCGGTTTGGTCAAAAACTGTATTCTTGGAAACCTTCACTTCGCCCGGAAAGCCCATGGCCTGGACCAGCTTTTTTGTCACGCAATGCGCGCGGGCCTCATATTCTTGTTCATTCGCCACCAGGACAATGGCAAAGCCAAGGTGCGCCGGCGATTTTGCGAGTAGTGCCAGTTGGCAATCGGGCGAGGTTGCGAACAGGCCGTAAGCTTTTGATGAGTGATTGAAGTCCTCGGCGATTCTCTTGCGCGTCTTGGAAAACGCAGCTGGGGGCACGAAGGCGACGACAATTTGCGTTTGGGTTTTTTCATCGGCGCTCAGCGGGCTGAAGAAGATCGGCATATTGCGTTGGGTGACGCGGCGGATCAAATCTCGGGTATGGGCGACTTTGGTGGCATCCTCGGTCTCGTAGCGGCCTTCGATGGCGATGCGAGCGGAAGCCGGCCAACGCCGCGCGTGTTGCCACTCGTCGCTCGCTTGGTCGGTAAAAGCCACTTGAAGAAAAGTTTCGATCACCGCGTCACGGGACGGCCGCTTTTTGTCGTCTGATGTAGCGGCGTCGAGGTTTGCTGGAGCGAACATCGCCACGGCCAAAGCACCGATCCAGAGTATATTTGGAATATAGCTCATCGTTTGATATCCAATGAAAAGCCGGCTCGGTCCCTGCGGGTCGAGCCGGCCATTCGATTAACCTAAATGGTCAACACTGATCAGGGTTTGATATAAGTGTAGCCTTGCTGTTGAAGGTGCGACAGTTCGGCGACGCCGGACGGCACGATGTCTTCGTCAAAGACTTCATAGAGTTCCTTGTAGGAAATCTTGCGGCCCTTCAGCGTGTTGTTACAGACGTGAAAGTTGACGTTTTGGGTTTTCAAGTTGGCAACGGCTGTTTGCACCTTGCCTTTTTTATTGGCCGACTGCATCAGGCCGATGCCATTACCGTGGATGACGACCTTCAGGTCGAGATTTTCGGCGCCGACGGCGTTGATGTGGTTTTGGATATTACGCATGGCGCCCTGGTATTTTTTATCGTCCTTACCACCGGGATAATTGATGTGATAGACGACTTTTTGTTTGCCGTAGCGTTCGCCGGCTTGGGTGCTGGTCGGGGCGGTCGTCGCGAGCATGGCGACGGCGAGAATGCTGAGTGCTGATAGGATAAAGCGCATGGTGTCCTCCGGTTGATTACGTGATGCCTCCCTCAGGCATGGCTGCAAGGACGGATTGTTATTTTGGATTGCCGCGTATTCCGGTCTTTTGTCCCCACATGAAAAGTCTATCGGATATTCAAATTCGCGAATATTAGGGAAAACCCCAATGCGCTGAAATTCAGCGCTGGTCGTCGGTAGGCGCCATGCGGCTTTTGACGACCTGCGAAACCAGATCAGCGAATGACGCAGCATCCATTTTCTCCATGATGTGGGCGCGATGGGCCTCGACGGTCTTTTCGCTGATACTCAATGTTTGGGCGACGTTGCGGTTTGACATACCGTCAACCAAGCATTCCAAGACCTGATTTTTGCGCGGCGATAACCGCTCCAGCCGGGCCCCAAGGCCACCGTCGCGGTCTCGCCGGCGGAATCGCTCGGTACTTTCCGTAATCGCCGCTTCGATGATGTTCAACAGGTCTTTTTCCTCAAACGGCTTTTCGACGAAATCGAAGGCGCCGTCTTTCATTGCCTCCACGGCCATTTGAATATCACCGTGTCCGGTGATGACGATGACCGGCATCATGCGGCTGCGTTGCACGGTTTGCTTGAGCAAACTAAGTCCGTCCATGCCCGGCATACGGACATCAGTGACGACGCATCCAGGGCCTTGCGGCTGAAAGGCGTTCAAGAAGGTATCACCATCGGCGAATGCGGTGGCCGGATGATTGGCCGATTCGACCAACCATCGCAGCGAGTCGCGGACCGCCGCGTCATCGTCAACGACAAACACTTCAATCCGCTGGGCCATCGCTTGCTTCCGTCCTTTGGGGCAGTTCGAAAATCAGCCGCGCGCCAGATGTGGCGCCGGGTTCCGCCCAAATTCGCCCGCCGTGGCTCTCAACAATAGTCTGGCAGATCGCCAGACCCAGCCCCAAGCCTTCCGGCTTGCGGGTATAAAAAGGTTCCCACATGGCTTGTGGATCATTGTCACCGAGCCCGGGCCCCGTGTCGCTGACCTCGATGCATACGCCGTCAGTGCAATCCATGGAGCTGATCATCAACGTGCGTTCGCTGACGTCCGGGGCCGCCATGGCATCAATGGCGTTTTTAGCTAGATTGATGACCAATTGCTCAATCTCAATGAGATCGCAAGTCACTTGGGGCAGGCCGTCGCTCAACATGATATGAAAATCGACGCCGTGGGCTTTTGCGTCCTGGCGGATTAGCGCCGCGGCCTCCTGGATGGCGTGGTTGATATTCACTGCCTGGCGTTTCGGCTGGCGCTTTTGCATGTAGCCGCGAACCCGTGAAATGATCTGGCCGGCGCGCTGGGCCTGCTCGCCGATCTGTTCCAAGGCGGGGCGCAGGTCATCGCCGGGGCTGTGTTGATCAAGGCGGCGAATACCGCCCTCGGCGTAGTTGCGGATGGCTGTCAGGGGTTGACGCAGTTCGTGCGCCAAACCGGAGGTCATTTCGTCGATGACGCTGACCCGCGAGACATGAGCCAGTTCGTGTTCATGCTGGCGGGCGCGTTCTTCTGCCCGGTGACGCTCGGTGATCTCGTGCTCAAGTTCCTAGTTCGTATCCGATAACTGCCGGGTCCGGCGCTGGACTAGGTATTCGGTGCGAATCCCATGAAGCGCCAAAAGAACCAGCAATACAAAGGCGAAAACCGCCCATTCCCAATGCTGTTCCAGAAACTCACTGAAGATGATTTCGCCGCGCGCGTAGGGCCCGACCTCCAATTCGCGGAACATGTCGTGGACGGGTTTGTAATCCAAAGGCACGGTCCACCCGGCGTACCCGGTCGCCAGCACGGCTGGGCTGTCGGCGGGTAGACTGAGCAAGGCAATGGCGACTTTCTCCGCTAATTCCGAAGGTGTTTCTGGCATGGCCGCGAACGGCCATTCAGGATACAGTCGGGTCGATAGCAAGATATCGTGGCCGGGGACTTTTTGTGGATTAAGGATACGAAAGTCGGCAAGCTTGATTGCGTCCTCGTTGGCCATGGTTTCCAAAACATCGGTCCGTACCGTCCCGGCATCCATTTCGCCATCGCGAACGGCGAAGACAATGCCGCCCTGCGGTAGGCCCAGAAATTTGACTTGGCCAAGGTCTACAAAGGGATCAATGCCGGCGGCCTTAAGCTCCCGCCAAGCCATTTGAAACCCACCGAAGGCTCGGCGTTTGACCGCCGCCAATGATTTTCCACGGAGGTCGGCAAGGGTCGATATTTCCGTTCGGTCGGTGCGGGTAAAGATGACGGCGCCGAAGACATTGCGGATCTTGCGGCCAAACGTTGTTTTCAACGTGACGATGCGGCTGATGCCGTATTCTGATTCCAGGGCCACGTATTGACTGGAGTTGGTGAAAACGAAGGTGACATCATTTTCAGCGACGGACCGGCGTAGCGCCGCCAACGGCAGTGGCACGATCTCAAATTTGGCGCCGTCGATGGCGTGGCTCAAGGCTTCAGCCGTTGGCGCCCAACTTTTCAGCGCGTGGTCGGCGCCCCGGAATGCCAGAACGCCGATACGATAGGTCTCGGCCCAAGCGCTGCCGCCAAGGGTATGCGCGAGGCACACTGCGTACACAGCAATCCTTACCCACCTTGGGATCATGGCCTCGCGCTCCCTTCTCTCGTTAACAGTTTAACAAATTTGAATGTGTTCGGTAATGGGGCTTTGTGGAGCCTTTATCGGCATGTTGAATTGCGTATAGTCGTGGGAAGATGAACACCGATTTCACCCCCGAACAACGCCAGATCAAGGAAGCCGTGCTGAAGCTTTGTGCGCGCTTCGATGACCAGTATTGGCTGGACCGCGACAATGACGGGGTATTTCCGGAAGATTTCTGCCGGGCGCTCGCCGACGACGGCTGGATCGGCATCGCCATGCCGGAAGAATACGGTGGCGCCGGGTTGGGGATTTCCGAGGCTGCCGTCATGGCCCAGGCAATTACCGAATCGGGTGCCGGCAACGCCGGGTTCGCGGCCATCGCCATCGGCATGTTCGGACTCAACCCGGTGGTTGTCTTCGGTACGGATGAGCAGAAACAGAAGTGGTTGCCGCCGGTTATTGCGCGCGACGATATCGCGTGCTTTGCGGTGACTGAACCGAACACCGGATTGGACACGACGCGCCTGAAGACCCGCGCCGTCGATTATGGCGATCACTACATCGTCCATGGCCAAAAGACCTGGACGTCGACGGCAATGGTGTCGAATAAGGTCTTGCTGATTGCCCGGACCAAGGACCTGGGCGAGACCGAAAAACCCATCGACGGCCTGTCGCTGTTTTATACGGACCTGGACCGCAACCACGTGGAAATTCGGCCCATCGACAAGATGGGGCGGAAATGCGTCGATTCGAACCAGATGTTCATCGATGGCCTGCGCATTCCCAAGGACCACCTGATCGGCGAAGAAGGGAAGGGGTTTCGCTATTTGTTGCACGGCCTCAATGCGGAACGCATTTTTATCGCCGCGTCCATGGTGGGTCTGGGCCGGTGCGCACTTCGGCATGCCATCGATTACGCCAATGAACGCGTCGTCTTCGGCCGGCCCATCGGCAAAAACCAATCGATTCAACATCCCTTGGCGGAATCGTGGGCCGAATTGGAGGCGGCGCATTTGATGGCGTTCAAGGCAGCGGGGCTTTATGATGCGGGCTTGGAATGCGGCGCCGAGGCCAACGCGGCGAAGTATCTCGCCGCCGAGGCAACGTTCAAGGCGTGCACAAACGCGGTGATGACCTTAGGCGGCATGGGGTATGCGAAGGAATACCACGTTGAGCGCTACATGCGCGAAAGCCTGATCCACCGATTGGCGCCGATCAGCCCGCAATTGATCCTCTGTCATCTGGCCGAGCGGGTCTTGGGCTTACCGAAATCCTACTGACCTGACGGCGCCGCCCAGGTTTGATATTTTCATATGTACCCAACCCATAAGGAACCGCGACAATGTCAGGCCTCTACTACGAAGAATTCGAACCGGGCATGGAGTTCAAGCATGCGTTGACCCGCACGGTCACGGAAATGGACAACATCATGTTCTGCGCCATGACCCATAATCCGCAGCCGCTTCACCTGGATGCCGAGTTTGCCAAGGACACCGAGTTCGGACAGCGGTTGGTCAATTCCTTGTTCACGTTGGGGCTTATGATCGGCGTCACGGTGTCGGACACCACCTTGGGCACCACCATCGGCAATCTTGGGATGAGCGATGTGCGCTTCGCCAATCCGGTGTTTCATGGCGATACTTTGCATGTGATGACGCGGATCAAGGAGATGCGCGAAAGCAAATCGCGGCCCAACGCCGGATTGGTCGTGTTCGAACATTACGCCTACAACCAGCGTGACGAAGAAGTGGCGTACTGCGCGCGCACCGGCCTGATGAAGAAGAAGCCATGAGTGTCATCCGGTCTTGGCTATTCGTTCCCGGCGATAGCGAACGCAAATTGGCGAAGGGCAGGGGGAATGTCGCCGATGCGTTGATCCTGGATTTGGAAGACGCCGTATCAGACGACCGCCAAGACGTCGCGCGGGAAATGGTCCGCGCGTTCCTTAAAGACAATCCGGATCGTTCACGTCAGCAATTGTGGGTGCGGATCAATCCGTTGGATACCGAATTGTCCTTGCCCGATCTGGCCGCCGTGATGCCCGGTGCGCCCGATGGCATTGTCCTGCCGAAAGTCTATTCGGCCGATGACGTGGACACGCTGGCCAATTATCTGGACGCCCTGGAAACCCGTGAGGGCTTGGAGCTGGGCGTGACCAAAATCCTTTCCGTGGCGACGGAAACGGCGGCGTCATTGCTGACGTTTGATTCGTATCTGGACAGCGTCACTGAGCGCCTGACGGGCATGACCTGGGGAGCGGAGGATTTGGCTGCCGCCTTGGGGGCCTCCGACAACCGCAACTTTGCCACCGGCGACTACGAAGATCCGTTCTTGTTGGCCAAATCGTTGTGCCTGGCGGCGTGCCGGGCCATTGAGGTACAGCCGGTCGGCGCGGTGGTCACTGATTTCCGTGACTTGTCGGCGCTCGAGGCCGATTGCCTGCGCGATCGCCGCACAGGCTTTGTCGGCAAGATCGCCATCCATCCCGATCAGGCCGGCGTCATCAACCGAGCTTTTACGCCGACCGACGATGAAGTTGCTTATGCCCAAAAGGTCGTCGACATGTTCGAACAGAACCCCGGCATGGGGACCGTCGGCGTGGATGGAAAAATGCTGGATATGCCGCACCTCAAGCAGGCACGGAACGTTTTGGCGCTGGCGGCACTGATCAAGGCGCTGGATTAAGCAACATGGAGGATCAAGCCTTTCAAGAACTCTTGACGGATCTTTTTTGCGTCTGTCGCGATGGTGTCATTACCTCCATCAACAGCGCCGGGGTTGCCATGCTGTCGGGCAACCAGACTGGCGTTGAATTTGTCGGGCGGGCGTTCTCGGATTTTATTTCCCATGAATACGTTGACGGTATAGATCAAATTCTCGATACCCTGGCGGCGGGGAAGGACTACTTCCCGATTAAATTTGTTCAGGCCGATGGGCAACCCATCAGCGCAACAATGATCGTTCACCGAACCCCAGAGCATGGCCAGGGTGCGGCGGTCATCTTGGCGCAGGACCTCACCCATCGAACCGAATTGACGCAAGCCATCAAGCGCAGTGAAGAACGGTTTCGCAAATTGGTCGATCAGACCAACAATCTGATCTGCACCTGTGAAAACCTTGAAATCAAATTCGTCAACACCGCGGGCCTCGAACACCCGTTGGGTTTCCGTATTGGCCGGTCAACATGATGAACGGGATGAAGGGATTGGCGCTGTCGGAATCAGTGCGGACCATGCGAACAAAATCCAGACCATCGATGGGCTGCATACTCCAATCACAAATGATCAGATCGACGGCAAAACTTTTCAGTTCCTTGATCGCGTCGGCCCCATCGTCACTGGTGCGGACGTTCTTGATCCGGAAACTCCTGAGAATTTCCTTCAGCATCAACTGCATATGCTTGTTGTCTTCGACAACCAGCACATACAGGTTTGAGAGATCATATTCCGCCATTGGGGACATGCCTTGTTTCACACGTTTTCACAGCACACGTATCTCATCATACGTATGTCCCGTTGCGGAACCTATATACAACTCGGCAAAATTCCAACAACGTTTATGTGCAAGGGGCCATGATTGCAGCGTGGATTTGGGGCAATGATGGACGATCCCCGCGACATTTGACTTTGACCCGTCGCGGCTGCCCCCGTATCCATAATGGCGTTCACGGGAGACACACGATGCCGAAGGATACGGAAGCGGATACAGCAACGCTGCAACAAGCGGCGGCTGGCTGGCTTTCGGCTTTTGACGGTGCTGTCGGTCGTCAAGACCCCGATGCCGCCGCCGGATTGTTCATGGTGGACGGTCATTGGCGTGATGTATTGGCATTTACCTGGCATGTGGAAACCGTCAGCGGGACAGAAATCGCCAGGGCCTTCGCCCAGAGAATGAAGAATACGGGCGCATCGAATTTTCGGCTGGCATCCGGCCGCACGCTGCCCCGGCGCGTCACCCGTGCCGGCACCGAAGCTATCGAAGCGATATTTTCATTTGAAACCAAGGTCGGGAAAGGTGGCGGCGTTTTGCGTCTGGTGGCCGACGAAGATGCCGGTGGTGAATTGCGGGCCTGGACGTTGCTAACGGCCCTGGATGAAATCTCGGGTCATGAGGAACGACTGAGCATGGCGCGGGCCGGTGGCGATGCTTTTGACCGTGAGTTCGGCGGTGATAATTGGCAGGACCTGCGCAACCGTGCGCGGGCCTATGCGGATCGCGAACCTGACGTTTTAGTGGTCGGTGGCGGGCAAGCCGGGTTGGCGGTAGCCGCCAGGCTGACGCACATGGGCATTGATACGCTGATTGTCGATGCCTTTGAGCGTATCGGCGACAATTGGCGCAAGCGATACCATTCGTTGACGCTGCACAATGAAGTGTTCGTCAACCATATGCCCTACATGCCGTTCCCGCCGACCTGGCCGGTCTACATCCCGAAAGACATGCTGGCCAATTGGTTCGAGGCCTACGTGGAAGCGTTGGAACTCAATTACTGGACCGCGACGCGTTTGGTGGCGGGCTCCTATGACGACGCCACGGGGATATGGGAAGCCCAATTGCGCCGAGGCGATGGAACGCAACGTATCGTCCGGCCTAA
>Ga0315339_1003406_pt1 | contig 11190 bp, 11 predicted proteins | sample ASW17metaG_FD_204514 | JGI IMG/M metagenome (GOLD analysis project Ga0315339, IMG submission 204514) | Ammonia-oxidizing marine archaeal communities from Pacific Ocean, United States - ASW #17 | ecosystem: Environmental > Aquatic > Marine > Oceanic | place: USA: California | collected 2016-12-05
AGGCCGCGCTGGAAGAAGTGGGCAAGGCGCTGAAAAAGGGTAATGCCGTAAGGACAACGCTCGGTACTTTTTCAATTTATAAACGCGGCGCACGTAAAGGCCGTAATCCGGCAACTGGAGAATCTATCAAGATTAAGGCCAGCAAAGGCGTACGGTTTAAAGCATCCAAGACGCTCAAGGACAAAGTCAACAGACGTCGCTCCTGATCGCAGTAGCGCTATCTAACCATTTGCAGAAGACCTAGCATGCGTTTGCGCGTTAGGTACCTCTCTTTGGCGCCTTATGGTTGCGGTTCTGTCTTGACGATGGGACTTCACAGCGCGGAGAATCTGTCTGCGAAATTCCTCGGATCGCATAGATTCGCTATATCCTTTGACCAACGAACCCCTCAACCTTGTGAAGCTTCGTAATGATCTCTTCCGGCTTGTGCCTCTTTATTCCCATATCTTGATCTTTCTCTAATATTTATAGGGTTGCCAACTCTTTGGGGGAGGATCAGCGAATTGTTTGATTAGGACCGGCTTGGGCTGTGGGTAATATGGGACTGTACTCAAGGTCTGTAAGCCTATGTTTCAAGTCCTTGTCTCCTGGCTTAGCCGAGCGTTCTCAGTCTGCGTGGCAGGATAGTCCGGCGTATCTGAAGGCGTTATTCGTTTTCTCTTTGCACCTTAATCTCGAGAAGTTGAGGCGTTATTATTGAGCTGTTACTAGCCAAGTGCGGCAGTGCTGGGGCGTGCGGCGATCTTTTTATGCCAGCGCGCGAGATTGGTAGAGGAATCAGGTATTTTAACATTGACGCGGGTGGCAAAGCTGATCGTGATGAATGTGGTAATATCGGCCACCGAAAAATTATCTCCGGCGACAAAGCGCGTGCTTTCGAGGCGTTGGTCGAAATGGTCGAAAAAACGGCCCATTGAATTGCGTCCGCGGGTCACCAATTCAGCTATTTGCGGCACGCCGCTAGGTACGCCTGGTAAGCCGCGATCCTCAAATACCGGTGAGGAGTTACGCAGCATATCGGCTACTGCAAGATAGCCCATGAATTCCGCCCGCCGGCTCCACATTTCGATCAGTGCTTTTTCCTTGGCGTCGCGGCCAAACAGCGCCGGCTCGGGGTGGAGCTCTTCAAGGTAACGGCAGATCGCCATAGTTTCAGAAATATAGGTGCCGTCATCTAGTTCCAAAACCGGCACCTGGGAGACGGCATTAACCGACATAAAGAAATCACTGAATTGCGCGCGCGCTCGGGTGTTTATTTCTATCGTTGGGATCTCCAGGCCTTTTTCGGCCAGGAACATGTTCACGCGCTGTGGGTTCGGCGCCGTTTTAAAATCATAGAGTTTCATTTTTTCTAACTCCGGGAGGAAGGGGTTAAACGCTATTAAAATGTGCGGTCTTGAGACATTAAGTCAAGCGCTGTCCGGCGTTATCCGCTGAGCCTTGAGATTCCACCAATCCATCTCTAAGGATATAGAAATCGGCTAATTCAGTCATGTAATTATGGCCGCTGGTCTTTAATCCGCTTTGTTGGTTTAGTGTGTGGGTAGCAATAGAGGCGGCCTTACCGTCGAAGGCCTGCCAGACCAGACCAGACCAGTGCCTCATTTACTGCAAAATCCGCGCCGCGCCAAGCTTGAGGATTTATAACAATATCTCATAGAGAAAATTCTCTAATGCCAAGATTGTGCTAGGCACAAGAGTGTTTTTTTATCGCGCCCGGCGCCGGTGGCTATGGCCCCGCGGCGGAACGGCCACAAGAGATGATCGCGGAAGATTTTCGTGAAGGCTGAATAATATTTGAAGGCACACGCCGCGATTATGGCTATGACGGCGGGGACTGATGAGAATGAGGCCCTATTAGTCAAGGCGGATAAGGAGCTTGCCGTTATTCTCGCCGGCATAGAGGCGGGCAATGGCGCCCGGTGCTTGTTCTAGGCCGTCTAAAATATGTTCACGGTACGTAAGCTTTCCAGCGGCCAGCCATGCGGCGAGTTGGTGCCGGGCTTCTTCATAGCGTGCCGCATAATCGAACAGAAGAAAGCCTTGTATACGTGCGCGCTTGACCAAGAGATGACGTTCGATGCGTGGGCCTTCCGGCCAAGGGTTCCAGCTTGCCATCGCTGCGGTACCACAGATGACACAGCGCGCGCCGACATTTAGCCGCCGGTAGACCATATCAGAGATCGCGCCGGCGGTATTATCAAAATAGACATCGACACCATTCGGGCAGGCTTCAGCCAAGGCCGCGTCGAGGTTATCATTGTGGTAATCAAGCGCTGCGTCATAGGAGAATTCATTAACGCACAGTCCAACTTTTTTAGCACTTCCGGTAAGGCCAACCGTGTGGCAACCTTTGATCTTTGCAATCTGACCCACTGCACTGCCGACTGATCCTGCAGCAGTAGACACCACCACTATTTCACCGGCTTTGGGTTCGCCAATAGCGAGCAGTGCGAAATAGGCAGAGATGCCGTTCACACCGAGAATGCCAAGACTGGCAGAAAGCGGCACGTCAGCCATATCGTGGCGAAAAATTACATTGCTGCCATCTGATAGCGCGTATTCGCGCCAGCCAAATACGCCGCAAACGAGATCACCGGTCGCATAATCCGGATGGTTGGAGCGTATAACTTCGCCGGCGGCGAACGAACGCATTACCTTGCCGATAGCGACCGGCTTGGAATAATTTTTTGCAGCATTAACCCAGCCGCGCATTGCCGGATCAATGGAAAGAAAGCGATTTTGGATAAGAAATTCGCCCTGGCCGAGTTCCGGTATCGCTATTTTTTGCAATTTAAAATGCCGCGCCTCGGGAATAGCCGTCGGCCGCTCAGCCAAGATTATTTGTTTGCTTAGTTTCTTCAATGGACATTCTCCCACATATTGAAAGTTATATTGATCCATATGCTGCCATCCGCCATTTTTTGATAAATGGAATCAGCTCTCAAATGTTTGAAAGGTATCACATGATGGAAGATAGGCGCGGTGTTGCCATCTCTTCAGGAGATAGCAGGAGCTTGGAAATTTATGAACGTGCTCTATTGGCCTTCAATCTTTATCGCGGTGACCCGGTCGCGATAATTGATGACGCGCTTGCTGTGGCACCGGATTTTGTCATGGGAGAAATATTTCGCACCTATATGTATGCTGGATTGTGGGAGCGCAGTGGTATTGCCGGGGTCAATACGGGCTTATCACGCCTTGAGGCGTTGGCGCGCAACGCGAATGATCGGGAACGCGATCATATCGCCGCTCTGGCCGATTGGGTATCTGGTGATTGGGAGGCTATGCGCATGCGTCTTGGGCGAATTCTTATTGATTACCCGCGTGATCTATTTGCGTTACAGTTTTGTCACCTCACGGATTTTTTCCATGGTGATCGTGATAATCTGCGTGACCGGATCGCAGGCGCCCTACCGGCCTGGAGTGCGGAAGATGAAGGCTATGGTCTGGTCCTTGGCATGTATTCCTTTGGTCTGGAGGAGTGCGGCGACTATGGCGAGAGTGAAGTCGCGGGGCGGCGCGCCCTTGAGTTTGAAGCGGATGATTGCTGGGCGCGCCATGCGATAGCCCATGTGATGGAAATGGGGGCGCGCCAGGAAGAGGGCGTTATCTTTATGGAGGAGAGTGCTTCTCATTGGGCGCAGGAAGACAATGTCTTTTGCTATCACAATTGGTGGCATACGGCGCTCTTTTACCTCGACCAGGGGGATGTACCGCGCGCGCTGGAGCTATACGATTTGGCCATTCGCCCCGGGCCAGATTCGGTGCAGGTATCTTTGCTTGATGCAGCGGCGTTGCTCTGGCGCTTTCATCTGCGAGGCGAGGATGTGGGCGCGCGCTGGGAGGCCGTGGCCGAAATTTATGAAAATAGTGACGAGGCGGGCTTCTACGCCTTCAACGATATGCATGCGATGTTGTCTTATATCGCCGGCGGGCGAGAGGATGCGGCGGCAAAATTACTGCGTACTATTGAACAAGCTGCACAAGGAGAAAACACCAATGCTCATATGGAGCGCGAGGTAGGATTGCCTGTGGTGCGTGCGATCGCCGCTTTCGGGCGCAGTGATTATCAGGAATGCGCGGCGCTAATAATGCCCATCCGCTACCGTACGCATATTTTTGGCGGCAGCCATGCGCAACGGGACGTTCTGCATCGCACTTTAATTGAAGCCGTGTTGCGAAGTGGCGATAAAGCGCTGGCCCACGCGCTTACCCATGAGCGTTTGGCATTAAAATCTAATTGTCCGTACAGCCGAGCTCTTGGCGCGCGGGCGGCAGCCCTTTAACGTGAGTTTTCCCGCAATTGCCTATTCCGCAGAGCTGATCGACAATCTGCTCACTGCGTATTCCCACCTATTCTAGAATCGCACGCCGTTCTACAATCCAGATAATTGTTTTGCCAATAACTAACCGAGCGCAGCGGAGGAGATAGAAATGGATGCAAAACTTAATCTACCGGATGGGCGCCTGCGCGGGCGTGGCCTAGATTTACCATTTGCCGCTAATTGCGGCACCAATAATGCGCTTACCGATGTCCCTGGCGTGGAGGTCGGCTACACCACTCTGATTGAAGGTGCGGGGGATTTGGTAGTTGGTGAAGGACCGGTACGGACCGGCGTGACTGCGATCCTGCCGCGCGGCCATACGCACGAGCTGCCACCAGTATGGGCGGCGATGTTTTCGCTGAACGGTAATGGTGAAATGACCGGCACCCATTGGATCAACGAAGCGGGCTATTTCACCGGCCCGATTTGCATTACCAACACTCATGGTATTGGCGCGGCGCATGAAGCGAGTACGCGCTGGATGCTTAAGCAATATGGCGCTGCCTTCGGTGAATATGCTTGGGCACTGCCGGTAGTTGCAGAGACCTGTGATTCGCATCTCAATGATATGAATGGCTTCCATGTCCGCCAGAAGCATGTGTTGGCGGCGCTTGATGGTGCACGTAGCGGGCCGATTATGGAGGGTAGTGTTGGTGGCGGAACCGGCATGATTTGTTATGAATTTAAAGGCGGCACCGGCACCGCATCGCGCACTGTTCAGGTAGCGGGCGGCGACTATACGGTGGGCGCCTTGGTGCAGGCCAATCACGGCATTCGCGAATGGCTGCGCGTTTGTGGTGCGCCGGTCGGTCAGCATTTGAAGGATGATCTGCTATGGTCGAAGGAGCAGGGCTCGATTATTGCCATTATTGGCACGGATGTGCCGCTTCTTCCGATTCAATTGCAGCGTTTGGCCAAGCGCATCTCGATCGGCATTGGTCGTGCCGGTACACCATCAGGAAATAATTCCGGCGATATTTTTCTCGCCTTCTCCACTGCTAACCCGGCGCCTGAAACAGGTAACGGCATTGGTGGCATGCAGCAGCTTGATTACGTGCCGCATGAAGCACTCGATCCGGTGTTTAGCGCTGTGGTGGAAAGTGTCGACGAGGCGGTGATTAATGCTCTGGTTGCGGCAGAAAATATGACTGGGCGCGACGGTCATAGCGCCAGTGCTATCGATCACGCAGCGCTACAAGCGGTGATGGAGCTCTACGGCATGTCGGAAAAATAATTTAGGTGGGTGAACTGGGCAGGTAATTATATTTGCGCGCGTGTTTGTGTTCATACGAGATGGGAAAATTATCTTGAATTTTAGAAGATAGATATCGCAGATGAGTTTTATTGATCCAGATTTGTTCTAGGGGGTTGAGCGCTTTGGTATCAATGGCGAAATTGTTTGATTTTGAAATCGAGAATAATATTTTTGTTAATAATCACACTTACACTTACGCGCGTGCTAATTAACAAAAAACGTATGAGAATATTTGGTTAACACAGACGGACTGTTTGACCAGAGTGACGGCAATCACCACGATGGGCAGTCTGGCAAAATTTAGATACGGTAAGTGAGAGTAGAGCCTTGGACCTTATCATTAAGAACGCAAATGTTTGGCGCGGTGTCGATGCAAAACCGTGGATAGGCCATCTCTATATGGCTGATGGTTGCTTTGTTGCTCCTCCGGCAGATGACTTAGCGCCTAGTGATGCCGTGGAGACAATTGATGCAATGGGGTGCCTCTGTGTCGCCGGATTTGTTGAGCCGCATATTCATCTCGACAAGGCCCATATCAATGAAGATGTGCGCGCCAATGTTTCCGGCACGCTCGATGAAGCGATTGAGATTATCTGGGAACGAAAACGCGCCTATGTAGTCGAGGAGATTGCCGAGCGCGCCGGTCGGGTTATTCGCTCGGCTCTGGCCAATGGCGTCACGCGCATTCGGAGCCATGTGGATGTGGACAATATCGGGGGCCTGCGCCCTCTCGAAGGTGTAGCGGAAGCGCGCCGTCGCCACCGAGACGTGATGGATATTCAGATCGTCGCCTTTCCGCAGGAAGGCATTCTGAAAAACAAAGGCGCTGAGAAATTAATGTGGCAGGCCATGGAGGTTGGTGCCGATGTGGTTGGCGGCATGCCGTTCAATGAAAAACATCCGCAGGATAGCGCGCGACATATCTCTATCGCCTTCGAAATTGCCAAGGCCTTTGATGCCGATATCGACATGCATGTGGACGAAACCGACGATGTAGGTGCGCGCACGCTTGAAATGCTGGCCGAACAAACAATCGAGCATGGTTGGCAGGGCCGGGTGACAGCCGGCCACACCTGTGCTCTCGCCGGCTATGATGAAGATTATGCCAACGCTGTTATTGCGCTGGTACGTGAAGCGGAAATTCATATGATTACCAATCCGGCCACCAACCTGATGCTGCAGGGCCGCTTTGATGCCCAGCCCAAGCGACGCGGTATTACCCGGGTGAAGGAATTATTGGCTGAAGGCATCAATGTGTCGTTTGGTCAGGATTGCGTGAAGGACACTTTCTATCCGTTTGGCCGTGTGGATCCGCTCGAAGTTGGCCTTATAACCGCCCACGCTGCTCATATGAGCTTGCCGCAGGAGGTTGAGCAGGTATTTGACATGCAGACCAACGTTGCAGCGCGGGTGATTGGGCTAGTGGATTATGGTTTTGCGCAGGGCTGTGCGGCGGATCTGGTTATCTTGGATGCGAAAAGTGCCGGAGAAGCGTTGTGCAAGCAAGCGACGCGCAATACCGTTATCAAAGCAGGGCGCGTAATCGTCGAAAGAAAAATACAGCAGGACTGGCGCTGGACGCCGGCGAAATAAGAATAGGGAGCGCAGGAAGAATGGCAATCGATGTCGCCAAAATTGAAATCAAGAGTGTATCTGACGCGAGCGGGCTTGAAGAATTGATCACTTCGGGTCGGATGGATGCCGACGATATTGTTGCCGCTATCGGCAAAACGGAAGGCAATGGCGGCGTTAATGACTTCACCCGTATCCTCTCGGATCAGGCGTATCGTGCAGTTCTGCTGAAGCACGGTACGCGCAGTGAGGCTGAAATAAAGGAAGTTCCCATGGTTTGGTCGGGTGGTTGTGATGGTGTTATCACGCCCCATGCCACAGTGTTTTCGCGCAATAGCGAAGAAGGTGTCAGTGGGCAATCGCGCCTTGCAATGGGCACGGCCATTAGCGAGTTAATTTTACCGGAAGATATTGGCCGCCTGGAGATGGTTAAGACGGTGGCTGCCGGTGTTCGTTTGGCCATGCGGGATGCCGGCATCTCGGATGTAAAAGATGTACATTATGTGCAAACGAAGACGCCGCTGTTGACCATTGATGGTATCCAGGAGGCTCACGCCCGGGGCCAAAGCGTGGCTTGTGAAGTACATGATTCCATGGGTGTCTCTAATGGCACCACCGGCCTCGGAATTGCCGTGGCCTTGGGTGAGGTAGAGATGCCAATAGCAGAAGAGATTTGCCGCAAGCTCGAGCTCTATTCCTCTGTTGCGTCTTGCTCCTCGGGTGTCGAGTTGGATCGGGCGCAGATCGTGTTGTTCGGCAATCGCGACGGTGCGGGTGGGTGTTACCGGATTGGCCATAGCGTCATGCGTGACGCGCTCGATATGGACGGCATCTATGAATCAATTCGCTCGGCTGGCCTTGATTTACCGGAGCGTGCCAGGTCGGAGGATCTCGGTGATAAGTTGGTTAATTGCTTTATTAAATGTGAGGCCGATCCCGACGCCAAATTACGTAACCGGCGGCAGATTATGTTGGATGATTCCGACGTTCACCACCATCGCCACTCAAAAGGTGCGGTTGGCGGCGTGGCAGCGGCGGCAATTGGGGACCCGGCGGTATTTGTCTCGGTTGATGCCATGCATCAGGGCCCGCCAGGTGGGGGGCCTTCGATTGCTATCGTCTATATGGGAGATTAATGCCGGTTGAATTAACGCGCCGTAGCGCCGTTGATGTTTCGGCGGCGCTACGTTCGCGCGAGGTGAGTGCTCTTGAGCTGTTGGAGGCGTATCTCGCCGTTATCGATCACCTCAATCCACGTCTGAATGCAATCGTCACCCTGGATGTTGAGTCTGGGCGTAAGAGCGCCAGGGCGGCGGATAAGCTATTTGCCAAGGGCGGCGATGACCTGCCGCCGCTCCTTGGCTTGCCGGTGGTCATCAAGGATATTGTTGAGACGGCGGGCATGCGCACCACCTGGGCCTCGCCGGTCTATGCCGATCATGTGCCTGAAGAAGACGCCGAGGTGGTGGCGCGTCTCCGGTCTGCTGGGGCAATAATTCTTGGCAAGAGCAACACGCCAGAATTCGCCGCAGGAGCCAACACCAACAATGAATTATTTGGCCCAACGGGAAATCCGTGGGACCCAGTGTTAAGCCCATCTGGCTCGTCGGGTGGTTCTGCGGCAGCAGTTGCGAGCGGTATGGTTCCGATTGCTCAGGGTACAGATTTCGGCTGCTCTCTCCGAATGCCAGCGGCCTTTTGCGGCATTGTCGGTCTGCGCACCACGCCGGGCCTGATATCCAATTATCCGCTTCCTTTGCCATGGGACCCGGGGCAAGTGTTGGGGCCGATGGCGCGCACAGCGGAAGATGCGGCAATGATGCTAGATGCCATGGCCGGCTATAGCGAGAAAATGCCGAATTCCGTCATCGCGCCATGGACCCGTGCGCTTGATATAGTGCGCGCGTGCAATGACGCCAAAGGCCTGAGGCTCGCCTATGCGCCCGACATAGCAGGAATCAGCATTGATGCGGAGTTGGAAGGCATTTGCCGCGAAGCCGCATTTGCTTTGGCCAAGGATGGAGCGATTGTTGAGGAAGTGGATTTTGACTTATCGGACGCGAGCGATGCCTATCTAACGCTGCGCGGTGAGTGGATGGTCGGAATGCAATATGAGCGCCTGGAAAATCTCGATGCGTTTGGCCCCAACCTGGCTGGCAATGTGCGCTCCGGCCTGAAAATTACTATGTCGGAATTGGCCGCTGCCGAGGATGTGCGCACAAGGGTTTGGCATCGTTACAGAAAATTGTTTGAGACTTATGACGCGCTGTTAATGCCGATGTCCCCGGTGCCACAATTCCCTGTCAAACAGAATTTCCCCGACAGCATTGGCGGCCGCAAATTGGAGAATTATGTGGATTGGATTGCCGGTGCCTTCCTGGTGACCATGGCAGGTATTCCGGCAGGCTCGGTTCCAGCTGGACTGTCGCGCGCCGGACTACCGATCGGTCTGCAAATTGCGGCTCCGCGTTTTTCTGAGCCGTTGATCCTGTCACTCAGCAAACTGGTGCAACGCATTAATCCTATTGGTTGGCCGGCTTGGACAGATAAATACTGATCGTTGTGCGGCCACCAGTCTCACTGCAAATAGTCGCTTGCCCACCAGGTTTCTTGGCGAAACCATAAACCATACTGAGCCCCAGGCCTGATCCTTTATCCACGCCTTTGGTGGTTAAGAAGGGGTCAAAAACGCGTTTCAAGCCCTCAGGCTTAATTCCGGGCCCGTCACCGGAAACTTCCAGCAACACATGGTTCTCTGTTGGCGCAGCTTCCAGCAAGGTCGAAGCAGCTTTGTCCAATGCGACGCGCCTGAGATTGCCGCCTGGCGGCATGGCATTGTGGGCATTGATAGCGAGTTTTAAGAAGACGCTTTCTAATTATGTGCCATCAGCCTGATATTATCTGTCGGACCCTATGGCAACGTTTAGTTGGATGACCGCGAGTACACCCCGGAAGACGTGCTGTCGCTTTCACTCAGAAATTTACACGGTGAATTCGCCACTGTGCTGTCGATCGGAAATATTTTTGCGGCATTGGCACCCTGAGACTTTCTATTGATTGGCGTCCTGCAATTAGCTGGTTCCTATTATGCGGCTTTTGCTAGGCTGCTCTGGGGCCAAAGAAAATGATTGCTGCGCCGATCAGGCATACGGCGGATCCGGTCAAATCCCAGCGATCCGGGCGGCTGCCTTCCACCGCCCATAACCAGACCAGAGAAGTGGCTATATAAACACCGCCATAAGCGGCATAAGCGCGCCCGGCGAATGGGGCTTCGCTTCGGGTGAGCAAGAAAGCGAAGAGAATGAGGGCGGCAATACCGGGTAGAAGCCAAAGCGGGCTCTTTCCTAGGCGCAACCAAGCCCAAAAGGCAAAGCAACCAGAAATCTCCGCCGCCGATGCGGCAATAAAATAGGCAATAGACATTGTGTCATGTTCCTGTTGCGCGATATTCCCGCTTGGACTCAGGTAGCTACTCGACGCAAAAAAAGAAGCTCGACGCAAAGTTAAATAACTCGGCGTTACGTAATATGAGAACCATAGCATAGATGGCGTAACTTCCGGGGCGGTTGTCTAGATAATGCAGACCAAAGCGTATTTAATGGTGAAAATTCATGATAAAATTACCAAAATTGCCAGCACTTCAACCCGAATACGCTGAAGCACGGCAGGAAACCGTTTATTCGGGAAAATATAAGAATATAGTTGCCGGGCGGGCGCGTCGTGCGCTGAGCTATGCTCCCAGGCTGAGCCAATTTGGCGTGAATTCCATGCATCTGGCACCGGGTGTGGGCTCTGGACAGCATCATTGGCATACCAAAGAAAGAGACCGCGAACCAGTTTACGTCCATATCAGCTCCGCGTAACCTGAATTTTTTCGACAACCGCCGTGTGGAAGCGCGGGCGCGCACTTGGATTCAGTTGTTGATCGAGGTCGCTGTCGATCAAGCATGAAAGGCCAAAATAATTGGCCCGTCTCTCCCCTAGAGGAAAAACGGGCCAGATTAACTCGCCGTGCACACGCCTTAACGGCGGGGG
>Ga0315339_1003407_pt1 | contig 11180 bp, 9 predicted proteins | sample ASW17metaG_FD_204514 | JGI IMG/M metagenome (GOLD analysis project Ga0315339, IMG submission 204514) | Ammonia-oxidizing marine archaeal communities from Pacific Ocean, United States - ASW #17 | ecosystem: Environmental > Aquatic > Marine > Oceanic | place: USA: California | collected 2016-12-05
GTTCTGTCGCAAAGTTGGTAAGCCAGTTGAATCAAACTATAGTCGCTCACCCAGAATGGCATCAACCGGATAGAATATGATCAGTTTCAAAGGCCGCCACGCACGACGGCGCGACCCGTTGTATCTACCAGGCTCAAGTACTCCAGTTTGTAGATGGGGTAGTGCGTCGACAATGGGATCACCGCCGCTCGGGTTTCGTTTCGTATCAGAAAAACACACCAGATGTTTTCGAGCTCTGGGCATAGGGCGAATGATAGGCACCTACGCCGACATGCAAAAGACGCATTAGTCTGCGGATTTTGCTAATTTGTGCCTGTCCAGGATTGTTCGCTGCGATGGAATATGTCAATCGCAGTGCGACTAGCCTACTTTGCTGGGGTAGAGTGAGGCTGTAAATGGGAAGTAATAAACAAAAATGGTCTCATTCTAAAGTCGGCTCGATCAAACCCATCGCTAAGTTTGAACTTGCGTGGTGATGAAAATAAGCTGTGCCCAGACTTCGATGGCGATCGAAAAAAAGATTTCTCATCAAGGAGACGCTGCGTGAGTTTTTCCTATCAGGAGTTAAAAGATCGGCAGCGAGAGATTCGAGATTCGTTTCCTGAATCTCTTTCGTTGCGCACTCATCGTGCCTTGAGCTGGCTTTGTCGAGCGGAAAAGGATGACGAAGATTTAGATGCTCGTTTTCTGTTCTTATGGGTCGCCTTTAATGCAGCATATGCAAACGAGATTCCAAATAGAGCAGATTTTTCGGAAAGGCGATTGCTCTTCGGGTTCTTGAATCGACTGATCGACTCCGACAGGGAGCAACTGTTATACAAAATGATTTGGGATGAATTCTCAGAATCGATTCGATTGCTGATCGACAACAAGTACGTATTTCAGCCGTTCTGGGACTATCAAAACGGCCGGATTACAGAAGACGAGTGGCAGCGAGAATTCGAGCACAACAAAGGCACGGCAAATACGGCGTTGGGTCGAATGGATACTAAGAGGGTTATTGCAGTGATGTTCGATCGATTGTACGTGCTGCGGAATCAATTGGTACACGGCGGTTCGACTTGGAACAGTGCTGTGAATCGCAGCCAGATTGGCGACGGAGCCAAGATCTTAGGGCTTGTGGTGCCGATAATTATTCACTTGATGATGGAGAATCCCAATCAACTGTGGGGTGATCCGTGTTACCCAGTTATAGTGGTGTGACGATTATGAACCGATTTCTTGGACGTAATAAGTGATTCTTAGAATTGCACATGGCTATGCGATTAGGCGTTGTCGCGCCGAAGGAGAAGATTGTGGACAATGAGTTTTTTGATGATGATGACTACGAGATGGATTCACCAGAGGCAGTTCTACGGTGCGCGGTCGCTGTGGCGTGCTGTGATGGTGAGTTCGCGTACGACGAGCAAGATAAAGTGAGATCCGTCTATGCGGATATCTGTCAGGAAATGACTTTTGCTTACAATCGACCAGATGTTTCGGATGACTATGAAAAAATTTCAAAGACAACAGCAGAGTTCGTCCTCACGTTAGACGACGGACAAAAGAGGGATGATTATATAACTTATTGCGGCGAGTCAATTACTGATAAAGATCTAAGAGAGCTGACATTGGTAATGGCTCTGCGTGTCGCCGGAGCTGATGCGGAACTCGCGAAAGCGGAGTTTCGCGCATTAAAGAAATTGGCTTCTAGGTGGGAAATGAGGCTCTCTGACATTCTGGCGCCTTATCTGGCTATTATGCATGAAGCGCGAAGCCGTTCTTAAATGAAGAAAAAGAAGGAATATTGATGAATTCGTCTGCTGCGGAACATGAAAGCTCTGTGATTTCTCGTTACGATGAGTTTCAAGCGGAAGCGGTGTCGAATCTACTCCGCGACTTTGGTGAAAAGAAAAATGGGCGATTTCTGCTGGTGATTCCGACCGGTGGCGGAAAGACGTATACCGCGGTTAAAGCAATTAACCGTATGTTCGCCACGGGCGTACTCGATCCGAAAAAGGACGAGGTAGTGTGGGGTGCTCACCGCAGAGAGTTGATAAAGCAGGCGGAGGAGACTTTTGCGGAATATGCCAATTCTAATTCAGGAGAGGAGTATAGCGGAAAAGTTATTGTGCGAATGATGTCGGAAATCATGTCCTACGTTAAGGAAAATAGCGACAAAGTCCGTATTGCAATTATTGACGAGGCTCACCATGCAGTAATCAGGAATATTACTTATGGGCCGCTATTTAAATATCCGAACTTGGGTATTCTCGGTTTAACGGCGACACCCTCTCGACATGATGGCGAGCCGTTGGATTTCGAAAAAGAATCATACTCGATTGGGTTCCCGGACATGGTAGAACGACAGTTGATCCTGTCGCCAACTATAGATCAAGTCGCGGGAGGCCGGTTCGAAGAAATCTTTGCAAAAGGCGTAATCGGATTCTCTGGATTAGACGAACTCGATAGTCCAGAGCGTGATAGAAAGATTATTGGGCAGATATTGGAAAAGACTGATCGGTACGAGAAAATAATTATTTACGCAGCGACAAAGGAGCATGTCAGAAATTTACACAAGCGAATGTCTAATTCGGATCTAGTCAATAAGTATGACTCCATTGATTTTATTCTAGGTGGGAATAAATATTCTGGGAACGATTCAAGCCGGGATGAGTTTATTGATCGGATCAAAAGCTATAGTAGATCAATCGTCATTAACTGTGATGTGCTGACAGAAGGGTACGACGACCCGACTGTAAACACGGTCGTGATGGCGACCCCGACAAGATCGAAGCTGGTTTATATGCAGGCTATTGGGCGCTGCATACGAGTCGACAAAGAAAATCCCTGGAAAAAAGCATTTATTGTCGAAGTCGAAGACGACCTCCCGAACATCAGGTACCGCATTAACAACAGGTGGCTTTTCTCAGAAATTTCGGATGCATTGGAGCCCGCAGTCATAGATCGCGTCTTTTCCTCAGCTAAGGAATTTAATGAGGTCGTCGTCGAGACTTGCAATGAATATGATGTAAGTGCCGATGATTTGGTCATTCCCGAATGGGATAAATCCATGCGCTACAGCCTCCTGCTATTCAAGTCTTATGTTGGGGATGGGCAGTATCGACATTTGCCTATTTTTATCGATGGCCGCAATCGTCCTGCTGTGTCTAGTTGGTTCAATCATCTATCCGAGCGAATGGCGGGCTATCACGCTCGGTCAGTGAATTTTGAAGCAACAATGAAGATGGCTCGGTTTGAAGGGATTGGCGGCCTTGACGATAAAGTCCGCCGTCAACTGATATTCGAGGCTATGGAGGAGGCGCATAAGGTCGTGGCCTCGCCTGCTGATGAGAGGCCCGACAAAGAACCATGGATTACCTTTGTCGTTTTCCGTTTCAAGAGCCTAGGGCTGCCCGCGGACTTACTCTCTTTTCTCGAAGATGTAGTCAATAGAGAACTGATGGCGGAACTCATCAAGAATAGGTCATTTCGGACGGGAGATTACTTGATCAAGCTGCCGCTGCCGTTGGCATCGAGTATCGGCATGATCGTATCTGGTGATGCCGTTGATGCGCTGGAGACGCTAGTAGATGGATTACGACAGCTGCGCGAAGAGTCTGGTAACTATGACCATCTTCCTGACGTGGTTGGCATGCTCAATAGCACTGTATTACCAATTCCGCCGATGTATCTGCACTCATTACCTACCGTAGTTAGAGAGAGCATCGAATACTATTATAAATTGGATTAGAGAATGTTATGTCGCTAGCGCCAGAGCTCAAAAAGATCAACGTTGATGTCGGCAAGTTATTGCTGGACCCGAATAACCCGAGGTTATTCTCACAGGAGCACGCACGCGTCCCATTAGACAAGGTGCTGGAACCTGGGATTCAGGATAATACACTCAAAAGACTATTCCCAAAAGTTGATACGAATCGATTCAAGATTGATGACTTGATCAAGTCTATCCGTATGAACAAGTATGTCCCGGAGGCTGGTGGTTATATTTTTGTGCGACGGCTGGCAGATTCTGACTATTACCTAGTGCTTGAAGGAAACCGACGGCTCGTTGCCCTGCGCGAGCTTCTGGCCGATTCGGATAGCCTTGCTAAGGAAAACCCGGAGGTGCTGGCCAGTATTCGTGAAATAAATGTTTTGGAGATTATCGATGATATTCCCGAAGAACTGTTACAACAGAAAATTTCCTATTTATTAGGAACTTGTCATCATGGCTCACACAAGAATTGGTCGCCATTCGCGCGCGCTAAAGGTATCTATGAACGGTACCTTGAGATAAGTGGTCAGGACGATGCGAGCTTTCGATACGAAAAACGATTCGGTGAAGCAGTGGCCTCGCTCCTTAGCATCGAGGAGAAGGAGGTGGCTGAGCGCCTGCAGGTTTTCAAGACGATGGACCAGTTAGCACAGGACCCCCGTATGAAGGAAAAACGCAAAGGAGGAATTATCGACCGATATTATTCGCTCGTTCTCGGCGCCACTAACACGTCGAGCATGAGTCTTCGCACGTATATTCCGCGAGATCCAAATTCTCTAAAGCTGATGCCTGAGGCGATCGATAGGATGATTAACCTATGTAATTTCGATGGCTCACGTGATCGTGATAGTCCCAGAGAGGAGGGTGGGCAGCAGCATCCTCCTGCGATGGTTAATCCTAAGCAATGGGGGTTTCTCAGCAAGATCTTGGATGACGAGGATGATGAGGAGAAGGCAGCCAATCTTGAACTCGTCGAAGATCAGGGCCAGCCCCCGGAAGAGGTTTGGGCGAGGCGGCATGCAACTTTGACAAAAATGACCTGGTCAAAGTGGCTTGAGCAGGTGCTGGGTATTTTGTTTCCCGTGAATATTGGAACGGATTTGAACGATGCCGGTGCTAGGGGCTGCATTGAGGCTCTAGCCGAAATTGCGGATCAACTGGAACCCGAAGGAACGAAGGAATAGGGGCGAATCGATGAAATTAAGTGAGAAAGTGGTTAGCTATACAGATCTATTGCTGGATCCGCGAAACCCTCGTCTGGCAACCTGTTTTTCCGAGCTTGACGTGTTTGATAATTCAGACCCTGTAGCCTGCCAGCAAGCGATCGAGGAAAGATTCAAAGTGCCGCCACATTCCGATGTGCAGCGCGAAACAGCCAAGCTGGTATCAGCAGATGACAATAGTGATGACGAAGAGTCTGAAGATGACTTTTTTTCCGTCAAGGATATTAAGGACTCGATGAGTCTAATAGGATTCGTCGGCATTCAAAACATAATTGTTCGTGAACACCCAGGCACCGGAAAATACATTGTTTTGGAGGGCAATCGACGCGTTGCAGCCATACGCTCGGTCATTCGAGAGCACGACGCGGCGATCGTTAACGGGAAAGGATATATTGGCGATGAATCTATCTTGGATAGTCTCAAGACCATTCAGGTCATGATTTTCGACACTGAAGGCAGAAGCGAAGACGTCATTCGGGACGAAGTCAGCACTATGTTGGGCTTGCGTCACTTTGGATCGCAGCTCAAGTGGAAAACATTGCCCCGGGCCAAGAATATCTACGATGAATACATGCGGCTGCTGAACGGCGAGAGTTTTAGTTGGACGAGCCCCAACGGTATTGCCGTAGCCTCGACGCTGGCCATAAAGGCAGCTGAGGTAAAGAAACTACTTATGGGATTCCTTGTGTATAAGCAGCTGTGTAGAGAATTCGATGTCCAGCCACATCATTTTTCCGTCATTCTAGCAGGGGCAGTGACGCCAGGCCTGCAGCTCAATGGGCACGAGTATTTTGAGATCGATAAAAAAACCTTTGAGCTAGGGGATGATACGCCGGAAAGATTTGATGTCCTTTGCCAGTTTGGCGATCGAGATGCTAAAGACTTTGAGAAAATAATCAAAGATCCCAAGCAGTTCAAGAAGTTGGGCCAAATTATGAAGGATTCAGTGACTGCTTCAACAAATGATAATGTGCGCGGAATGGCAACCGCATTTTTTGCCGAAGTTGTAGAGCGTGAGACTTCGCTAGATGATGCCTATACGCGGCTACTGGCTTTTAAGAAAAGGCAAAAATGGGTACCAGAACTGAGAAAATTGCTCGAGAAGCAGGAAATGGATGAAGAAAAAGGCGGTGAGCTGGCTGTCGTGAAATATATTGGTCAGGGGCAGCAACGTAAATTTCTTGAAAGCCTGGTTCAGCTAATCAAGAAATTTAAGCTGCTAATAGCTAACGAGCCCGACGAGTAGCCGGAATTGATGCCAGTACTGGGTTCCTATCGAGTTAATGGTTGATGTTATGACTATGCCATATCGCATGAACGGTCCAAAAGAGATCGACTCAAAGAAGCTATTACTGTGGCCTAACAACCCTCGTCTTAAAATAAGTGACTTCAAAGAGGTCAAATATACTAGTAAGCAACTGCTCGAACCGACCAATCAAAGGAACATCTTTAAGCTATTGTCAAAGCACGAAGATCACGACGTCAGGACTCTGATCAAGTCGATGTGTAAGGTCGGATTTATGCGAGAGAAGGCCCCAATCGTCGCAATGGTTAAGGGCGTCGAACTTTACCTGGTCCTCGAGGGAAACAGGCGTCTTACGGCTATTAGGTCAATCCTGGCGGACGACTCGCTGAACATATCAACGACGAATCGAAATTCTCTTGAAATAATTCCCTGCTGGATATTCGAGCACACGTCTAAGGAGGTTCCCCTAAAGGCAGCGATCAGTCGACTAGTCGCTGAGGCACATATCAAAGGGCAAAAGCCGCATACCAAACTCCAACGGGCTCACATGCTCTACGATGCCTATGAAGGATTTCTATCTGAAACAGGGGGCGGTTGTAATTTTGCGATTGATGACGCGGCATTGGATGCCACCGCAGAGTTTTTCGATTTTCCTCGAAAGGAATTGGAAGGGGAAATGTCAGTTGTCCGCCTTTATAAACAATTTGTAGAAGCATATGAGCTCGAGGACATACCAAAAAAATGCAGTGAGCGTCTGAGCTGGGTTTATAAAAATCAACGACAGTTCAAGACGCACTTCGGATACGACACAAATTACCTGCGCCTCGATGAAGAGGGTCTCGACCGTTTCTACGATATCTTTCTTCACCCTCAGGCACCTGTAGATAACCCGCAAAAGTTCAGAAAGTTCTTGAATATAATGCGATACGGTGGTGTGGAAGATATTGAGACGATGAGAGATGAGCCGCATTTGCTATCCGAAATCGAAAAACGGATTCGAGAACAGAGATCTGATAGCCGCTTTCTAATCGGGCTTGAAGGTATAGAACAGCGTTTGAATGCGTTGCGAATCTCAGACTTTAATCAAACAACCGACGAGATTGAATCGATAGATAGAATCGCCAGCCTTGTACAAACGAAGCTGTGGCGTTTGAATCCAAGATCAACTAAAAAACCATTGGACGTACCGTCTAGGAATGGACGGTTTAAAAAGCCTAAGGATATACAAGAGGCAATTTTGCTCGAATACTCGCAACTGGAAAAGCAGATTGTCAAATTAATTGGATCGCGCCCCAATTCTTCTTGCGTAAAAGAAAAGGTACCTACCTTGTTGCTAAGACAATGGGGAGTGAAATCTCGTGGTCGACCTCGAGAGGCATTTTGCGAGCATGTGGATCGAGCGATGGATACGATGGTTGGGGATGGGGGCCTAACCTTATATAGAGCACGAAATGAAAGGGTGCGTTTGTTAAAAAAAGGCTCGTTTTATTTTTGAGAGTCGATACGGACTCTACTTGGCGGAAATGGCATTCGATCATTGCAAAAACGGCATCCGTTTCCAAAATCGCGAAAGCTCAGGTAGTAGGAGCATTGCATGGCCGAATTAGTTGAAATAGTAGTTACGCCAGATCAGCTGCTTTTGGATCCGAATAATCCGAGACTTTTCGATAGGCCGATTGAAAGGGCTGCGATTGCGTCGGAACTGATCGATTGCGAGGAAACGCAATCAAGGCTCCTTACGGAGATAGGAAGAGCAAAACACGGGTTGGACGATTTGGTCTATTCGATTCAAGCGCAAGGGTTTGTCAATCTAGATACCTTGCTGGTCAAACCGCTGCACGGTACTGGAAAATTTCTGGTACTTGAAGGGAATCGTCGTACTGCTGCAATTAAGACGCTTCTTGCAAGCGCCGACGTTAGCCAAGATTCTAAGGATTCGCTCAGAAATCTCGCCGTCAAAGAATTGAAACTCACGGCCGGAGAGGACGAGGAAGAAGAGATACAAAAGATTATTTCGATGCGTCATCTATCGGGGCCGCGACAATGGTCGCCGATCGCTCGTGCTTCTGCGATTTATCAAAATTATATGCTACAGCACAAGAAGCTTGTCGGTGGTCCAATGAATATTTTTACCGACAGAGTCTTAGCCAGAACTTCGCAGATTATCGGCATGCAGAAACCACAGTTAAAGCATGCGATGGGTGTGTTTGCCATTTATCAGGAACTTGCCGATTCTGGATTCCCAGTCAAAGCGGAGCACTTCTCGTTGTTGGAGCTGTTAGTGAAAGCTCGAGCCATGGCGTCGGAGTATTTTCGGTTCAACTCCGAACAATTAAGAACATACGACGATGGCCTGGAGAAGATCAATGATTTCTTTATTGACGAGAATCGTATTGTGAAAAATCCACAGGATTTCAACAAGGTTAAAAGCGTGTTCTCGCGAGGTACCACCGAAGAGTTGGATTTTATTCGTTTGGGCGCCAAGCGCATTGATAACGTCATTCGAGACATCAATGACCGTAAAAAAGACAGTAGCTTTGCCGATACGCTCAAGAACGTTAGAGACACGTTGGAGAAGCTGCCGGTTAGCGCTTTCCGGGATACAGATAGGGAGGCAATGGCTGTAATGAGCCTAAAGCGACTTATTGATAAGAAGTTTGTGCCGATTGCTCAACAGCAACTAGGTCTTGATGATTAGAACACGGGCTAAATAGACTGGAGTATAGTTTTGGGTCAGATGATTAGTCTTTTCTATAATTGTTCGTTCGCCCGATTGCTATACATACTCGCTCTTTTACAGTCAAAATCTTTTGAGTCTGGGCATCAGTATCTTTTCCGAATGGACCATGCTCAAACGCAATTTTGTCGACAATTTGTTTTGTGTCTGCGCTGCGCCCAAGTAGCTCCGAGAGAAACCTATGTTTCGAATGGTCGGTGCCATGCTAAGAATGGACTCAAGATCACCGCTTTTGTATTGTTTCTATTTTCTATCATCCATTGGGAATGTTCCGCGTCTTCAGTCCACCTTCCAATATATCACCATTGAGTAGTTGGGCGTATCCCAAGTGATCTCGTCGAAGAAATAGGAAAGCCAATCATAAAGATGACGTGTGGTTTTTATTAGGTCTCGTGGATAAGGTCGTGGCGTGTCGGAGCAGTGCTTAGCAATCCAAGCTTTTACAGCACCAAATGGTAAAGAACCCTCATTGCGAATATATTCGACAAGTTCGGACACGAATGGATGATTCTTGAAACTACTTCCTAGTTCATCAAAGAAATCGGCTTCGTTAAGCCCTTCGGGTATCGAATAGGCAACAATATCGTGTACATACTCTGCCAACTCCTCCGCGTCATGGTCTTGATCCATTTGGCCTGAATAGAACTTGAAAAGCGAAACGGGGGATTCGCTTGTCGGCAAGCTGGCTTTGGAAAACTCTTTCTCTTCTGCGGGTTTCAGGATCATAGGTGGTAGAGGTTTGTTCACTTGTGGGTTATTGAGAACATATTGCTTTGCTTGTTCATATATCGCGTCGTCAACCCGCTGTCCTTGCTCGAGCAAACGAAATAAGTTTGCCCAATCGGAATTTCTAAGCATCACAGAACATCCGATCTCGAGGTTTCCATTTGGTACTAGCCCAAGGCCTTTCTTGGTTATGTTGCCACTCGAATGGAAAGCAAGCGACTGACTAAAAACGAGCAATTTTAAATGTATAGATGGGTGATAGAAGAGTGCTATCTCTTTTTCTTTCAAATACGGATAGATTTCGACATCAGAAACGCCGGCTACCAAATCGCCACCTTGCCAACGCACAACTACTTCTAACTCGGAGATGTCCTCACACGTGTCGACTAGTTTCTCTAGTGCGTCCAGTTTTATGAATGGCGCGATGATAAGCCGTAACCGCTTCTCATCGGCTATCGTCTTTCGAACGAAGTCGACAGTCGGACTCCAAACCAGCGATGATGATTGGTTCATTTCTAGCTGGCCGGCATCGCAGAGGCGTCTTCGTCGGAATTACCCCGTTCCATTTTGAGCATCGCCAGGTCCACAATATTATTAATACGTTTTCCTGCCGCAAGGTAGCCGATCCCACGATATAGGTGCTGTCGCAGTTGTCGATTCATTTCGGTGGGCGTTGCGTCTAATCCGTCATCCAAACACCGTTGTGTTAGCAACGCTTCGTATATTTCATCGAATTCACCCGCAAAGGTGTGCCAGGCCATTTCGATACCGCCCTCAAATGGCTGGTCGACATTTCGAGGCCGGCTTTCTTCGTTAAGGGATAGTGCAAACGCCCAACGGCACAGAATGTTCCAGTTCTCTATGCCGGTTCTTCGCTTCAAGCTGATTAGTTGGTTCCTTGCTCTACCGCCTAGCCGAATCGCCTCAATCATGATAATTGCTCGCTATGCTTCCAAAAGTACCCGTCGCGTATGAAGGTGGACTCTGCAACATCATCGTAATCGAGCAAGTAGCGGTGTGCAATCGAGTCATTCAAGTCGCTGCTGAAGTCCTCATCAATCTCTTCATCTGTCGACAGTAAAATTACTTGGTGGCTTGCTTCAGGAAAGTACTTATCGACTAGATTCTTACGGTGCACGCTATCTAACCGACCAAGCGGAGTGTCAATGACGATCGGAAGCTTGCGTCCTGCTGCTCGACCAAGGCCCCACAACAGTGCGATCGCCAACAGTTGCCGCTCCCCCGCGCTTAGGAGTTCTGGTGAGAGCGTTGCGCCGGCCTGAGAATAAACGGATACCTTGAATGTATCGGGATCTATCGTTATCGATTCAATAAGAGTGCTCTTTCGCATGAGAGTTTTAAAGGCTATCGAAATGTGCTGCTCGAGGGCTTGAATATGAGCAACAAGGGTTTCTCTGCCCAATCGCTCGAGTACTAGTTGAACCTTCTTTGAATACTCGGCCAAACGTTGGTTTTCTTCGTTTTCGAGAT
>Ga0315339_1003408_pt1 | contig 11176 bp, 8 predicted proteins | sample ASW17metaG_FD_204514 | JGI IMG/M metagenome (GOLD analysis project Ga0315339, IMG submission 204514) | Ammonia-oxidizing marine archaeal communities from Pacific Ocean, United States - ASW #17 | ecosystem: Environmental > Aquatic > Marine > Oceanic | place: USA: California | collected 2016-12-05
ATCGGCCGACCATATCCTAAATCTATAGGATGAAGCACGATTTCCTTCAGATCACCGCCAGTGTAATTACAAACTGCTATCACGCTCTGCCAGAACACAGGGTTTCCTGCAAAAGCCCTAGTCCCACCGCCTGATCTGGTGTCAAGATAGTCACCTGGCGTTTCGTCGTATCCCAGGCCGAAACGCCGGTAAGCTTCATCGGGTAGTCGCAATACACTTTCATTCTGGAAGATGAAATTACCCAGGCTATAAAAAATTGGCCTACCCTTATAGATCTCTATACCTCTTAATAGATGGGGACCGTGACCTGCAAATAAAGCACACCCTTGATCGATGGTCCAGTGGGCGAAATCTATCATGAATTCTGGCGGCGCAAGTCGATTCAGGCCATGGAACTCTCCGGTCTGACCACTCTCATGGCAATGAAAACCATAGATCGTCCAATCGGCTTGCTTCTGGGCTCCTCTGATCCAATTTCCGATCCCAGACCTATCGCTTTCATTGACCGAAGTTCTGACTCCAAACTCCTCGCCCAGTACGAACCGATTATCAAGGAAATCAACTTGAGAGGACGGATCGATAGAGTTTTCGTTTCCTCGGAAGCCAAACTCCCGTCTTGCTGTGGCTAAGTCCTCATAACCCAATTCGTGATTGGCTTTATGTAAAGCGTCAAATACTTCCCGTTCAACATAATGCACCACATCGTGTCTTAAGGCGTTGACACCTGGCCTCCCTGGAAAATCAGGGCGGCCTGCCCCTGCCCTCGATTGCTCGCTAAAAGTGCTCGTTGCCGACATAACCGCAACCCGACCTTTGGCCGAATCTACGTAGACTGGAGCCCGGGCTTGGTCTATATCCGTGCCGCCACCCGCTGCGGGCAGATCAAAGTCCTTGCAGTGACGAAGTGTGGTTAAAAACCCTCCCTCAGAGAAATCAAACGAATGATTGTTTGCAGTGGTCACTGCGTCGATACCCATCCACTTTAGGTCAGATAAATTACGCGGGTCTGACCTCGTGTAGGTAGTATCGGTCCATTGCCAGCTGCTTTCATAGTCATGAAAAAGCATTTCCAAGTTGACTATGGAGACATCCGCCTTTTTGAGGATATCGATGAGATCCAAGAAGTTAGGCTCGTTGAAAGCGCTCATGCGCCTTGTGATCATGGCATCACCTCCAACAGCAATCGATATGTCACCTGGTTCTGCGTTGTAGATCACCGGCTCTTTCTTCTTGTACCGATCATCTTCTCGGTACATCCTCCATCAACTGATTTCTTCTTGAGTCATTAGGTCAAGTTTTGCTTAAATCCAACCGACTGCCAGCACGAAAACTATCTTATTAGAGTTGAAAAACCTTTGCCAATTTCTCAATTCCTTCCCGTATTTCGTTTTCGCTGGGAAGGGCGAAGCAGAGCCGGATATAGTTAGCTGCCGCATTAGGATCTGCAGACCAGTCAGGGCCCGGATTGTAGGCGATTCCTTCTTCGAGAGCAGCCTGAACCAAGTTGCGAGAGTCTATCCCTGAAGGTAGCTTGACCCATAGGTACATACCACCACGGGGCTCCTTGAAATCGACCAGAGGACCAAAATGTTCTCGTAAAGCAGCACTTAGTACATCACATTTCCGTTTAAGGGCGTTGCGCATTTCATCAATATGCTCATCATAGTGATTTGAGAAATAATCACCGACAATCATCTGGTCCATGACACCAGTTCCCGCGTCGTTCTTTCGAGATATCAGTCTGCTCATGACATCCCACGACGCCACGACATATCCGAGCCGAAGACCTGGACCTAGTGATTTAGAAAACGATCCTATATGCAGAACTCGATTAGAATCATCTAACGCTCGTATCGCTTTTTCGTATTCTCCTTCGAAGATTAGATCTGCGTAACATTCATCTTCAAATATCGGTACCTCGTACTCTTCACTGAGACTGAGTAATTGGTATCGGCGTTCCATGGTCATCACGGTGCCGGTTGGATTTTGCAGAGTTGGGATCGTGTAGATATATTTGGGCCGAATCCCGTTTGTTTTTAGATCCTCTAGGATATCTTTCAGGTGGTCCATCCGGATTCCGTTCTCGTCTACATCGACCCCGACAAAATTAACCCCACGTCGTTTTAGATACGACAACGCACCAGCGAAGGTGAAGGATTCTACGATTACGGTGTCTCCTTCATCCAATAAAATCTCGTTGATAAGCTCTATGCCTTGACCAGAGCCGGAGGTAATGAGGATCTCATCGGCAGTGACCTGTATTCCCCGCTCGGTGGCTAATTTGCCAACTAGGAAGTTCCTCAATGAAAGGATCCCCTGGGGGCCCCCTTCGAAGTTATACATGGCGATATTTCTGGGGTCTCCACTAAATACATTTGCAGCGGACTCGATGAACCCGTCCATAGGGACTAGGTCCGGGTCGCTATGGCCACCGACAAAGTTATATTTGGGATGGCCTTGCCACCTGCCCGAAGGAGAAGGGAGGGTTTTGTTAAAAAGGTTGGAATAGTCGATGTTTCGACCCGTCATATAACACTTCCTACAAATGAACTATCGATGAACCATATTAATCATAGTCTAAGTAACGCCCGATCTGTGCTTTCAGCAGTGAAATAGTCAAACTTATTCGCTTTTGTCTTAGTATCGGCGTTACAAGAGGAGATCAGTCAAAAGGACACTAGCAATCTTGGACTAGACGGCGGAGAGCATATCTGGGGCAATGTTGGGGCGCAAGAACGGTCAGACGACAAAGCATTTGATCTCCCAGTAGTTTTCTCAACTCAGAGCCATAAAGCACGGCAGAACGACTGCTGACTGACGAAAGGGTTAGAGAAAACTAACCACTATGCCGAGGGCCACAAACACTGCTATCTCCAATCCGAGGCAACCGATTAGTCCCCAATCGCCGCCGGCTTTCACCTTTCGTTTTCCCTAACACCGCGATGCCTATGCCAACGTAGATAACAACGCTGTACGGGATCGATCCGTTCCCTGCCCACCAGGGCGTTCGGGAAGTTGGTAGCCTCCGCAGGATTACCAAAGCTGATGATCCAAGACCTACGGCACACCTGTGCCGCGGTACTTTTGGAGCAAGGAGTTGATCCAAAATTTGTATCCGAACGTCTGGGGCATGCCAGCGTCGCAGCTACGATGGATATTTACTCCCATTTGTTGCCGGACATGCAGGAAAAAGCGGCCCTAGCGATAGACGCGGCACTAACACCAATATAAATTGAGTGCAAAACGTGAAAAATGAAAAGCCCAGATTATGAAAATCTGGGATTCTCGTTGTCTAAGAAATTGCTGGCCTGCCTCGGGGTCGAACCGAGAACCTATTGAATAGAAGTTATAGAGTTATTAGGTGTCCCTTGCAGGCGTGTCAGTTTATGCTCACTGGTCACCCGGTTGAACCTAAAACCACTTAACAACACCAATCAGCCCTCCACAAACAAGGGCAAATCAAGGGCAATATCAAAACTCCAGAACCAAAATCATCGGTCTATGGAGGTTTATGGATTGCCAGATTATTGGATCAATGGGGAATCGAAGTGTCGGCTACGGCCCTGGAGTAGCAGTCGGAGGACGGATTGAATTAGGATCTCCATCGAACCTATGTCGGGCCGTTGCATTGCCGGGCGTATTTATCGATATATCGTAGCCACCGGCTAATACAGGATTCTTGAGAAGTGAGACGCTTACGTGAAGTGTGCCACCTGGCCTCCAGGTTTGGTTAGTAGGCCCGACCAAAGACCACGTGTTTTCCCCGGTGACAGGGCCAGCGGGCGAATAATCTATGTAATCTCCCCAGTTCCCTTCTATATCTACCAGGAATAATTCGAAATTCTCCTTCACATGGAGAGCTACCTCGACAATCCCTCTATTCTTTATCCAGACATCAAGTGCAGTGCCGCCGTCTCCAGTCCTGACATCCACTATATCTATGATCGTTTGGGCTCCTAGGCCAGCCTGTACTTGTTTTTGCTTATTCTGTTCCGATGTTTCCTCAATCGAAGTTTGCAACCCAAAGAACAATATTAAGGCGGTCGTCACTCCGGCGATAGTTAGTAGGCCAACAATCAGTACTTTGTCCATAGTCCTAGTTCTTAGTTCTAAGTCAGCAAGTAGTAGAAGGCTGCTGATACATTAATTCTACAAATTGAATACTAGAATCGATTTTTTCGTTCGTGGTCTTAGATAATTTCAGATTATAGATCATTCCGCCCAACTAAACTCTGGTTTACTTATAGGCCCGAAAAGTTTTGAGCCTGTTACGTAAGAGAAGTTCGACTTCACAACTGAAGGTGAAGCCTAGTCTATCTCCATCAGCTTCTCCTCGACGGTGTCAACGTAGACAGCGTCCAAGCTCGCCATAAGTAGGCTGCGACGTTCGGTCAGGTCGGCCGCCTCTTAACAGGAATTACGTCCAGTTGCCCATCACGAACCTCTGGTTTGGCTGCCCAATCATGTCACTATCGGCTGCGCAATAATCCACAGGCTCACCACGGTGTAGATCAACATTAGCATCAGCATCGGATACTGGCTGCTGATAGCGGCGGAATTGTCTTCGAACGTGCGAAGGGAAATCCGATGAGCCAGATAGACCGCTATGATATGGCCGACTATGATAAGGCCTACGGATGAATACCAGAGACCCTGGACGTTGATGACCCCAGTGTTTATGCGGTAATTCTCGGTGCCCAACAGGTTCCAACCATATCCGAACGGATCAGATGCCAACGGTATGATGAGCTGACCCTGGATGAGTAAAAGGGTTATGAAGTGGGCAATATTGTAGGCCAGGGCGATAGGTATCAGGGAGTAGGCAAACGTCCTGGCAACTGTCACTGCGCCGAGGTCGCTTCCGGCCCTGCCGGACATGAGACGGGAAAACGCGAGGTAAATCACCATGAATATCACAGGAAGCAACAGCACGCCTAGGCTGTCAGCAATCGTTCGGCCGTTGAAGTCTGGACCATTGGCTACACTAATAAAAAAGTCCAGCGAAAACGTCTGAATGTCCGCCCATGTCTGGGTAGCGCCGAAACCGTCAAACGTGACAGTGGCCAGAAGTAATACCACCATCGCCAACACGTCGTTGCTCTTACCCTCGTTTTCGATCAACCCTATCGCGAATGGCCTGATATTCAACTCTTTAGTCTCAGCCCTGCTAAAGCATTCGTAACAATTTACACACCCTCTTTTGTTTGAGAGGCATTGCGCCTCGCAGGTTGAACAGAGGCCATTGTTCTGAATCTTGACCTCTGTGGGGGCGAACTTGGCTAGTAAGCTGAAAACCACGGAAAAAGCTTCGCCATGCCTCAGCCATTGATATTTCCCGAAAATTGCCATGCCGCCCAGAGTGATCGCCGTGTAGATAAGGGTCATGACGGCTACTTTGTTTGGCAATGGCGATTGGACGAAGGCGTCTTGTATCCAGGTGAAACATAGGAAAAGGAGAATGGCCGGCCAGATCCCCCAGTTCTGAGGGTACTGACGCGCCGGCGATAGGCGTCGACCCGGCCTGAACATCAGGTAGAGTATCTCCGCCCATTCGAAAAGGATCGTCCAAGGGTTGATAAGCGCCCAAAGGTTGCCTGCAAGTGCAACGACGAACCCCATGCCGATCCACCACACTATCCAGACGAAGGTGGGAGCGAAGTTTGCCGGCGGTGCTTGATCGCCAAAAAGTCCAGAGGCTATTACTAGAGCCAAAAAGAAAACAGAGACCAGTTTCACCGGTAGCAACAACCAACGGCTGGTCAAGGCCAAATACAACCACCGATGTTGATAAAGGTTATATCGCCAATATGAACTGTGTCCGAGGCTACCCCTGGAAAACATCCCAATTATGATAAAAGATAGGCCGACTGTGACCCCGGCACCGAAAAAGAAGAAACCCAATGGCACTGGAAGCTCGGTCCTCTCACCAAAACCGTGGGCATAGACCGGTTGGGCCAGCAGCGCGGCTCCGGCGACGAACACGGCAAGGACAACATATAGGATCCTCATTTTGTCGCCGCCAATCGTTCTAAACACTCGTCACTAGCTATCTTGCAGCAACTTCCAGGAAACTGATGTCGAATTCCGCGCTTTCCTTTCGGTCTTCGTGGCCGTGGTTGCCGAGTCGGTTGGCAAGCCTTAACCAGTGTGCCGTTGGGTTCTTCTTCGGTAACAGCGAACTCAGCCCGGAATTTTGGACTGTGATTGCTGGCTTATCAGGATTCGGAGATTAGTTGACAGGCTCTTCGTTGGTAGTGGTCGCGGCTAGATAAAAGATGCGTTCACGCTGCCCAATCGAGTGAATGTGATATTGATATTATCGCCAGGTGATACTCGAATCGGGGTAACTACCGATCCAGAAATAATTATTTCCCCGGCTCTTAGGTAATCATCGAACTCGGCCATTTTATTAGCCAGCCAGGCAATCGGATTAATAGGGTTGCCCATTACCTCGAATCCGGTTCCTGATCCGACAAGTAGTCCATTATGCTCGACTGTAGCCCCTTCATATTGAAGGTCAAAGGCCGCTAAATCAATCATCCTTGACCCGATGATTATTCCCCCATGTAAAGCTTGGTGAGCAATAACGTCGGTTGAACGAATCCCTTCACCTTGGACCTTAATATCAACTAACTCTATGGCTGGCAACACGGCTTGCGTCGCGGCCATGACCTGGACAGGTGTCGCTCCAGGTCCTCTAAGATCATCCTTGAGTATGAAGGCGATTTCTGCTTCACAATGAGGATCAGCCAGCTCCGATAATGGAACCGCTGATCCGTTAGCGTACACCCTTGTATCTAAAATGTGGCCAAAGCACGGTTCGTCCACTCTTAGATGAGCTCTTGCGGCCTTGGTGGTTAATGCTACCTTGTGTCCTCGGATAACCTCGCCTGAGTCCTTTAGATGTTCGACAAGTCTATATTGGATTGCATATGCATCTGCCTCAGTTAGCTCATGATTCTGAAATGGACTGCACAAGGTTCCTGTGCGAAAAGATCGAAGCACCTGGCGAAGGGTTTCCTCTAAAGCGGAGTTATTGTCCGGCATGCTGTCCTCTCTCAACAAAACTTGGTTCTAAACTCTGAGCATGTAAATAGCTGCTTTAAAAAGTGGCCTGAAATTTCAAGGCTTATTGCAAGACAATAGACGTATCAGCCATCCTATACTAGGATGGCTAAGATAACGGGCCCAGAAAACATATTGGTACGAGTTGGAAAGTGATAGAGCTAATCCCAGAATATAATCTATCATGAACATCGAGTGAGTAAGGAGAAGGTTCATGCCTGGTATGACTATAACCGTCGGTAACGTGGAAATCACAGCGATACACGACAACGAAGGCGCTTTGCCTCTAAGTATGGTGTTCCCTGGAGTTGACGCGGAATTATGGGTTCCTTATCAACAAAAATACCCAGAGTGCTTTAACGGAGATAACAATCAAAATTTCGCTGCACATTTCGATTGTTACGTGATTCGCTCTGAAGGGCGCACCATATTGGTAGACACCGGTGTGGGAAGTATGGCCACTAATCCTGGGGCTGTTACTGCTTTCGCCGGCGGGGCCGATGGCAGGCTTTTGTCGGACTTGCAATCCGCTGGCGTAAACAAAGAGGATATTGATACCGTATTCTTAACCCATTTACACCCGGACCACGTGGGTTGGAACGTTAACAACGACGGGCCTTGTCCCGTCCCCGCGTTCCCAAACGCCAGGTATGTTTTTCATCAAGATGACTGGGAGGCGTTTCGGCCACCACGAGATAGCGAGGTATTCGGATTGACTTTCTGGGAAGAAACGCTTGCGCCCTTGGAAACGGCGGGGGTGACAGAGCCTCTATCTGGTGAACAATCCATTACCTCTGAAATAACTGCTATTCTGACGCCAGGGCATACGCCTGGATCGATGAGCTTGGCTATTAATTCAGGTGGTGAAAAAGCTCTTGTGATGGGAGATGTCTTTCACGGCCCGCCTCAAGTTAGCGAACCAAGTTGGGTTTTTGCTTTCGATGCAGATCCAGATACAGCAGTCCAATCCCGGAATAGGATGTTGGATCGTGCAGAGGCTGAAAACGCTATCATGGCCATATGCCATAGCACTGGGTTCGGGCGGATCATATCAAAAGAAGGCAGAAGATATTGGCAAGGCTTATGACGCCGATATTTATTGAAATGATGCGGTTATTACCTAACCGCCAACGGTTCAACATGTTCTCGCCGTTCTAACGTCGTTGAGCCGGCCCAAATAAATCTGATACAGCCTACGAAGGGACCCATATTTCAGAGGAACGAAAAGGCCACTGGGAGATATCGGTGGCCTTTTGAAGGTGACCACGGGTTTAACGCCTTTACCACTAAAAATTAAGTTGGAGTAATCAACATGTCTGTTGGAATAATCGTCCCTTTGCCGGCGTACACCTTGAACCCCGCGTTCATTGCCAAGAAGGCTGAGGAGTTGGGGTTTGAGTCACTTTGGTACCACGAACACCCGATACTGCCCGTAACTACGGCAAGCCCTTTCCCGGCAACCGGCGGTGAAGTCCCTTGGACTTATGCACATTTCTCTGAGCCATATATCTCGTTGGCAATGGGGGCCGCGGTAACCACCAAGATCAAGCTGGCCACCGGAATAACCTTGGTACCGGAGCGCAATCCTCTGATACTGGCCAAAGAAATATCGGTTCTCGACCTGCACAGTGGAGGCCGGTTCATCTTCGGGATCGGGGCCGGCTGGAACCGGGAAGAGACCACGATGATGGGCGGCGACTTCGACCACCGCTGGACCCAGACGCGGGAGGCGGTGGAGGCGTTGAAGGAGTTGTGGACTAAAGATGAGGCCGAATACCACGGCCGATATTATGACTTTCCACCGGTCTACAGCTACCCCAAGCCGGCCCAGAAGCCCTACCCGCCCATCTTGTTGGGAGGAAATGCCAAGAACGTCCTCCGTAGAGTCGCCACTTACGGCGACGGCTGGCTGCCCAACCGAGCTACCCCACAACAGATAGACGAGAGCAGGAAGATATTGGACACGTTGGCCTCCGAGCGTGACCGAGACCCCGCGTCGTTGACCATATCGGTCTTCGGCCAGGCCACGGACACCACCAGACAGCAGGTGGATGACTTCATGAATGCCGGGGCGCTTCGAGTGTCTGCCTGGGCCCCTCATTGCGAAACCGAAAAAGAGATGGGCGACGAAATGGAACGGATGGCCGAGACGATGATTCGATAAGCCCGATATTTACGGCGGCCGCACAACGCCAGAGACAAGCCAGAATTCCGGAGACGTGATGATCAAGACGGAAATCCCGTATCTATCGGTAGCCGAGCTATCAGGATTGATACGCGAGAAGAAAGTTTCCCCGGTGGAGGCGACCGAGGCATACCTCGACCGTATCGACTCGTTGAATTTCAAGTTCAATTCCTATCTCACCGTCTGCCGCAACGAAGCCCTTGAAGCGGCTCGAGAGGCGGAGCAGGCAATCTCTCGGGGCGGCTACGTCGGCCCGATGCACGGCATACCAGTGGCGGTGAAGGACCAATTGTGGAGCAAAGGCATCCGTACCACCGTTGGTTCCAGGTTCATGGAGAACTTTGTCCCTGATGAGGACGCCACCGCATTGGCAAACCTAAAAAGTGCGGGCGCCATATTGTTGGGCAAGACTAACCTTACAGAGTTTGCCACTGCTGGCTCGCAACGCTACAGCCCTAACCGAAATCCCTGGGACCTAAGCAGGTTCACCGGAGGCTCCAGTGGCGGCTCTGGGTCGGCAACCGCCGCATTTTTGTGTGCCACGTCTTTGGGCGAGGACACAGGCGGCTCGATCCGCCGTCCGGCAGCCTGGTGCGGCCTCGCTGGACTGCGGCCCACGTGGGGCCGGGTGAGCCGATACGGAGTTGCGGCTGGGTCTTGGTCAATGGACCAGGTTGGACCGATATCTCGCACGGTTGAAGATGCGGCCATCACCTTGGGAGCGATTGCCGGGTACGACCCCAAGGACCGCTATAGCCGTGACGTTCCGGTGCCGGACTACCGCCGTGCTCTCAACGGCGATATAAAGGGCCTACGAATCGGGATGATTACCGAGTTGGTCCACGGTGACATCGTTGACCCCGAAGTCGGCGAAGCGATCATCAAAGCCGGCTCGGTGCTTGGTGAACTCGGAGCAACGGTGGAAGAGGTGTCTTTGCCAATGGCCATTCACGGCGGACTAATTTCAGCGGTGCTGATGAATGTCGAGGCAGCGATGACCTACCGGGACTGGATAAAAGATGATCTTCATGGCTTCGGCCATTCAAATCAGATCGGCCTTCTCACCGGTTCACTCATGCCGGCACAGGCGTATTACAAAGCCGAGAAACTGAGGGAGCTGGTACGCCAGCAGGTGCTCGGAACATTGGAGACCCACGACGTATTGATCCTCCCTTCGTCCAAGAGCTGCGCTCCGTTATTGGAGGACGACCCAACGATCACCTCTAAGGAGATGGCATCCAGGATGCCGCCGGTGATGACTCGGCCATTTAATCTGGCCGGTGCTCCGGCGCTATCCGTGAACTGTGGATTCAACTCTCAGGGTTTGCCCATCGGCCTCCAGATCGGCGGGCGTCCCTTCGATGAAGAGACAGTATTGAAGGTAGGCCACGCTTACGAGCAAAACACCCCTTGGCTTGGTACAAGGCCTCCGCACGCCTGATAGGCCTGGCTCTTCCCTTAACCATCAGGAACCAGAATCGAACGGCCCTGACTCACATGAGTTCGGGCCGGTTTTAGTCAAGGCCACTTTGTAGCGGGCCTGGGTTGTTGCACCGGTAGCCGATTCCGAAGAGAATGCACTATCTGAGATTGGTGAAGTGAATGACAGAACGAGTGCCGTCTGCCCCGAAAAGGCCGCAGGAACTATCGAATCACGGTGATATAAGGACCGACCCTTGGTTTTGGCTCCGTGACATAGACGACCCCGCAACACTGGAGTACCTCAAGGCTGAGAACGCTCACACCGAAGCGATAATGGAGTCGGAGAGCGCTCTCCAAGAGGCCTTGTTTGAAGAGATGCGAGGCCGAATTAAAGAAGACGACTCTACCGTCCCTCAGAAGGAAGGTGACTACTACTATTACGCCCGCTTCGAAGAGGGTAATCAATACCCGGTCTACTGCCGCAAACACCTGTCTCTGGATGAT
>Ga0315339_1003409_pt1 | contig 11173 bp, 9 predicted proteins | sample ASW17metaG_FD_204514 | JGI IMG/M metagenome (GOLD analysis project Ga0315339, IMG submission 204514) | Ammonia-oxidizing marine archaeal communities from Pacific Ocean, United States - ASW #17 | ecosystem: Environmental > Aquatic > Marine > Oceanic | place: USA: California | collected 2016-12-05
TGGGTCGAGTAACACCCGGCGAGGCCATGCCGCCCCGACGCCACGCCGCGCCAGGCCCCGCCCATCGTATGCGCGCAATCCTCTATCACAGCCACGCCCGCGCCGTCGCAAATCTGCATCAGCCTGTCCATGTCACAGATATGCCCGCGCATATGACTGAGCAGCAGGAATTTCGCGCCACTCTCGGTAATCTTGTCCGCCAGATCGTCCAGATCAATCCGCAGGCGGTCTGTCGTCTCAACAAACACAGGTTCCGCCCCAACGCCCACAATCGCCCCCGGCACCGGGGCCAGCGTGAACCCGTTTGACAGCACCTTGTCGCCCGCCTTGACCCCCGCCGCCCGCAAGGCCGTCGCCATCGCATAACCGCCGGATGTCACCGCCAGGCAATATTTCGCGCCGGTAAAGGCGGCGAATTCCTGTTCTAACATCGCCACCTCGCCAACCTCATCCCCCGCAAGGTTATAGCGATGCAACCGCCCATGGCGCAGCACCTCTAGCGCAGCGGCGATACCGTCGTCTGGGATGGGTTCTTGTTGGGTGAAACTGCCGGTGAATATCTCTGTCATACCGGCGACATTGCGTCGGCAAGGCGCATTCGTCAATGTCGTGCGATCAATGTCGCACCGAAGGGTTTTTTCTGTCGGCTTTGGGCCGGAATTCGATCCTGGCCGCGCGCAGACTGACCGAATGAACCCACATCACTATATCCACGACCTGCAATGGGGCGACCTGCCCGTCGAAATTCGCCTTCGGGCCGAACTTTGCCTGTTGGACCTGATCGGCGTCGCCATCGGCGGCAGCACCACAAAGCTGTCGTCGATCATCCGCACTCATGCCGCCACCCAGTTCGGCGGCAGCCACGCCATGCTGTTTGACGCCCGCCCCACAAGCGCCGCTGGGCTGGCGTTATCGGCGGGCATGACCATCGACGCGCTGGACGGGCATGACGGCTATAACCCCGCCAAGGGCCACGTCGGCTGCGGCCTGTTCCCCGCCGCGCTGGCGATGGCGTTGGAAACCGGCCAGACCGACGGCACCGAATTTCTGGCAACAATCACAATGGGCTATGAACTTGGTGCCCGATTGGGTGCGGCCCTGCATGCCACCGCGCCCGACTATCACACCTCTGGCGCATGGGTCGCAATTGCCGCCGCAGCAGCGGGAGCCCGCCTGCTGAAACTGCCCCCCGATCAGACGGCCCACGCGCTCGGAATCGCCGAATATCACGGCCCGCGCAGCCAGATGATGCGCTGTATTGATGCGCCGACCATGGTCAAGGACGGCTCTGGCTGGGGGGCGATGTCCGGCGTCTCTGCCGCCTTATTGGCACGGGACGGTTTCACCGGCGCACCTGCGATTACCATGGGTCATCCGCCGGACATCTGGGCCGATTTGGGCGACCGATGGCTGATAGACGAACAGTATTTCAAGCCTTACCCGGTTTGCCGCTGGGCGCAGGCCCCGATAGAGGCCGCGTTGGCACTGCGCGCGCAGCACAATCTGCAAAGCCACGACATTGCGTCAGTCGAGATCGCCACCTTTCACGAGTCCACCCGCCTGGCCATCAATGCGCCCAAAACCACCGAAGAGGCGCAATACTCCACCTCCTTCCCCACCGCCGTCGCCCTGGTACGAGGCGGCATCACCGCCACCGATATCTCTGACGCGACCCTGCAAGACCCGGAAATTCTGCGCCTTTCCCGCGCCATGACAATGGCAGAGGATGCCGCCGCCAACGCCGCCTTCCCGCACCGTCGCCTTGCATCCGTCACCCTGACGCTACTGGATGGCACCCGCCTGCAAAGCCCGCCAATGACGCCGATCTGGGACGCCGACACCCCACCAACAGAGGCCGAATTGCGGGCAAAATTTCACGCACTGGCTGATCCATTGCTCGGGACCAGCCGCGCCAAGTCCATAGAAACCGCCCTGCACGACCTGCCAAGAACCGGGCTAATGCCGCTATATCAAAAGCTTATTCAGCCGATCAGCCCAGATACAACCTTGGCCAAATCCGCATAATCATCCAACAATGCCTCCGGCTGTAAATCCGCAACACCGCGCCCGTCCGGCCCGAACGTAACCAAAACCGACGGCACCCCGGCGGCGCGCGCGGTCGCTCGGTCGGTCTCCGTATCGCCCACCAGCAAAGACCGCTCAACCGCGCCGCCGGCCTGCGTAACCGCCGCCACAAAAGGTGCCGGATCAGGCTTGCGAACCGGCAGCGTATCTGCCCCAATCAAGGACCCGAACAAGCCCCGCACGCCAAGTCGATCCATCAGTTCCTCGGCCAAATCAGCCGGCTTATTGGTGCAAATCCCAACCTTGTAACCGGTGCCCAACAACCCCTCTACCGCCGCAATAGTTCCAGGGTAAAGCGTTGTAAAAACATCTATATTCTCGCCGTACAGCTGCCGAAAACGCGGCACATGCTCTTCAACACGTCCGTCGTCCAACCCCAGCCTTTGAAACCCCAACCGCAACATGGCGACACCGCCGTGAAATGCGGTGGATTGATCGCGCATCGGGTCCAACATGTCACCATGGCCCAGCCCGCGAAAACACGCATTCGCCGCTGCAATCAAATCACCGCTGGTATCTGCCAAAGTCCCGTCGAGATCAAAAATAACCGTGCGCATATTACCCCCGTCACACTTCCATAGGCATTACTTTGCCATAGCCTGTAATCTGGCGACATCACAATTGATAGTCCCCGGCCTTGCGACAAAACCTAGGTGCGGTAGAAGGGCACAAAGAAATCATATGAGCAGCCCATGCCAACCGCATTGCCAACCGCTTTGATCGTCCTTGCCGCAGGCCAAGGCACCCGGATGAATTCTGACCTGCCCAAGGTCCTGCATCCGTTAGGCGGCGCACCGCTTTTTCTGCATGCGATCAATGCCGGTCAGGGGCTGGACCCATCGCGCATCGTTCTGGTCACCGGCCACGGGGCCGACGCTGTGGCCAGCAGTGCCGCCAAATACGATCTCGACACGGAAATCGCGCTGCAAACCGAACAGCTTGGCACCGCCCATGCCGTCGCCCAGGCACAGGACGCACTGAAGGACTTCACCGGCGACGCCGTGGTTCTGTATGGCGATACGCCGTTTATCTCGGCAGAGACGTTGGACAATATGGCCACGGCCCGCAGCGCCGGGAATGACGTGGTTATCCTTGGCTTCACCGCTGCGGATCCCGGCCGCTATGGGCGGCTGGTGATGCAGGGCGAGCGGCTGGAAAAGATCGTCGAATTCAAGGACGCCACCGAGGGCGAGCGCGGGATAAGCCTTTGTAATAGCGGCGTTGTCATGGCCGATACACAGGTCTTGTTTGATCTGGTCAATGCGGTCGGAAATGACAACGCCAGCGGCGAGTATTACCTGACCGACATCGTCGAAATCGCCAACCAGCGCGGCCTCTCCGCAACCGCCGTCACCTGCGACGAGGCCGAAACCCTGGGCATCAACAGCCGCGCCGAACTCGCCAATGCCGAGGCTATCTTTCAGGTCCGCGCCCGCGCCGAGGCCGTGGAAAACGGCGTAACCCTGCTGGCCGCCGACACGGTGTATTTCGCCTATGACACCCTGTTGGGCCGCGACTGCGTCATCGAACAAAACGTGGTCTTTGGCCCCGGTGTCACGGTGGAAACCGGGGCAGTTATCCGGGCGTTCAGCCACCTCGAAGGCTGCCATGTCGGCAGCGGGGCTACCGTCGGCCCCTATGCGCGCCTGCGCCCCGGTGCCGAGCTGTCGAACGATGCCAGAGTGGGCAACTTTGTCGAGATCAAGAATGCCACGATTGGCGAAGGGGCCAAGGTCAACCATCTGTCCTATGTCGGCGACGCCAGCATCGGCGACGGCGCAAATCTTGGGGCCGGAACCGTCACCTGCAACTATAACGGGGTGGAGAAATTCCACACCGAAATCGGCGCGCGGGCCTTTATCGGCTCTGACACGATGCTGGTCGCGCCTGTCAAAATCGGGGCCGAGGCGATGACCGCAAGCGGCTCTGTCATTACCAAAGACGTCCCCGACGGCGCGCTTGCGCTTGGACGGGCCAAGCAGGAAATCAAACCCGGCGCAGGGCGCAAGCTTTTTGAAATGTATAAGACTGCCAAAGCGAAACGGCAAAAAGGTATATAATTATGTGTGGTATTATCGGAGTTCTCGGCGGGCACGAAGCTGCCCCCATCATGGTAGAGGCGCTGAAACGGCTCGAATATCGTGGCTATGACAGTGCGGGCATCGCCACGATTGATGCCGACCGCCGACTGGCGCGGCGCCGTGCGGTGGGTAAGCTGGTCAACCTGTCTGACCTTTTGGTGCATCAGCCGCTGGCCGGAAAATCCGGCATCGGCCACACCCGCTGGGCGACGCACGGTGCGCCGACAGAGGCCAACGCCCACCCGCATCAGTCCGGCCCCGTTGCCGTCGTGCACAACGGCATCATTGAAAATTTTCGCGAGCTGCGCGAGGAATTGCGTACCAAGGGTTACTCCTTTGAAACCGACACCGACACGGAAACCATCGTAGCCCTGGCAGAGGTTTTTCTGGCCCAAGGCCTTAGCCCGCGCGACGCTGCCGAACAAACCATTGCCCGTCTCGAAGGTGCCTTTGCACTTTGCTTTTTATTCGACGGCGAAGATGACCTGCTGATCGCCGCCCGCAAGGGCAGCCCGCTGGTACTGGGCCATGGCGACGGTGAAATCTACGTCGGCTCTGACGCCATCGCTTTGGCCCCACTGACCAATCGCATCACCTATCTGGACGAAGGCGACTGGGCCATTCTGACGCGCAATTCTGTCGAAATTCTCGACCAGAACGGCAACCGCGCCAATCGCCCGATTGAGACCATCCAGATTGACGCCACCCGCATCGACCGCGGCGGGCACAAACACTTCATGGCCAAGGAAATCGCCGAACAGCCAACTGTGATCGGCGAGGCGATCAGCCGCTACGCCCCGCTTGATGGCCTTTCCCTGCCGGAACAGCTCGATTTCAGCCAGTTTGACCGCATTACCATTGTGGCCTGCGGCACGGCTTATCTGTCTGGCATGGTTGCAAAATACTGGTTTGAACAGCTCGCGCGTTTGCCCGTCGAAATCGACATTGCGTCCGAATTCCGCTACCGCGAGCCTCCGATCCCTGCGCGCACCTTGGCGATCTTCCTAAGTCAGTCGGGCGAAACCGCCGACACGCTGGCGGCCCTTCGCTATTGCACCGGCAAGGCTACAATCGCCGCTATCACCAACGTCGCCACCAGCTCTATCGCCCGCGGGGCTGACGTGAACCTGCCTATTCTGGCTGGTGCCGAAATCGGCGTCGCCTCGACCAAGGCCTTCACCTGCAAGCTGACCGTGCTGGCCACGCTGGCGCTGAAAGCCGCCCAGGACCGCGGCCACTTGACGCCCGAAAAGCTGGCCCAGCACCTGACAGACCTGCGCAGCCTGCCCGGCCTCGTCAACCTCGCCCTAGACCGCGCACCTAACATTGCCGACGTCGCCCACCAGGTCGCAACCGCGCAGGATGTTTTGTTCCTTGGCCGCGGCCAGATGTATCCCCTAGCCCTGGAAGGCGCACTAAAACTCAAAGAAATCAGCTATATACATGCCGAAGGCTACGCCTCTGGCGAACTGAAACACGGCCCCATCGCGCTGGTCGACAAAACCGTTCCGGTCGTCGTCATGGCACCGCGCGATGCCCTGTTCGACAAAACCGTCAGCAACATGCAAGAGGTCATGGCACGCGGCGGCAAGGTCCTGCTGATCACCGACGCCAAGGGAGCAGAGGCCGCAGGCGACGGCACTTGGCAGACGCTGATCATGCCCGACGTCCCCGACATGTTCGCGCCAATCCTTTATGCCGTGCCCGCGCAACTGCTGGCCTATCACGCCGCCATCGCCAAGGGCACCGACGTCGATCAACCGCGCAACCTAGCCAAATCCGTCACGGTCGAATAACCTCAGGCACGCACCGCATCAGGAGGCACGTAATGGCCGACCAACACCCCAGCATCGACGACCGTCTGCAACGCTTCATCGAGGCGCAACACATGTTCTTCACCGGCACCGCCGCCGCCGAAGGCCGGGTTAATGTCTCGCCCAAGGGCATGGACAGTCTGCGTGTGCTGGGCCCCAACCGGATCATTTGGCGCAATGTCACCGGCAGCGGCAATGAAACGGCTGGCCACCTGAAACAGGTCAATCGCATGACGTTGATGTGGTGCAGTTTCACGCTGAAACCGATGATCCTACGCGCCTATGGCACCGCCAAAACCATTCACCCGCGTGATGCCGACTGGGATACACTGAACGCCCACTTTGCCCCCTTCGACGGCGCGCGCCAGATCTACGACATGAGCGTTGAGATGATGCAAACCTCCTGCGGCTATGCCGTGCCATTCTATGACCACAAAGCCGACCGCGACACACTGATCAAATGGACAGCCGACCGAGGCTCTGAGGGCGTCAAAACCTACTGGAAAGACCGCAACCAAGCCACGATCGACGGCATTCCAACCGGAATTCTCGCAGAATGAACACAAAGGACGCACTGGCCGAACTGCGCGCGCAGGCCAACCCCGACAAGGCCATCGGCATGGCCAGCTACCACAAGGTGCCACGCGAATACCTTGGCGTCGCCAACCCGGAAATCGACACGCTGACAAAGGCTTGGCGCAAACGGGTCACGCCCGACGAACGCCTCGCACTGGCCGACGGTCTCTGGCAGGCCGACATCCACGAATCCCGCGTTGCCGCCGCCAAATTGCTAACACAGGCGCGTATCCGCCCGGATGACGCGGTCTGGAACCTGATCACCTCCTGGGTGCCCAGCTTTGACGCCTGGGCCATCGCCGACCACGCCTGCATAGCCGGCCAGAAACGCCTGATTGCCGACCCTACCCGACTGGATCAGGTCGAGGCGTGGATCACCAGTGATCACATGTGGACCCGCCGCGCCGCACTGGTAATTACCCTGCCCTGGACCAAACAAAACCACCCAAAACCCGCCGAGGAAGCCGCCCGCGACCGTATCCTGGGCTGGGCCGCCAGCTATGTCGATGACCCCGAATGGTTCATGCAAAAAGCCGTCGCCTGGTGGGTCCGAGACCTGTCCAAACACGACGCCCCCCGCGCCCGTGCGTTCCTCGACGAATTCGGCACCCGCATGAAGCCCTTCGCCCGCAAAGAAGCGGCAAGCCACTTAAAATAAAGACAAACCTCGCCACACGCGGCGGGCCCCGCTTCGGCAAAGCCGAAGATGGGGGGCATAAAGCCTCGGCAACGCCGAGCCCTTTAAATCACGCCTGATCCCGCAAAACCCGCCGCATGATCTTGCCCGTAGCCGTCATCGGCAGGCTCTCAACCCGCTCGATCATCCGCGGGGCCACATGCGGGCTGATCCGGTCGCGCACCCGCTGTATCAACGCCGCGTCCAGTCCAGCCCACTCGGCCCCCTCGCGCAAGACAACAAAACCCTTCACCGCCTCGGTACGCAAGTCGTCCGGCACGCCAATCACCGCCGCCATCACCACATCAGGGTGCCCGGCCAGACAATGCTCAATCTCCGTCGGCCCAATCCGATACCCCGCAGAGGTGATCACGTCGTCATCCCGGCTGACGTACCAGAAATAGCCATCCGCATCGCGGCACCCCAAATCCCCGGTCCGCATCCAATCACCGCTAAACTTCGCCGCAGTCTGCGCGGGCTTTCGCCAATACTCACCAAACATCACCGGATCCGGCCGCCGCACGGCAATCTCGCCCAGCTCCCCGGTCGCAACCTCTTGGCCTTCACCGTCGATCACCGCCACCTCATGCCCCGGCATCGCCTGCCCCATCGACCCCGGCCGCACGTCCATCGACCCGGCACAGGACCCCAGCACCAGATTACACTCGGTCTGCCCATAGCCCTCATTGATCGGCGCACCTAACGCCTCGCGGCCCCACTCCAGCAGGTCCGCGCCCAAAGACTCGCCGCCCGCCAAAACCGCCCGCAAACCTAACCCCGCCGGAGCCTGCGCCTGCCGCAACAGTTTTAGCGCTGTGGGCGGCACAAACATGCAGGTGATCCGCTCAGACACCATCAACGCATAGGCGGCCTCGGCGTCAAACTTGCGCATCCGGTGACTGATCAGCGGCACGCCGTAATACAGGCACGGCATCGCCATATCCATCAGCCCGCCAATCCAGGCCCAATCCGCCGGCGTCCATCCGACATCGCCGGGCTGCCCGAAACCCTCATAATAGGCTTCTACGCTGGGCAAATGCCCGATCAAAAACTGATGCGCATGCAGCACGCCCTTGGGATCACCTGTCGTGCCAGAGGTATAGATCAAACAGGCCGCATCCCCGGCCCGCGTCACCACAGGTTCAAACCCACTTGCGCTGTCGATCTCCGGCCAGAACCCACGCGCATCCGCGCCGCCATCCACCGAATAAACCTCTGCCAACTCTGGCAATTCATCCCGCAGCGCCTGCACCTTGCCCAGGTTTTCAACATCCGTCACCACCGCCCGCGCACCACTGTCGCGCAGCCGATAGGCCAAGGCGTCACTGCCAAACAGCACGAACAGCGGCAAGATCACCGCGCCCAACTTATAGGCCGCCATATGGCTGATCAGCACCTCGGGGCATTGCGCCAACAGCACCGCCACCCGGTCGCCCCGCTGCACACCACGCGCGCGCAACGATGCCGCCAGCCCATCACTCGCCCGCTTCAGCTCGCCATATGTCCAGACCCGCCGCGCACCATCGGCCTCTATGTGAATAATCGCCACCTTGTCCGGATTATCCAAGGCCCAACTGTCACAACACCGCTCTGCAATGTTGTAATACTCCGGCACATCCCAGCGAAACCCGGCCCGCATCGCGGCCCAATCACCGATCTCTGGCAGCAGACGTCTTTGCATCAGATGTTCTTGTAAACCACCAATTCCGGCAGCCCCGCCAGTGGCGCATCCAGCAGCCGCATCGCGGGCAGCGATACTTGGCTTCCGCCCCCGGCTGGCCCACCCGACGGGCGCAATTCCACCTGAACCGACCGCCCGCTGGTCACATAAACGATCCGCCCCGATGTCACCTCAGACACCAAAGGCGTCTTGATCCAAAATCCGGCCTCTCCGGGATCCCCAAGCGAGGCCACTGTCGTTCCCAACAACCCACCGCCCGCATCCGCAGGCGTCTCCAACGCCGCCGCACGATCCTCTGGCGTGGTGGTGTCAAACTCTTCCACCGTCTGCGCATCCTCGGCAGGCGGCGGGGCCATAATTCCATTCGCCAGCGGATCGCCATCCGTCACCGACGCCGGTGCCGCCGCCGGGTCCGCCCGCCTTTCGCGCAAGTCCGGCAACAACCCACCGCGCAGAAAGCCAGGACCCTGGCCGCCACACCCCGAAAGCGCCAGAACCAGCGCACATGATACAACATATTTCATGCCGCCAATGCTACGACCAAAGAACCGGCCTTTCAACGCCTTCTGACATCCCGTCCACCCTTGCGGCGACAGCCCGCCCAGCCTAGGTTAGCCGCATGACACCGCAACTCATCGATCCCTTCGCCCGCGCCATCACCTACCTGCGCGTCTCGGTCACGGACCGCTGCGATTTCCGCTGCGTCTACTGCATGTCGGAAAACATGACGTTCCTGCCGAAAAAGGAACTGCTCTCGCTCGAGGAACTCGACCGCATGTGTTCCACCTTCGTCGACCTCGGCGTGGAAAAACTGCGCATCACCGGCGGCGAACCTTTGGTGCGCAAAGGCATCCTGACCTTCTTTCAGTCGATGTCACGCCATCTGGATTCCGGCGCACTCAAGGAACTGACCCTCACTACCAACGGCAGCCAACTGGCGCGTTTCGCCGGTGATCTCTATTCCGCAGGCATGCGCCGCGTGAACGTCTCGCTTGATACGCTGGACGATGAAAAATTCGCCCGCGTCACCCGTTGGGGCCGCCTGCCCCAAGTCCTGCGCGGCATCGACGCCGCCAAAGCTGCTGGCCTGCGCGTCAAAATCAACGTCGTCGCGCTGAAAGGCTTTAACGAGGACGAACTCTTCCGCCTCACCGAATGGTGCGCCGCCGAAGACATGGACCTGACCTTTATCGAGGTCATGCCAATGGGCGACATGGGCGAAACCGACCGCGTCGGCCAATATTGGGCGCTGGACGACGTCCGCGCGCAGCTGGCGCAGAACTACACCGTCACAGAGCTGCCCGAAAACACCGGCGGCCCCGCGCGTTACGTACGCCTAGAGGAAACCGGCCAGAAAATCGGCTTTATCACGCCGCTGACGCATAACTTCTGCGAAAGCTGCAACCGCGTCCGCCTGACCTGCACAGGCGAGTTGTACATGTGCCTCGGCCAGGAAGACATGGCCGACCTTAGGAAACCCCTGCGCGACTTCCCCGAAACCGACGCCCCGCTGGTGTCAGCCATCCACAAAGCCATCGGCCTAAAACCCAAAGGCCACGACTTTGACTATTCACGCCAAAAAGCCGACGGCCAGATGACCCGCCATATGAGCCATACGGGCGGGTGAGCAACGGCAAAGAAGGTCGTTTTCACCGGTGACAGACGCCTGAGGGTTTCGGCCGATTGGCGACGAAGCTGACCGAGATTTGAACGCGTTGATTACAACAATCTTGGGATGCCAAAGCTCCAATGGAGCCGGAGTAAATTGAATGAAATACGTCGTTACGTACTGGATCATTGTAGCGTTTAGCGTCCCGATCTCTTATGCAATTTCAAGCCTAATACATTTCTTCATGGACATTCCACGAGGGGTTCCACTGTCCAGGTTCGGAATGTTGGGATCTATTGGCCAAATATTTTTGATGATCCTGCCATTCTTACTCGCGCCTGTCGGAGCCGCAATTGCATACTACAAAGATCATAAACAGCGGACGACAAGCAAAAAGGTAACTCGCCTTTCGCTCAGCATCGCTTTCTCAACCGTGCTGCCTTCCGCAATTTTCTGGCTTGGAACCGGAGCTTGGTTCGGTCTCATGCAGGGTGAACCGTGGTTCATCTTTTTGGTGTTACTGGCCCCCCCGGCGATTGCAGCAGTGTGCTTTTGGGTAATTTTCTCTGCTGTACTTGCAATCCTTTCTGATCGATCAAGCGTATGAACCATTGCGGCAGAAAACAGCATTGGCGGTAGCAGGCCATAGGG
>Ga0315339_1003410_pt1 | contig 11171 bp, 13 predicted proteins | sample ASW17metaG_FD_204514 | JGI IMG/M metagenome (GOLD analysis project Ga0315339, IMG submission 204514) | Ammonia-oxidizing marine archaeal communities from Pacific Ocean, United States - ASW #17 | ecosystem: Environmental > Aquatic > Marine > Oceanic | place: USA: California | collected 2016-12-05
TCAATGCACGGTGGTTCGGGAGACGCTCAGAAATATATTGAGAATCGAAGGGGATATCACGATTCATCCGAGCGCATACGGATACGCCTTGTTCGACACGGCCCGAGAGAATGGGGCTGTAGGCGACTGGGGGCTGGTGGCCTGTCACGGGCAGAGGCAGGTCGTTCTTGATGTGGATGAAGTAATGGGCACAGCGTACGTAAAAGCGCAGCAAGGAATTACACTGACTGGCCGAATGACCGAGTGGATACTTGGTTCCGTCAACAAAAGGGCGAGCTAGATCCCACCAAACGTAAGGCCATAAACAATGAATTAGAGACTTTCTTGTTCACACAACAAGACAATCACTGGATCACACTTGCATCCGGGGGAGTGCAATGGATGATCAGCAAAGATATCCGCGGGTTTAATGCTCCGCAGACTATCCAGAGTCACTTCAAGCATGAGGATCTCTGGCTGGACCGGTAACGCTACCGGTGCCATTAGCACCGGAAAAACAAAAGGCCCCCGACAAACGTCGGGGGCCTTTTTCGTGCCTAAAATTGGCAGGAGCGGGAGGATTCGAACCCCCGGCCACTGGTTTTGGAGTTCTGCGTAGCGTGTATTTCCCTGTCACAGCGCGTCCCGTTTACTCCCATTCCGTAGCTAGAATGGCCGGTCTACTTCCTTGCCAGTACCCCTGAGTACCACCTAGTTACTGGACGTTTGTCGGCAAAATGTCGGCAATAATATTACTGAGTGAACCTGGGCCCAAATACTATCTGCGATATAGGACCGCCGCACTTGAAAACCCGGAAACTTGGTCAGGAGTTTTGCCGGGGATTATTTCAATTCGGATACTCCGATTACCCAGATGCTGTACTAGAAATGTTCCCAATGAAACATCTCCAACCTGTTCTCTAATAAGCTGAGATTCCTCTTCCCTAGACATAAGCTCGTATTTTACGAGCCCAAACTCTGCACCTACGGTCGCGGGGTTTGGTTGGTTGCTCTTTATACCGTATGTCCCGAAACATATCCCGCACAAGTCTTCGTCAATGCCAGTATCTGCCCCTATGGAAATCCTTAATTGCGTAGAATCGATATGTCCATAAGCAATGGCCAAATGCCCTTTTGTATATCCCAACTCGAGTTGCCCTGAACCAGCGTAGTCCACAGAGCCATCGATGAACCAATTACCAACGATTTTCCCTTCGATGTCATAGTCTATCTTCCCTGCCCTAGGTTCTGTTCCTCGAATCACCTTCGCTAATAATTCACCGCGTATAGGTTCGGAATAATAATCGAAAGGGTCAACGGTATGAATCTTCCAAGGTTCACTAATGTAATGCTCAGGTACAACAAACCCATTCAATACAACATCGGCATCATGGACACTCCAGTCGAAGGATTGAGAACCGAACTTACCGATAGGTTCACCGGCTTTCACCGGGATAGGGTCATATTCTTGACGCGGCGACCAATTCCGGCCTAATTGAATTTCCCCCACAGTCTCGGAAATGGCAGGAGCTAATTCGCCGAGGTGAATAAAGATGGTAAATACGGTGCAAGAATGCATTATTATCATCCGATAATCCGGCACCATATGGCCACCGGAATCTCCCAGCCACCTACCCGATTCATCAGCTTGATTTAACGCAAGGTCATTTGGGAAGCGTTCAATTTTCACTATGAAGCCGTCGGATGGCGATAAAACGTACTCGTCTCCTGCGGAGAATTCTCTGTGTATGTACAAGTGGTCGGTTGGCGTAACGTGCTTGCTCCCGTGAGCTGCCATTTTACCCATGGGTATGATTGCGGTTATCAGGGCAGGAGGGAAAAAGGCCGACGTAAACTCAGGTTTTCCGAACTCTGCACAGGAAAACGGGAAGTCCGCAAAAGGCAGACTAAATATGTTAATGCCTTCGAAGTCAGACGAATCACTCTTGGAAGATTCTTTCGGGGCTCGAAGGGTTTTATTTAATGGTGCTGCCGTGGACGCATTAACAGATTGTGGAAGTGGAGTGTTCGCTTGTTGAACCTTACCAGTGGATTGGGACGCGCTTGTTTTCCTATTCCCCGTCGGTTCGCCGGTTGCGTTGATACTGGGAGTAGGCTCCATTGAAGCTGGGGCGGCACTAGAGCAAGCAAGTACAAGGGTTCCAACAAGTACCGCTAGAACTACCGTTAGCTTCACTCTAGCGACTCCGTGGCTGTCTGGCCTTCCACCACACCACTACCTTCCTTAAGCTGCCGAGCGTTCTCAACGAGCAACCGCAGCGTCTCATCTGACAGATGCTCCAATGGCCTGTTGGAGACACTGTGGGCTATATCTACTTGCTGTGGTGACCTGCCGAAGCCACGGTCTAGCAGCATCTCGCTGGTCTGCCGGCCTTACTTGCTGGTCATTACGTGGCCTAGAGCCTTTCTGCACAGCTACGTTGGGCATGACGCCCCTGGCAATGGACACCAGGGCATCTACCAGCTCCTTGCCGCCACCAGTGGCCTCAAGTACATAACCGGCTAGGTCTCTAGTACCTTTGGGCCTACCGCTAGGGTTGCCACTCTGGCCCGGCTGCCAGGGGCTTAAGTTGTTATCAGCGTTGTTAGCAGTGGTCATAATGAGGTTTACCTATGATGCGGACTAGTTGCTAGGAGATGGTTCTCTTTCAGGGACATTAAGCGTACCTCTGCATCTGTCTGTGTAATACTCCGTGCAACCACAAAAGCATGTTTCCCAATCAGGGGCTTGGTTTCAGATCCCATGTACCGGCGCCCCCTAACCGGAACGCGGCCGACCGGCGCATCAAAAAGCCGATCACGGCTGCGGACAGCACCGCCGCAGCCAGGTACAACAACCCCACTGCTGGGAATCCTCCCAGTGACAGCATAAGCCCCCCGGCAGAGGCGCCCACAACGCCACCAAGTTGATTGCTTGTTGAGAACATCCCGCCTGCCGTACCTCTAGATTCGCCGGCCAAGTGCATTATCAATGTCATTAAAACCGGTATTGAAACGGATACCAACGTCGATGCAACGAAAGCCATCGCGACTACTACCCAGGCGGACACGTCCAAAGCAAATAGAAGACCGACCGCCGCTCCACCGACAAGATTTATGCCGACCAACCAGTCGAACCTGCGAGCCCGGCCCGCAATGGATCCTCCGGCGAAGCTGCCAATCACCGCTCCCACGCCTATCAGTGCAAGTCCTGGAGCCGTGCTTGCCTCGTCCCAACCGTGGCTTTCGATCATGTAGGCAGCGAAGTAGGTCGTTAGCCCGATCAGCACCGCCTGCTGAGCGGAATTAGCAATGAGCACGTACCACGGCGCTGACTGACGGCCTATGACTTTGAAACGCTTGAAGAGATCGATGCTCTGGCCCAGACGCCTTTGGCCCGAGGGTAGCCGCAGCCAGAGCGTCACCCAGAGTGCCAGAGACAGACCACCGGTAACGTAAAAGGGCAATCTCCAGCCGCCCACAAAGCCAAGCAAGGCAATCACCGGCAGTCCCACCGCAACCCCAACCCAACTCGATGCGGTGATGAAACCGACGGCTTTCCCTACCTTTTGGGGCGGTAAGGTATCGGCCAACGCCGATATGATGGTCGTGGGGAGCATGGCTGATCCTACGCCGGTGATGAGCCGCGTGGCCAATAAGGAACCATAGCTCCATGCCATTCCGGAGCCCAAGATTCCCAAGGCCATTAGCATTAGCCCAACCAGGAGCACCGGCCGCCTTCCGTATGTATCCGAAATAGGCCCAACCAACGGCGCCACTATGCCCCAGGTTATGAACGTGGCCGCGGCGAGTTGTCCCGCCAAAGCTATAGAAGTGCCGAAATCGTCGGCCAACTCCACTAGGAGCGGACCAAGCATCAGCATGGAAGCCCTGACCAAAAACACGACGGCGGCGAATGATAGAAGCGTCCACGACGAGACCCCTCGCTGTTGGATTGCGGTCAAAACTACTCCACTACGAACCCGAAGGCTCAGGTTTTACCTTCCCACTCATGGCCGCATCTATTACAACGCCATTCAGCGGTCCTGGTATTTCTGCTGTAGCCATAGGCTCCACATTCAGGGCAAAGCATCATCCTCGCCCCGTTTGCGGAGATTATCAGTACATTCAACGTAGGACTTACCACTGGACTCGGCAACCACACCACCACCGTCACCGGTACCTACCCCCGGTGTCTTCCCGATGGGGGTGTCGCTGAAACAAGAAAAGCCACCTGGATTGACGTGGCTTCTTTCATCTTTGGCGTCGGGCAAAAAAAGAGCGCCTTCAGTAGTTTCTGAAAACGCTCCGCTATTTTAGCATGCGGGGAGCTGGTTTGTCAAGATTTTGTGCCTATATTCAGAGACTAGCGTCCATTGTGACCCGGAGACTCACCAGGTATTTGGGCGAGGAATCTTACGGGGATTATTTACTTGACCCGTATCGTCAGGTCCAAATCAGCATATGGGTCGCCCGTGTATCCATCTAAACTATTGCCTCGATATGTGACTTCTCCGGTATCGTCATCTATTTTCCACTTTTCGATTCCCTTGCATCCTGTTCCGCTTACCTCAACAATCCAATAATCATCTTGGTTCAGTGTAAAAGAAGCTCGAGAAGAAGGCGCGCTGTAGAATACCGAGGCTTGATTCGCGTAGCCAATGATGATTCCTCCGGTAGCGAAATTCAGGCAACGCTTATATTTCGCACCTTTTGGCCTATCAACATATTATGTCAACAGATCCTTCCAGCGATTCTTTAAGCTCGCCTGTGCAAATATGTCTTTAGTTGGGGTCGGGACTCTAGTCGCAGCCCGTTTTACAGTTGGAAGAGGTGTGGGCTTCGAGGCTTTTTCCTCTGCAAGCCTGGCTTCTACAGTTGCCTCTATTCCCCGTTCTTGGGCAAGTCTGGCTTCCACCGTTGCATCTATATTTGAAGTGTTTGCAGGGGCAGCCGTACAAGCCAACGCCATCAGCACGACGAGTGCTAGTGATATGGAAGATAGGTAGCGCATCTGTTAGCAGTGTGACCTATCTAACTCGCAAGCCTTTTCACTATCTTTGTCGGAGAGGGAGGACTGACCTAATTCCCACAACGCAACCGCCCGGGCGGCGTAGGCCCAGGCATAATTAAGGTCAATTTGAATGGCCTGGTCCAAATCTTCGACGGCAGATTGGTATTGGCCTAGGCTGGCGTAAGCGTGGCCCCGGGCGCCGTAGCCCAGGCCATTATCAGGGTCAAGCTGGATGGCCATGGTGTAGTTGGCGATGGCAGATTGGTATTGGCCTAGGCTGGCGTAAGCGTGGCCCCGGGCGCCGTAGCCCAGGCCATTATCAGGGTCAAGCTGGATGGCCATGGTGGAGTCGGCGATGGTAGCTTGGTATTGGCCTAGGCCGGAGTAAGCAAGACCCCGGTGTAAATAGGCTTTGAAATAATTAGGGTCTAGCTGTATAGCCTTGTCGTAGTCGGAGATGGCAGTTTGGTTTTCGCCTAGGTGGTAGTAAGCAAGGCCCCGATCCATGAAGGCTATAGCAAAATCAGGGTCAAGCTGGATGGCCTGGTCGAATTCTTGGATGGCATCTTCGTATCGTCCGTCCTTAAAGTAATCAACTCCCATGGTAACGTGGTCCTCACTTAACGCCAACACATTGTCGAGAATCTTATTTACAGTCGACGCTGACTCTGTGGTATGGGTGGGAGGTGCTGTGGTCGGCGTGGGTGCGCTCAGGGTTGCCGATACCTTTTCCTGCACGTCACTTGCCGTTCTAGTCGCAGCCACCGCTACCGATACGGTTGCATCAATATTGACAGCTTGTTCCACTGCCGTCGACGCGCCATTAGAACAAGCCACTAGAATAATCCCAATGAATACCGCTAGTAACACTGCTTGCTTCATATTCCCCTAATAGTCGAACCCCGATATGCCCGAAATTATATTTCAAAGTTCCAGGCTAAGTTCCACGCTCCTGAAGAAGAACCCAACGGCCCAAGGTCAGAACCTTGACGCTCTGGCTGCCGATACCCCCACCGTCACCAGTACCCTGCCCTCTAGGCTTCCCGATGGGGGTGTCGCTGAAACAAGAAAAGCCACCTCAAACGAGTGGGCTTCTTTCATAGGATCTAGCCATTCATTGGCGGAGTACGAAGCACAACGGATTTGAAGTCCAGCCAAGCAGGAAGCACAGGTACGGAGGTAGATTATTTATATTAATGTCGGCCAGAAGTTGGCTGGGTGTTTAGGGTTCTGAGTTCCTTAATCTTGTCCCAATCAAGCACATGCTCCGCCTTGAGCCAGTGCAGTACATCAATCATGAACCGTACCTGGTTATTGCGCATAAGGCTTTCAATCTCTCCGCCCTTTGCGACGACGAATGGTACTATCATGATGGGAGTCCCGTCGGGTCTCTTTAGTCGACGGTACTCTAACCAGGTTTTTACCACCACGTATCCCCTAACTAGCTGATGAACGAGCATACGCTCGGTGGCACTGGCGTTAGGGCGCATTTCGCCTTTAGCTTCCCCTACGTAAACGTTGTAATCATCCACTATAAGTACATCGAGTTCGGTGTTGTGAACATTGGTCAGTAGTTGCCCGGAGTTTTCCTTGAGGTTATAGTTTTTGTCCCGTTTCAGATATTTGTGATCAAAGCCTTTGAATTCAAACACTTTGCCTTGCAGGTCGGAAAATTCTTGCTCGTAAATTTCAACGATTCTTGAGTCAGCCTTCTGCTTGATTTCGAGGCGGGCTTTCTTTAACGAACTATATTGGTTTTCCTTCTTCGCTTCGGATGCTTCCTGGTGCAGGTAGTCCCGCCATGGATGTGCGAATATCTGACCTTTCGTACTAGACTCAGGATGGTCTTCTAGCCCCCAAGTTGTTTCAGTTTCCCCGTCACCAAGCCCCAACAATTGCTATCGTCCAACCACTGAAAATGCTTTGACGTCATCGCATTTTCACTTCTGTTTTCATAACCAAGCGTGTGCATGGGAGTTTTCCTTAGCATTGTTTATAGGGTTCTGGAGGACGTTGTTAGATCAACCATAGGGACTCTTTTCTATACAGCAGGCGTCGCCGTACAAGCCAACGCCATCAGCACGATAAGTGCTAGTGATATGTAAGATAGGTAGCGCATGGCGGTAGTCTACACGGTTAACTAAATGTGTAAAATATCGTCCATGCAGTTGTTCCACCGAACCAGAAAGGAAAAGGGTTAAGAAATGTTTATATCGAAAATGATGGTCTTTCGAGTACTGAATACGTGACGATATGAAAAAGTACGTCCCTGGATGCCTTGGGGTAACAATCGGCCTTTTGGCCGCACTCGGAATTATCTTTGCTATTCTCAAGCCGCTTGGAATAAACAACTCTTTCCTTTTTTTTGTTCTTTTATTCGGCGGCCTCGTTGGTGGTTTGTGTCTATTTGAAATGTACGCTCCCAAAGATTTCCAAGACGACTCTCGTCGCCATCCCTGGGACAACCAGTAGTCCACTAATCATCGAATCCTGATATACCAGCAATAACCGTCCAAAGTTCCAAACTGAGTTCGGTGTTCCCGAAGAAGAACCCGACGGCCCATTCCTGCGGCTTATCCAGCGATGTAGCAAGTGCTGTCACCTGTAATTCCAGGTGTTCCAGCTAGGCGGTGCTCCTGAACTTATTGCCTTCCAGTTCGTGTGGAATTTCCCGTGGCTCCAGTGGCTTTGGGCACATTCGCATGCCTAGCGAACCTTCAGATGGACTGTCCCAGCTACAGAGATACGCATGGCCACCAGGGTCGCCATCTATGTGAAAGTTAACCTCCCAGAGAATGTCTAGCCCCTTTTCAAGGCCACGGTATTTCACACCGCTCCATCTCTGCTGTGGGTTAACCTTCTCTAATTCTTCGATACACCCATTCTTCTTGAGATGGGCTAGCGCAGCATTGAACCTCTGCTTCCATCTAGGCTGGCCATTCTTGGTGGCAGTATTATCACTTGGATAGACTTCAAATAGCCCAGCATCACTGAGATATTCATGTACTTGGGCTTGTAAATCCTTCCGGATCAGTTCCGGATATTGGTTTTCAAGCTGCTTGAACCTGGAGAGTATCGTCCACGTGTACACTCCGAGTGGAGCCAAATTCTTACGTGGAACTTGCCGTTTGACCAACGTACCGCCCTTGCTCTTGTCCAAGTTCAAGAGCCTACGAACAGTAGCACTATGAGTGCTAGTGATATGGAAGATAGGTAGCGCATGGCGGTAGTCTACACGGTCAACTAAATGTGTAGAATGGGCCCATGAGAATACGTCCGATAGTATTCGTAGTAGGGGTGCTTTTGATGTTGGCGCCCGCTCAGATTATCAGTTGCAGTTCAGCACCGTCTGCTACTCCAACGCCAAGTCTGGAACCCATACCGACGCCCGCTCCCACTACCGGACCTGTAGCGACCGCGACGCTCATCCCCACACCAAATCCCGCCCTTATGCCCACCGCTACTCCAGCGGCCGCTCCTACACCTTCGGGAACCGATCCGATTGCCTTCTTCCAGTGCGCGACTCAGGCGGTAGGCAAGGAGATCGCCAGCAACACGGCTGTTATCGAAGGTAGTCTGTCGTTCCTAGGGAGTTTCGACCACACCGGCTTGACCGATGCCCAGTTCGATGCCCTCTTTACCTGCGCAGAACAGGACGTTGGTCTGGCGGCGGACCAGGGGCAGGCCGCAACGGCAATACCAACACCTGCGCTAGCTCACGCCACAAACCCGGCAACGCTTGCCTGGCTCGAAGGAGTCGGCTGGAGTGACGCTGAGGCCCTCGCCCTGGCAGAAAAAGTGCGGGCCAGCACCCTTGTCGTCCGAGTTGCAACCGTACCTGGCGGCGAAGAAGTGGGCGCCGGATGGGTCGCGGCCCCCGGCCTCGTCATTACCAATGGACACGTCACGCCCGAGGTTGGGGCGACGGTGACCCTGGAAACGATCACCGGGGTCCATTTCTCGGCCTTAGTGTTGGAGAGCTCCCTCCAGCCGGATCTGGCGATCCTCCGAGTCACCACAAACGTCTCCTTATTGCCACCGCCGCTACCCCTAGGTACTACCTCGCCCGGAAATCCAGTGATGGCGGTAGGCCATCCGGGCATCGTCGGCAATTGGGTGGTTACCGTGGGTGAAGTGGCCTCTGTTGACCCGGATTATTGGATCCTAGCCGATATCTCCGTATCCCAAGGCAACAGCGGTGGACCGGCGGTGAACCGAAATGGGGAGGTCATCGGAGTGGTCAGCGGCGGCTCGCTCCTGCCGGCCTTTACCGGCGTTTACGACCTGGTGATCATTCGAGACCTCAACGACTACGCTCCCGCCTCCGGCCTCACGACGATTGAGCTCGGCGCATTTGTTGCGGCGATGGTCGAACGCCACCAATAGAAACGACGCAGTGCTGTCCGAGCACGAGCAGACTGGCACCATGTCCGGTAAAACGAGAAATAATCGCTTATACCTGATATGCCCGAAATCACAGTCCAAAGTTCCAGGCTAAGTTCTAACCATCAACCAACCGCTCTCGTACAGTCGCATGAGAGATGTATTCACCGGTCGCCCTTGTATATGCCGACGCAATCCGTTTGTACCCATAACCCCTATCCCGTAGCTCTCTAAGCAGTTCTACGTCCAGTTCTCGCCTTGGACGACCTTGGTGACACCGGACGGGGTTTCGGCTGGGCTTTTCCCTTTTTCTGCCCAATAACTTCCCCTAGGAATAGTTGCCTAGGAATGGTCATGTTCGGGTTACGATTACTCATACCCTTCCAGTACCCCACCGGTGGGTGCTCCCGACAGGGATGTCCATCATGCAGTGCTATACCCAGGGTTCCGTTGAACATTGGGGTGTTTAGCATTGCTGGTAGCTTTCCGAAATCCGCGATATCCATGTAGTTCTCCGGGTTTCGTTCAGGAAATCCCAGGTTCCTAACTCGAGGATCAGGTCTGTTTGAGAAATGATGGAACAGGCGTCGGTTAATGCGGTCTGTAGGCTTGTTTCTTGGTGAGAATTAAAGGCTTCATCTGAGCTTTCAAACTCTGCCCATAATCTAAGCCGTTCCATCGCAGATTGCTTAGCTTCTTCAGAAACTGTAACTAGCTTCTGTAACTTAGCTACTTCTGACAATTCCACTGACCTTTCTCTTTTAGTTTTTATATGAAGGTTAGTTGACGTTTCTGTAGGACCTGTAGGTCCGGGGTTGTTGTCACTTTCGTCCGATAGGGTGTTTTCAAAGTCCGCAGCCGGGTCTGATAAGTCCGGGGTGGCGAAGTTAAGGTCCTCTCCATCGACCCAACGATCATTCTTATCTTTTTTGATGCGGTTTTTGGTGGCCTCTGCGTTGCTCTTTATCTGCTGCACGTTCAACAGGTATCGATTGACAAACCTCGGCCCTTGCCTCACATGGGTTATAAGCCACTCTTCTGATTCAAGACCTCTCAAATGGTCCCTAACCTTCCGTGCAGACATAGATGTTCGGACGCTAAGTAAGGCTTGCGAAGGCCAACAGATTCCATTTTCGTCTGCATCCTCTGCGAGGACCGCCAACGTCAGTTTGCGGCCAGGCTTTAACGTTAGATACAACACATCATGAACGAGCTGGATCGCCATAAATAGCACCTCACAACATCGGGCCTTTGCCTGGGCTAACGGTGCCTCCTCTATTCGGTGGAGGTGATGGTTGTTAGAAAGACCAGTAGCCACTCACTTATCAGGAGAGACACACTGGCTATCAAGTCACTCATGAAAGCCGTCCATAAGTCGCTCTAGAGCTTTCCTAGGGATTAGGATCCGCCGGCCTATCTTGAGGTGCGGTACCTCTTGTCGGGCGATGGCCGCATACATCGAATTCCGGGACAGTCTGAGCAGAATACGGGCTTCTTCAACCGTCAAAACAGGTAATTTAGAATCGGTACTACCGGGCATCACTGATTCCTCCACAACGCAGTCTACACCTTTTATTTTGACAACTAGCCAATACCTCGTATAGACTTTATCCTTAACTTAACCTTAACTATTAAATATGACTTATAGAACATTCTTAAACACTTTCATTGGGTCAGGTGGTCGGGTTCCTAAGCAACTTGGGCTGCCGACCGGAACCGTTCTGCTGCCGGATTACGTGAAGTTGGTCAATGGCAGATTACTCTGGAGCTTATCTATTACTGAGAACTTAAGGTG
>Ga0315339_1003412_pt1 | contig 11168 bp, 9 predicted proteins | sample ASW17metaG_FD_204514 | JGI IMG/M metagenome (GOLD analysis project Ga0315339, IMG submission 204514) | Ammonia-oxidizing marine archaeal communities from Pacific Ocean, United States - ASW #17 | ecosystem: Environmental > Aquatic > Marine > Oceanic | place: USA: California | collected 2016-12-05
TGAGTCGCGCCACGTAGCCGCGCGGGCCCACTTCGGCCACCGGGAGCGATCCCATGGCTCCGGAGCCTTCGTCTGGGTCGCGCAGGTCCACCATGTTGAGAATACGAGTGCCGCCCGCGGTGACGCAGACGCTGCTTACGCGCAAGGGGCCGGGGAGAAGGTTGGTCATCGAGGCCACGGAGGGGGTCCAGTTAGGCTCGCTTCGGCGAGGTGCTCAAGGGGCCGTCCTCGTCAAGGGAAGCCGAGATGTCTCGATTCACGATGGGGATGGAGCGAACGGGTTGGCAAGCGTGGGATTTTAGTATACCATAACACTAGTACAATGGTACACTAGTATTGTCGGCGGATAGTTCCATGGATTTTTCCATCGATCCACAGAGCGGCGTGCCCTTCTACCGCCAGATCATCGAGCGGGTGAAGTACGGCATCGTCCGGGGCCTTCTCTCGCCAGGGGACCAACTCCCGACGGTGCGCCAGCTGGCAGCCGACCTGTCCGTCAATCTCAACACCGTAGTCCGCGCCTACCGGGAGATGGAGATCCAAGGCGTGCTCGACACACAACAGGGATCTGGGACCTTCGTCGCGAACCACCGACCCGACATCGGCGAGTTGGAGATGGCGCAGAAGCTGGACCAGGTCATCACTGAACTCCTGGCCCGAGCCCACGGCTATGGGCTCACCTTTGAAGATGTGCTCGAGGGCCTGCGCCAGCGAAAGGAAGGCTCATGAGGAACCACGCATTCAAGCGGGCGGGGCGGGGCAGGTCGCGGGCCGGGATCTCGTTCGAGAGATTCTCCGCCTCCAGTCGCGCCGACTTTCGTTTCGCACCGCTCAACGTCCTTATTTTGGTCGCGGTCTACGTGGCCGGGTTGACCGTTTACCTGAGCGTGTACGGCTTCTCGATCGAGGCCGTGTATCTCTCCCTGGGCTCGGCCCTCGGGCTGGCCATCCTGCTACGCCTGGCGCAGGTGTGGGAGGCCGTGGTGATCCTCGGAACCGCCACGTCACTCCTGATCTACGTCGAGATGCGGCCTGAGAGCGCGGTCTTGCTGGTCACGACCATCGTAGCGCTGATCGTGTCCCCCTCGATCCAGATGGCCTACCAGTGGGAGCGCGCCGTGTTGCTGCGCGTCGGCAAGTTCCGTGGTCTCAGGAAGTCCGGTCTTTTCGTGATCGTTCCGGTACTCGACAAGGTGGCTTAGTTCGTGGACCAGCGGATTCGAGTCACGGACTTCAACGCCGAGAAGACGCTGACCGGCGACACGGTCCCGGTGAGCGTAGACGCCATCGCCCTCTGGATGGTCTGGGACGCCGAGAAGGCCGTACTGGAGGTGGAGCACTTCGAAGACGCAGTCATCCTGCTGGCGCAGACGGCGCTCCGGAACGCCATCGGAAAGAACGAGCTGGGTGACCTGCTCTCCGATCGGGACCGGTTGGGAAGGGAGATCCAGAAAGTGCTGGACGAAAAGACCAATGCCTGGGGCGTGACCACGGAATCCGTGGAGATCCGAGACATCATCATTCCACCGGCTCTGGAGGACGCGATGTCGCGGCAGGCTCAGGCGGAGCGGGAGCGCCAGAGTCGCATCATTCTAGGCACGGCGGAGACGGAGATCGCGGAGAAGTTCGCCCAGGCGTCGGGGCACTATCAGCAGAACCCCGTGGCGCTCCACCTGCGGGCGATGAACATGGTGTACGAGGGCCTGAGGCAAAAAGGCTCCATGGTCATCGTACCGTCCTCTGCCGTGGAGACGATGGGGCTTGGGGCGCTGGGTGGGCTGACTTCGTTCGGACGTAACGTGGTACCGGCGGACGAGGACGTGGCGGCAGACATTCAGGCCACGGAGGTCACGGACGCAGGATGAGGAGGCGGACCGCACGCAACCCATAGCCATTGTGACAGCCAGCATGACACCCGAAGCGACGAGCAAAACGCCGAACAGTGTTACGGCAACGGCCATCGTGGACCTCCGACTCGTCCTACCCATCGTCTCATGATGTACCCGTCGTCCTGACATACGTACGTTGCGGGGCTCCGGGAGTCTCCTGGGATTGCTGGCCTCGACCCGCGCGGCATAGCTTGCCGCATCCAACCGAACAGGAGGCTGAAAATGAAGAAGCAACTAGTGTCCGCACTTTTCGTGCTGTCGCTGGCCGTACCCGGCGAGGTGATCGCGCAGGTGGATATCACTCGCGCGACGTACATCGGTGTCGAGCAATGGCGAGACACGATCAACTCGCTTCCGGGTGTCGACCGCCAGATCGTCAGCCAGGACATCGGCGCGCTCAATCTCTCGGTCGGAATCATCCACCGCCGCGCCCTCGTCCCGCGGACCGGCGGCGCAGGAAGGGGTGGAGCGGCCGCAGCCTCGGACTGCGGAGTCTCCTCCGGTGCGGACAGCGGAGCGAGAGGCATCCAACATCTACACCAAACCGAGACCTATATCATCGTTTCGGGGGCGGGAACGCTGATCACGGGTGGCTCGATCTTGAACGGCCGCATGTCTGGGCCGGAGAGCGTTGTGACCACGACGCTGAACGGACCGTCGTGCAGTGGACAGATCGTGGGCGACGTGCAGAGGCGTGACGTGGTCGTCGGCGACATCATCATCATTCCAGCGGGCGTGCCACATGGCTGGGCGAACATTCCCCGGCACGTGGATTATCTCAGCGTCCGTCCCGATCCCGATCGCGTCCTGCCGTCCGACTACGTGCACCCGTCGATCACGGTGTACCGGTAGGGACCAGCAGGTTGTGCCGTAGACTCGCTTTGGGGACTTGCTGAGGGCGGCGTCGGCTAGTTCGATGCCGCCTTCGGCGGGGCCTTCTGGTTGGCTGAGATCAACCGAGCAGTCTGCCGAAGAGCCCCTTCTTCGGCTCGCCCTGGGATGTCGCCGGGCCGGTCGTTTCTGATCGTCCGACGATTCTGGTTTCCCTCTCTGCCGAAGATGCGGGCTCCCTGCAGCGAGTCGCCTGGGAGACTGTGGTGGGCTGAGGACGCGACTGGCTAGGATATGCGCGGATCATCGGGCTTCGCGCCGGACCCCAGACGGGTGAGCGCGTCGGACCAGTTGGGTAGCTCTCGCTCCCCTTTGGGTGAGAGCACATAGTGGCCCGTCCTTACGCGATCGAACCACCCGTAGTGGTTGTCTCGCAGGATCGAGCCGACTCGCGGTACGCCGGTGCGCTCGCTCAGGACGCTGACCTTGAGGACTCCCTCTTCCGCCAGTTGGCGGGCGCATCGTAGGACGTCCTGCCGGTAGGCGGTGAGTCGCTGGCGAGAGGAGGAGCCGCCCTTTTCCGGGTCACCTAGGCGTTCTGCGAATTCCCTCAGCAGGCGGTCCCGGCGACCAGCCCTCGATTTCGGTCGATACGGGGCAGGGTCCAGCACCGCCACGACCTGCCCGCGAGCGGAGACTGTGAGCAGGCCCAGGCCGAGGCGGCGAAGCAGACCCGTCACCTGCTTCCTGCGGCTGCGCCAAGATGCGCTATGGCCCTTTCCTATGCGAAACGCGACGTAGACCCTGTCAGAAAAGGCGAGCCGATCGACCGCCTGAAGTATGAGGGCCAGGGTCAGGCGCTCTTTCAGCTCGACCACCACCGGGCCTTCATCACCTCGGACGGCCATCACATCGCAGGGCCCGATCTCTCCTTTCACCACATAGCCCTGTGCCTCCAGGAACGCCTTGATCGGGCCATAGAGATCGGTCTCAGGCATTCGCAGTCGCTCACTCCGTGCGAAGGGAATCGAAGGGATCGATCTCGAGCCCCGGCGCGAGGGTCGCGCACTGTGCTTACGGTCACCATTTTGGCTGCGTAGCACAAATCACGAGACGCTTCGCCGCGGAGTTCTGCGCGGCTTGAAGATGGGCAGTATGAGGACACATCATATGCGGCCCAGGACTAGCCCCAACCACGATGCGAGAGCCGGATGACGATCGAGCGACGAGATTTCTTGAAGAAGGCGAGTGCCGGGGCCGGTATGGTGGCCCTGGGCGCGTGCGGCGCAGACGAAGCCAGCGTCTCGAATTCCCAGGCGGTCGTCAGCGGCCCCACAGTGGAGTGGCGCCTTGCTTCGAGCTATCCGCCCATCACCGACATCCTGTACGGGGTGGCAGAACGGATCGGGGAAAACCTGTCGGCGCTGACCGGTGGCAACTTCACCCTGAGGGTCTACGCGCCCGGTGAGATCGTTCCGGCACTGCAGGTGATGGACGCGGTGATGCAGGGGACAACCCAATGTGGACTCTCTCCCGGCTACTACTACGTGGGGAAGAATCCGGCCCTCGCGTTCGACACCTGTCTGCCCTTCGGCCTCGACTCACGAGGGCAGATCGCTTGGCTGCTCCACGGGGGCGGACTCGAGCTGGTCAACTCCGTGTTCGCCGATTTCGGTGTGATCGGATTCCCCGCAGCATGCACCGGCGCCCAGATGGGCGGATGGTTCCGTGAGCCGGTCGGTTCGCTTGCGGAGTTCGCGGGACTTCGCATGAGGATTCCCGGCATCGGCGGCGAGATCATGGCTCGCCTGGGCGCCACCGTGCAGGTGCTGGGCGCGGCGGAGATCTACCCTGCGCTGGAGCGGGGCGCGATCGACGCGACCGAATGGGTCGGACCCCACGACGACGAGAAGCTCGGGTTCCACCAGGTTGCGAAGCACTACTACTACCCCGGTTGGTGGGAACCCGGCTCCACCGCCACGCTGATGGTGAATCGAGCGGCCTACGATGAACTGCCGCCCGAGTACCAGGATCTCCTCCGGACGGTCACGCGGGAGTCGATGATGTACAGCCTTGCGGCCTACGACGCGGCCAACCCCATCGCACTCCGGCGCCTGGTTGGTGAAGAGGGTGTGACGCTGCACGAATTCCCGACAGACCTCATGGAGGCGGCATGGACCGAGTCCAATGCCTATGCCGAGGAGCAGGCCGCAGCCGATGCCCAGTTCAGGGAGGTGTACGAGTCCTGGAGAGCCTTCCGTGAATCGTCCTTTAATTGGTTCGATAGCAACGAGGGCGCCTACGCCAGGTTCGCGTTCAACAAGGTGTGAAGCCCCTCCTGAGGAGGCTGCGCGGCGCCTTCGGCGTAGCGAACGCGTGGCCGGTAGTTGGAGCGGCGTTCGGTTTCGGTCTCGCGCTCGTGGCCTATTTGGAGGGCTCAGGAATCAACACGACGCCACTCTAGGGATGAACCGATTCTTCTGGGACATGCGTTATCCGGGCACCCAGATGCCCCCGTCCCCTGGAGCATTGGACGGTTTCCAGAGCATCGATTACTCACCGCCCGCACCACCGGTTGCGCCTCCCGGGCGATACATCGTCCGGCTCTCCGTGGACGGACAGGCTTACCAGCAGCCTTTCGAGATCCGGAAGGATCCGCGGGTAAAGGCCAGCGACGCCGATCTCCGGGCCCAGTTCGACCTCATGGTTGACCTCCGGGATCGGTTTTCGGAAGTGGCCGACACCGTGATCAGAATCAGAGGCGTCCGAGCCCGGCTCGAGGAGCGGCGGGCTGAGTTGCCCGAGGATTCCAGGATCGAGGCCGACGGGATTCTCGAGCAGTTGCGGGAGATCGAGGGCATTCTCACGATATGGATGGGGTCCGAGGCCCACCCCATGATGTGGAGCCCCCCGGGATTGACCGTAAAGCTGAGCTCGCTCTCGCGGGCTGTCGGCGCGGCCGATGCCAGACCCACGGAATCGATGTACGCGGTATTCGAGGACCTCTCGGAACGCTTTGAGGTCCAACGGAACCGATTGAACCAGATTGTCGAGGGAGGTCAGTTGCAATGAGAACACGTTCGCTCATCGAACTTACTTCGTTTGGGTTGCTGCTGGTGGGCGCGGCCCCGGGGACACCAGCCTTGGCGCAGGAAGCCGACGCCCTGCGTAATCTCCAGGTCGATGACTACTTCGCCCTGAAAAGCGTGGGCGACCCACACATCAGCCCGGATGGCGCCTGGGTCGCCTACACGGTGGAGACCAAAGACCTCGAAAACGACCGGTCCGAGACGCGGCTGTGGATGGTCCCGACCACCGGCGGCGAGGCGATCCCCATGACGGCCAAGGGCAACTCCGCCCAGCGGCCGAGGTGGAGCCCCGACGGCAAGAACCTGGCGTTCCTGTCGGCAAGCGGGGACGAGACACAGGTCTTCACGCTGGACCTGCGCGGCGGGGAGGGCGTGCAGCTCACCAGTGCCGAGCAGGGCGTCGAAGCCTACGAGTGGTCGCCCGACGGGAAACGACTCGTGCTCCTGATCCGCGATCCGGAGCCGAGCCGGCAGGGCCCCCCCGGACCCTGGGTGATCGACCAGTTGAAATTCAAGCAAGACTATGTCGGCTATCTGAATCGCCAGCGCACACATCTTTATGTCCATGACCTCGAGGCGAAAACCACCATCCAGATCACCAACGGCGACTATGACGACTACGGCGCGACATGGTCTCCGGATGGCAGCAAGATCGCTTTTGTCAGTAACCGCACAGCCGAGCCGGACGCCAGCTCTAATACCGACATCTGGTTGGTGGATCCGGGTACTCCGTACGACCAACAGGAGCCAGTCCGGGTAACCACGAACCCCGGTACCGACGGCTCGCCGATCTGGCACCCCGATGGCGAGAGAATCGGCTACCTCATGACCTACACGGATCGGACCGACATACCCGCGTCCTACCTGCAGACTAAAGTCGCGATCATTCGTATTGGAGAGGACGAGCCCGTGCTTCTTACCACGGAGGCACTCGACCGCAAGGCCTGGGACCCGACTTTTTCACCGGATGGAAGCCAGATTTACGTCCAGCTGGAGGATGACGGGCAAGTTCAACTGGCCGCTGTGTCTGTCGCGGATGGTGAGTTGAGCCGGCTGATTACAGGACAGGTCCAGGTGGGGGCGACCGCAGTAGCACCTGACGGCAGTGTCGTTGTCGCCATCAGCAGGCCGCGTCTGCCGGGAGATCTGTTTGTCCTCGATGCGAATCCTCCGGCTGGTTCTGAGCAGCCACGCCGCCTCACGGAAGTCAACGGTGAACTGTTGAATTCAATTTGGCTGTCGGATGTCGAGGAGCTGCGTTTCCCGACGCTCGATGGCACCGAGATCCAGACATTTGTCTACAAGCCACAGGGTTTCAATCCGAAACGCCGTTACCCGGCTATTCTCTGGCTTCACGGCGGGCAGGAATCCCAGTACGACTATGGTTTTAATTTCCGGGTCCAGCTGTTTGTCGCCAATGGCTACGTCGTGGTGATGCCGAATGTTCGGGGATCAGGTGGCCGGGGGCTCGACTTCGCACTTGCCCTCAACAAAGCATATGGCACAAAGGATGTCGAAGATGTGATCGTGGCTACTGACTACGTCATCGAACAGGGTTACGTCGATCCTGACCGGCTCGGCGTTGGCGGCTGGTCGTCTGGCGGGACGCTGACGAACTTCGTGATTGCCAAGACGGATCGATTCGCAGGCGCTGTCAGTGGCGCCAGCGTTGGATGGTATACGTCCACTTACGGTCACGATCCCTACTATCTGTGGTGGCATACGGAACTCGGTCCGCCGTGGAAAAATCGCGATCTCTGGGACAGGATCTCACCGTTCATGTACGTCGAGAACATCACGACGCCGACGCTCTTCATTGGCGGCGAGAAGGACTGGAACCAGCCAATCATCCACTCCGAGCAGATGTACCAGGCGATGAAACACTTGGGTCGCGAAACTTTGCTCGTCGTCTACCCCGATGCGCATCACGGTATCAGAAGGCATAGCTATCAGAAGGACCTGCTCGAGCGTTTTGTGGGCTGGTTCGAGAAATATGTGAAGGGCTAGGCTGTCCGCGCCAAATATTCGGCAAAGGTCCTGGGATCCGTACCCAGTAGTTGCGCGAGAGCTTGCGATTCACCCATGAAGCCATGCATCGAGTAGTATCCGAACATATTGAGCAGGATATACGCGCGCTGAGGATCTCGGCCGCTACTTCTGCCACATCGGCCAGGTCCACGGGGCTTAACGGTACATCCGTCGGGTAGGGGACAGGATAGAGCCCATCCACGATCGACGGCCAGACTTCGCGAACGTTCTGCATATGGCTCGCCGGCTGCAGGATGGTGTGGGCCAACCCCGACTCGATCAGCCACTGTTCGAGCGCGAGCCAGTTGCAACTCGAGACGATCCCCGAGGGGGTCGGGCAAGAGCGCGATCTTGCTCTCCTGATCTGCGACATGCGCGGCTTCACACCCTTCGTGGAGAGCCATACGGCCTTCGACGTTGTGCACATCCTCAATCGCATGTTCGACTCGCTCGGGGAAGCCATCCTCATCAACGGTGGGGCGATCTATCAGTATGTCGGAGACGAGATCTCCGGGCGCTTCGGTCTGGACGGCGGATCGCCGGAGACGGTATGCCGCGCAGCGATTCGGTCTGCGCTCGGCATGATCGACGCTCTGGAGTCGCTGAACACCTCTCTCGAATCCGAGTTTGGAATCAAGCTGTCCGTGGGGATTGGCGTGCACTTCGGCCCGGTGATCGTCGGACGCGTCGGTCATCCCATCCAGCGCGACTTCTCCGTCCTCGGTGACAGCATCAACGTGGCGAGCCGAATCCAGGGCATGAACAAGCAGTTCTGGACCCGTGTCCTCCCAACCCGATGGTCCTTATGTCATCGAGGCGTGGGGCAATGTGCTCGACACACGTCTGGGACTCTTGGCAGCGGGCTCCAAGGCTCAACCGGAAGCTACGTAACCACACCTTGTGCGTTCCGGACAGAGCGGTCACGATGGGAGCGCCGACCCGCAGTCGAGCGGTTGCCACCCGGAGAGAAGTCGATCATGACGAACCACAAGTGCTCACGCGTCCGCCAGTTCTGGATCCTCGGGGTTTCGCTGGCAACAGCCGTGCTGATCTCGGCGCCGATGGCGCTGACCGCGCAGGGCCCTGGGACCGAGGACGGTCTCTGGTCCTTCCTCGGTGGGGACGCGTGGCATACGCGCTACACGCCTGCTAACCAGATCACGACGGACAACTTCGAAGACCTCGAAGTGCTGTGGGAGTGGGACGCGAGGAGCTTCGGCTCGAGTACGAACCGGGCGACGCCGAGTCTCATCGACGGAAAGCTGATCACGGTGACCGGCTACCGCCGGCACGTTGTCGCGCTCGATCCGGCGTCGGGCGAGCTCCTATGGAGCTTCACGGAGCCGAACACGCATCGCTGGGAGTACTCGATGCGTCAGGGCTATGGGAAGGGGATTGCGTACGGAGAGATCGACGGCAGAGGCGTCGTCTACATCACGACGCCCGCGTTCTTCCTGCACGCGTTGGACGCGGACACCGGCCAACCCCTCGAGAACTGGGGTGAGGGCGTACCGATCCCGGGATTCCCGTCGTCCGGCAGCGTGGACCTGGTGGCGGACCTGATGGAGGGCTGGGGCCCTTGGGAGGACCTGGGTCGGGAATACGATCCGTATATGGGGATCCCGCTGGAGATCGGCTACATAACGGCCTCCTCGCCCCCGATCGTGGTGAACGACGTCGTGGTCGTCGGCAACTCTGCCGAGCAGGGCTACAACCAGACGCGGATCGAGAACGTGCCAGGCGACATCCTGGCCTACGACGCGCGGACCGGTGACCTGAAGTGGCGGTTTAACGTGATCCCGCGCCCAGGCGAGTTCGGCCATGAGACCTGGGAGAACGACGCGTGGGAGTGGACGGGTGACATCTCCTCGTGGGCTCCGATGTCTGCGGACCCGGAGCTCGGCCTCGTCTATATCGTGACGAACGGCGCGACTGTCGACTACTACGGTGGCTTTCGTCCCGGGGACAACCTGTTCAGCACGAGCATCATCGCGCTGGACGTCGAGACCGGTGAGCGGGCTTGGCACTACCAGATGGTGCACCACGACATCTGGAACTACGACACCCCCACCGCGCCCATCCTCATGGATGTGACCGTGGACGGTCGGGAGATCAAGGGCCTCTTCCAGGCGACGAAACAGGCGTTCGTATACGCGCTCAATCGTGAGACGGGGGAGCCGATCTGGCCGATCGAAGAGCGGCCGGTGCCGGCCTCGAACGTGCCCGGTGAGCAGCTGTCACCTACGCAGCCGTTCCCGACGAAACCCGCCGCGTACGACCTCCAGGGCCGCACGCCTGAACACCTGATCGACTACACACCCGAGATTTACCAGAGGGCGCTCGAAGTCGCGCAGAACGGCAACTTTTTCAACGCGCTGTTCGATCCGCCCAGACACGTCGGCGACCCGGCCGGACCCGCCTGGAACTGTCCGGGTGGCGCGGGCGGCACCAACATCACCGGCCCTCCGGTGGCGGACCCAGTCCAGGGCATCATGTTCCTCACCTCCCATAGCAACTGCTTCAGACTGTCGGTCGTGCCCGGAGTCGAGGCACCCCTGGAAGGCCCGAACCAGTCGGGCACGACGCATTCCGATTGGGCCGCTCAAGGCACTTCGGTGGGTGGAGGTGGCCGGGCGAACCTCGACGGTCTCCCGCTCTGGAAGGGGCCGGACGGTCGAGTCGTCGCGATCGACATGAACACGGGAGATCATCTCTGGACGATCCCCCACGGCGACTCGCCACAGCGGCAGCAGGATATGATCCGCGACCACCCGCTGCTTCAGGGCGTCGAGGGAGTGGAGGTGAACCGCGGACGCGGGGGTCACGCCGCCATGGTCGTGACACCGGACCTGCTCATCGCCTCCGGCCAGACGGCCGACGGCACGCAGAGTCTTTTCGCGATCGACAAGCGCACTGGCGAGCGTATTGGGACCGTGCCGCTTCCCGGCGCGACCCGCTATGGCATGTCGAGCTGGGTGCACGAGGGACAGCAAATCGTGCTCATTCAGCTGATGGGCGGTCTGGCGGCGATGGGGGTGCCGATCGGTTAGGCGGAACGGGTGATAACTCTGTCAACGATCCTGCTCTGGCCGGCGTTCCATGTACATGGGGAGCCTTACGGCCGGAGCCGACCCGGGTGCGAGCACTCTGGAGGCCGTCGACCTCCTTCAATACCTCATGAAGGTGCTCTCGCCACAGCAGCGGGCTGGGCCGAACGCGGCCATGGGCTTCCCGATCAAGGTCGCGTTCCTGTCCGCCTTCTCCACCTCCGCCTGGCTCTGGATCTACGTGGGCGCCGTCTATGCCGCACGCTTCCTTCTCCGTATGAACA
>Ga0315339_1003413_pt1 | contig 11166 bp, 11 predicted proteins | sample ASW17metaG_FD_204514 | JGI IMG/M metagenome (GOLD analysis project Ga0315339, IMG submission 204514) | Ammonia-oxidizing marine archaeal communities from Pacific Ocean, United States - ASW #17 | ecosystem: Environmental > Aquatic > Marine > Oceanic | place: USA: California | collected 2016-12-05
CGTGGCATCGGGGAAGCAACGGCAATCGCCGGCGCGGCGAAGGGATATGCGGTCTGCGTCAATTACCGCAGCGACGCCGAAAAGGCGGATGCCGTGGTCACCCGGATCACCGCGGCGGGCGGCAAGGCGATGGCCGTCGCCGCGGATATTTCGCAGGAAGACGACGTCATCCGTCTGTTCAAGACGGTCGACGAGACGCTGGGGCCGGTGACCGCCCTGGTGAACAACGCCGGCATGGTGCCGCGCCGCTTTCGGGCCGATGAAATCCCGTACGAGGACATGGCCGTGGTGCTGCTCACCAATATCGGCGGTGTCATGTTGTGCTGTCGCGAGGCGCTCCGCCGCATGCTGCCAAAACACGATGGCCAGGGCGGTGCCATCGTCAATGTTTCCTCCATGTCGGCGACGCTGGGCGCGGCCCATTACTGGGTCCACTACGGCGCCTCCAAGGGCGCCATCGATGCCTACACGATCGGCTTGGCGAAAGAAGTCGCGTCCGAAGGGGTTCGGGTCAATGCCGTGCGCCCGGGATTGATCGACACCGAGATGAACGCGCGGTCGGGAGAACCCGATCGTGTCGCCAAGCTGGCCGCCCGCCAGCCGATGGGACGTGCCGCAAAGCCTGAGGAAGTGGCCGCCAGCATCGTATGGCTGCTCTCCGATGAGGCGTCGTACGTGTCGGGCGACATCATGAATGTGGCTGGTGCGCTTTGATGGGGAGTGCGGACAACAAGAAAAACACACCCCTCCCGGCCTCCCCCCTGTTAGGGGGGAGGGATTCACGAGATGAGGTGGTGAGAGTATTGCGGGAGGTGGCTCTGGAGGCCGGTGCGGCGATCATGGAGATTTATGAGTCGGACTTCGATGTCCGGTCGAAGGACGATCGCTCTCCGGTGACCGATGCCGACGAGCGTGCCGAAAACATTATCGTTCCGCGCCTCGCTGAATTGACTCCCGATATCCCGATCGTCGCCGAGGAAAGCGTCTCCGCGGGCAATATCCCGGATGTCAGCGACGGGACGTTCTGGCTGGTGGACCCACTCGACGGGACTCGGGAATTCATCATCCGGAATGGCGAATTCACGGTCAATATCGGATTGATCGAGAACGGGCATCCCACGCTTGGCGTTGTCTATGTGCCAGCCCACCGTCGTGTGTATACGGCAAGCGGTCCAGGTTCGGCGTTTGTTGAAAACGACGGCGGCAACCCCGAGTCGATCGCCGCACGCGTGCCTGCGGCGGATGGCCTGGTCGCCGTGGCCAGCCGGTCGCACCGGGACGCTCAAACGGACGAATTTCTCGGAAAGCTGAACATCAAGGATTTCACCGCCGCTGGGAGCTCGCTCAAATTCTGCCTGGTGGCGGCGGCGATGGCCGACATCTATCCACGCTTCGGGCGCACGATGGAATGGGACACGGCTGCCGGCCACGCCGTGTTGGCCGCAGCCGGCGGAACCGTCCGGACGATCGAAGGCGGTGATCTTCGGTACGGGAAGGACGGTTTCGAGAACCCGTTCTTCGTCGCCCGCGGATTGGACGGCTAAGGCCAATTTTTCCAACGGTCATGAGACATGACCGCTGGATTCGCGTGCAACCGCCGCGCAGGCTGAGCGCCTCAATGAGTCATATCATTGAGGTTTGGTATCAGGCGTTCAGGTCGATGACGGTGCGGCCGCGCACCTGACCCTTCAGGATTTCACCGGCCAGACGTGGCAGCTCGGCGAACGGCACCACTTCGGTCATCGAGTCGAGCAGGTCCATGGGCAGATCCTTGGCGAGCCGGTCCCAGGCCACCTTGCGCTTGTCGTTCGAGACGAACACCGAATTGATCCCGAGGAGCGATACGCCCCGCAGGATCAGGGGAACCACGGTTGCCGGAAGGTCCGCCCCGGCGGCGAGGCCGCACACGGCGATCGATCCATTCGGTTTGATCTGTGCCATCGCGTTCACGAGAATCTTGCTGCCGACCGTATCGACAGCTCCCGCCCAGCGGGCCTTGCGCATGGAACCGCCGTCCTCTTCAAGCTCCGACCGTTCGACGATGCTCTTGGCACCGAGCGACTTCAGGTAATCGTGGGTTTCAGTCCGCCCCGTCGAGGCCGCGACGTCGTATCCGAGGTTCGCCAATACCGCGACGGCAACGCTGCCGACACCGCCCGCCGCGCCGGTCACCAGCACTTCGCCCTGCGACGGCTCCAAGCCCATGTGCTTGAGGGCCATCACCGACAGCATGGCCGTGAATCCCGCCGTGCCGACGGCCATCGATTGCTGCAACGAGATGCCAGCAGGCAGCGGCAAGAGCCAGTCAGACTTCAGCTTGGCCTTTTGCGTGTAACCACCCCAGGCGCTTTCACTGAGCCCCCAACCGGTGACAACGACCTCATCGCCCGGTTTCAGGTCGGAGTTCCCGGGCGACTCGACGACACCCGCAAGGTCGATGCCGGGCACCATGGGAAGGTTCCGCATCACCTTGCCCCGGTTGCCGCTAATGGCCAGACCGTCTTTATAGTTGAGTGTCGAGTAGGCGACCGAGATCAGGGCATCGCCGTCATCGGGCAGATCATCCACCTTCAGGTCTTCGAACGCGCACGCCGTCTTGCCGTCGGTTTCGCGTGCCATCAGGGCCTTAAAGGTCTCAGTCATGGTTTTCAGTCGCTCCACATCTCATTTCGGTGGCTTCCGTGGCCGGCGCAAAGCACTATCACATCAGGACCACGCATTAGTAATTGGTTGAGACTTTCGCGCCAATCATATCTTCTAAGGTACCGACAACGGCAAAGCGAAAGGGTTCAACATACAGACTATCGAGCTTTCCGTCAGGGATTACCGCCTCACCACGGTGGAAATCCATTATCATCTGCCGGATTTTCCGGCACTCCTCCAGACGGTCGTCTGGCAGAACGTGGATGCCCCGCCAAAGTTTCCGCGCCTGCAACAATTCCTCGATTTCTGGGATACGTAACTCGAAGGCAAACTCCATTCGGTCCGGGTTGCTTCTTCGCGGTTGCTCGGGCCGCACGAGGTCCGGCACGCCACAGCACTACTACAGATTCACTGATCGTTGAATCTTGGTGTCAGGGACCGGCGCCTTCGTAGAAGCGCAGGACACGGCCTGAGGGTTCGTTCATGAGCTGACCATCCCGCATGACAGACCGGCCGCGGATGATCGTCCCCATCGGCCATCCCGTTACGGTCATTCCCGCGAACGGCGTCCAGCCGCATTTCGCCGCGACCCAGTCGTCCGTGATTTCCCGTGACGCTGCGAGATCGACCAAGGTGAAATCGGCGTCGTAACCGACCGCCAGCCGTCCTTTGCCGACGATCCCGAACAAGCGGTTCGGTCCCTCGCACAACAGATCGATGAGGCGCATCAGCGACAGGCGCCCAGCGTTCACGTGATCCAGCATGAGCGGCAGCAGCGTCTGCACACCCGGCATGCCGGAGGGCGTAGCCGGGTACGCCTGAGATTTTTCCTCACGTGTATGGGGGGCGTGATCGGAGCCGATGACATCGACCACGCCATTCGCGATCGCACGCCATAAGCCCTCGCGGTGGCGAGCCTCGCGAATGGGCGGGTTCATCTGCGCGAAAGCTTCCAGACGGTCATAGCAATCCGGCGCTTCCAGCGTCAGATGCTGCGGCGTCACCTCAACGCTCGCGACGTCCTTGTGATCGGCCAGGTAGGCCGCCTCTTCCTCGGTGGTCACATGGAGAACGTGGACGCGGCGGCGCAGGTCTTCGGCGATGGAGATCAGGCGCCGGGTGGCGTTGAACGCGGTCTCCACGTCGCGCCATTCTGGGTGCGCGCGCGGGTGCGCCACCTCGGCAGCGATGTGGCTCCGCGCCTTCAGACGCTCTTCGTCTTCGGCATGGACCGCGACGCGGCGGCGGCAGTTCTCCAGGACCCGCCGCAACGAGGCATCGTCAGGCACTAGAAGGCTGCCGGTGGACGATCCCATGAATATCTTGATTCCGCAGCAACCAGGCAAGTTCTCGAGATCCCTCAGGGACTCGGCATTGTCAGGGGTCGCGCCGACGTAAAATGCATAATCGCACCAAGCTCGCCCGTCTGCGCGCTCCAGCTTGTCGGTCAAAGCCTCCGCTGTGGTCGTCAGCGGGTTAGTGTTGGGCATCTCGAAGACGGCGGTCACGCCGCCCATGACGGCAGCGCGGGTCCCGCTTTCAAGGTCTTCCTTGTGCTCATTGCCCGGCTCCCGGAAATGGACCTGGGTATCGATGATGCCGGGCAGGACATGCAGCCTCGTCGCGTCGATGACTTCACCGCCATCCACGTCCGCAAGCTGACCCACCGTCACAATGCGCCCGTCCTTTACGCCGACATCGCCCACACCGATCCCATCGTGGGTGACGAGCGTTCCGCCGCGGATGACGAGGTCATAGGTCATGCTCATGAAGCGCTCATATATCCTGGATTTTAGTGTCCATCAGCGGGTCTAAGGCGCCGCCGACAGGTATTCGAACGTATCGCCCTCCGGGAGCTTACCCAGGATGTGGCGGCGATACCAAAGAGCATAGAACAGCAGAGTCCAGGCAGCAAAACCCTGACGCTTTCCGGGCGTGCGAAACACCTTCACGACACCTTCCGGCCAGCAAATCTCCTCGATCCCCGGAGACGACGCGACTAGCGCCCCCAACTGTTCACCCCGGCCCGCGATCCACTCTCCCACGGGCACCGTGAACCCCCGCTTCTTCGAGAACGGCACCGCTTCAGGCAGATGTTGATCCAGCCATTTGCGCAACACGTATTTGCCGACACCCTTGTTCACCTTGAGCCGGTCCGGCAGAGGAAAGACCGCCGCGGCAACCGCAGGATCGAGCAACGGGACGCGGCCCTCCACGCCATGCGCCATCAGGCACCGGTCGACCTTGAGCAGCAGATCGTGCGGCAGCCAATCGGCACAATCGGTGGCCTGAGAAATCTGCAGCGGTGTCCGGCCGCCTCCGGACGCGCGTGTCCCGGCCGCGACGATCCCGTCCCGCCAGCCCGTCGTCGGCCGGCGCAGGACGCCGAGATTGTCGAAGGTGCCACGCGGACGCATTACTCGTCCGCCGAGCCACCGGGGACGACGGGCACTGCGGTAGCGTCCATAGCCCGCAAACAGTTCGTCCCCGCCCTCGCCCGTCAGGACCACCTTGACGTGCTGTCCCGCGAGACGTCCCAGGACGTAAGTGGGCAGGATAGCGTAGTCAGCCGCGGGATCATCCATCGCCGAGGCGATCTCAGGCAGCAGATCCCAAAAATCGGCTTCCCCAACGGGAACGCCCACGTGCCTGGCACCGACATGTTCCGCCAGCATCCGCGCATGCGCACGTTCATCGTGGGCGCCCGAATCCGGGAAGCCGACGGTGAACGCCAAAACAGGATGGTCGTTGTGGCGCGCCATCAGGGCCAGCAGGGTCGATGAATCGACACCACCCGACAGGAACATGCCGAAGGGGACGTCGGAGCGCTGATGCAGGGTCACGCTGTCGTTCAATGCAGCGTCGAGGCGCGAGATGGCCTCATGCTCGTCTTCGACAGCGGTTTCACCGCCGGGGAGCGCGTCGCGGCGATGGCGATCAATGATGCGACCGGCACTGACGACGATCGTCTCGCCGGGAAGGACCCGCTTGACCTCACTGAATATCGTATCGGCCCCAGTCGTGAACTGAAGCTCCAGAAGTTCGTCGCGGGCCTGGGGATTGATGCGCGGCTCGACGAGGCCCGCCGCAACCAAAGCCTGAGGCTCGGAGGCAAAGGCGAAACCCTGGCTGCCTTCAGCGTAGTAGAGAGGTTTTATGCCAAACGGATCGCGCGACAGCACCAGCCGATCCAAAGCCGGATCGTAGAGTGCGATCGCATACATGCCGCGAAGCTGGGCATCAAACCCTGCCCCTTCACGACGATAGAGGTGAAGTGGCGGCTCGCAATCGGAGGCCGTCGCAAAGGAGACATCCTTGAGGGCTTTGCGCAGCTCCACGTAATTGTAAATTTCAGCGTTCGCGATCAGGACCGCGCCGTCCGGTTCGTGGAGAGGCTGATCGCCCGTTTCCAGATCGATAATGGCGAGGCGGCGGTGCACCAGGCCCACGCCACCGTTCACGTACCGGCCTTCGCCGTCCGGTCCGCGGTGCACGAGCGCGCGCGCCAGTCGATCGAGGACAGCGCCCTCCGGCGGCGAGCCATCCCGGGTCATCAGTCCGGCGACCCCGCACATCAGGCGGCATCCTTCCGGGCGACCAAGCGCTGGAACAAGTCGAGGTACTGGTCGGTCACCACGGTTTCAGTGAACCGGGTTTCGTACACGGCCCGGCCCGCGGTGACGCAACGATCGGCGAGATCTCGGTCATCGAAAAATCGCTGAACCGCGCCAGCCAACGCGTCGGCGTCGTCCACCGGCGCCAGCAAGCCGTTTTCACCATCCTCGATCAGTGCTTCGGGCCCTGTGGCGGCCGCGGCCACGACCGGCACGCGGTACGCCCATGCTTCGATCACCACATTGCCCAGCGGCTCGATCCGAGAGGGACAGACGTAGATATCGGCCGCTGCAAACAACGGCGCCACATCCGCCTGCCAACCGGGAAAGGCAATGCGATCCGCTATGCCAAGCGCCGCTGCCTGACGGCGCAAATCATGTTCCAGCGAGCCTGATCCAGCGATGCAGAGCACGGCATCGGGAAGCTGGGTCAGTGCCCTGATCAAGACATCGAAAGCCTTGTTGGCGTGGAGCCGGCCCAAGGCGAGGAGAAGCGGTCCGACGTCGGGCAACCCAAGCTTGCCGCGCTCGGCGGGCGGTGCTGTGCCCTCAGACACAAAGTTGGGGAGATAGTGAACCCGTTCGGCCGGCCATCCTTGCTCCGTAACGTAGCGCACGATATCGGTCGTGTTTCCAATCAGATGATCGCAGTTGCGATAGTGCTTGAGGTCGTAATACCCGCCGAGACGACCGATTTGCACGAATGGCGTTCGAGCGTTTCGGCGAGCCGGGCAGAACCGGCTGGCCCGGCTCATCCAGGTCAGCACGACATCGGGCACGAAGGAATCGATCTCGCGTTGGAACCGGCGGGCCGAGATCAAATCGAGCAAACTGCCGAATGCCGTGGTGACCGTTTCGACACCACTGTCACGCAGTGCCGCTTCACGGGCCGGGTGGGGCCGTACGAGAGCACGCTGTTGGACGCCGCGATCCGCAAACGACTGACAGAGGCGCAGGAAGAACTCTTCCGCACCGCCCTGCTCGCCGCCAGCCATGGCCTGAAGGATCCGCATCATTCCTGCTCGAGCCGCGCCTTCAGATGGGAGAGAATCGGATATAGCCCCGCCATCAAAGCGATCAGCAGCCCCCACGGCCCTTCCCGGTAACCCCTGCGGGCAACATAGCATTTCCAGAACCTGGAAAAGATGCGCCGGGTATTCGCGGGCAAGGTGCCGATGTCGCCGCTATCACGTAGGTCCAAGGCCCGCGCGGTCGTGTAGCGGTCCAGCCGGTGCAGCATGTCGGAGATGTCGCGGTCGACCAGGTGAACCATCGGAGTCTTGAGCGACCGTTTTGGCCCGTTGAGTTCGAGCGACGGATGGACGCGCTGGTTACCCCAGCGCTTGGCCCCCTTTGTGAAGAGACGCGGCGCCGCACTGACGCCCCAGGACGCGCCCCAGCCATAGCGCACCAGTCGGTCGCCGATATAGTTGTCGAACGGGATGAGAAAGTAGCCCGGTTCCGCGGCCACGATGGTCTCAAGGATTTCCCGGCCCAAGGCGTCGGGAACGCGCTCGTCGCTATCGACTTCAAGGACCCAGGGGCCCTGGCAGGCCTCGATACCGGTGTTGTGACGATCACCTTCAAGTGGCCAGGCACCCTCGATGATGCGGTCTGTGAAACGCCGGGCAATCCCGGCCGTCCCATCGGTACAGCGGTCGAGCACGACGACGATCTCGTCGGCGAATGCCAGGCGCTCCAGGCAGTCGGTGAGTTGATGCTCCTCGTTATGGGCGACAACGAGAGCCGAGAGTGTCATCGCATCATCTCCGCCGAAGCCGCGACGTCACGTGTCCGCTGCCACAGAGCGGTGGCGGCGTTCTCAACCGCATCGACCGAGAGCGTTTCCATCCAGGTATCATGGCGACGATAATCGTAAGCGGGGTCGCTGACGATCTCCTCGTAGCTTTTGGCCGTGCGAACGACGGCACAGTGATCTCCCCAGGGAGCGTAATGCACGTCCCGGCTCGGTCCGAATAGACCCAGGGTCGGCACGCCCATGGCGGCGGCCAAATGCATCAATCCGGAATCGTTGCCGATGTAGAGATCGGCGTGCTCGAGGCAGGCCGCAGTGACCAAGAGATCGTCATTGCCGACGAGATTGACGCGCCGCTCGGGCGGAATGGCGTCGAGCACGGGTTGCGCCATGGCGCGTTCGTCCGGCGCGCCAAACACGGCGACTTGGGCGCCATCCAGGCTCGCACCCGGGGCAGTCAGGCGTGCGATGACGTCGGCGAAGTATTCCGGCCGCCACTGTTTGCCGCCCCAATTCGCCGTGGGTCCCACGGCCAGGATCGGACGGCCGGCAGGCATGAGCCGGAAGGCCTCGGTGCGCTGTGCGTCGCCGAGCCAGATCCGCGGTGCCGGGGCCTCAGCCAGGCCGAGAACGGCCGCCAGCTGTGCGACACGATGCGTTGAGTCGCGGGAAGCACCGGTATCCAGGACGCGCCGCGATCCCGCGTTCAACAGCCAGACGATGGCCGATGCCCGCAGGTCAATCACGAGATGCCAGGCTGTGCCAACCGTCTGGGCCCACAGCGAGAGCCAATGCCCCGCCAGCGGGCGCTTTTCGAGCACAATGACGCGTTCAATTCCGGGCATCTCGCGAAACAAGGGCGCCGGCACGCGGCCGCAGGCGACGGTCACCCGGAGTCCCGCATGTTGGCGGCTAATATGATCGAGCAATCCCGTCGACAGCACGGTATCGCCGAGCCGGTTCGACGTGATGAATAAAACTTTCATGGGCAGGTTGTTCATCTACAGTTTCCTGCCAATTCACGGCGCTGACACACGGCATTGGCACATCGTCTCCGCCGCCAAGCCTCGACTGTCAGCGGTTATACGCCCGGCCGCGCGCGCGTGCCAAGAGTGCCCTTGCCGGATGGGCGGACCTCGCATAACTCTAACGTGAGGAAAATCAAGGAATCACCGAACATGGCCGAGCGAAAATTCATCGTGCTGGAGAGACGGAGCGTGCTCGTGGTAGCGGGCGCCGACGCTGGCGCGTTTCTGCAAAATCTAATCTCCAACGACGTCGACCGCGTGGAAGTGCGCCGGGCGATTTATGCCACGCTGCTCACCCCGCAGGGCAAGTTCCTGCACGACTTCGTGGTTTCCACCCATCCCCAGGCCGCCGACGGCTATCTCATCGAAACCGAAGCCGGGCGTGTCGATGATCTGGAAAAACGGCTCACCATGTACCGACTCCGCGCCGACGTGACGATGACGCGTGCCGACCCGGTTTGGGCGGTTTTCGCGGGCTTTGGAGACGGCACGGCCCAGGCCCTCGGCCTCGAATCGGATGCGGGATCCGCGGCCGCGACGGCGGGCGGTGTGATTTGTGTCGACCCCCGGCTTGTTGCGCTGGGCATCCGGGCCGTCGGCCCGGCACCCGACATGCGGCAACGCCTGGAAGCTGCGGGATTTTCCGAAACGGACCAATCTGCATATGAACACCTCCGATTATCGCTCGGAGTCCCCGACGGGAGCCGGGACATCCTGGTCGAAAAATCCTATCCGCTGGAATGCAATCTCGATGACCTCAACGCGATCGATTATGAGAAAGGCTGTTATGTCGGGCAGGAGCTGACGGCGCGGACCCACCATCGCGCCAAGATCCGAAAGCGGCTGTTCCCCGTGAAATCGCAAGGCCCCGTTCCCGAGGCTGGCACGCCTATCACCTTCAACGGCAAGGAAGTGGGGGAGATGCGATCTGGCGACGGCCAGCAAGGTCTTGCGCTGCTGCGCATCGAGTCGTTGCGGTCGGCCGAGGCGGGCGGGCCGCCGTTGATGGTCGATGGCATGGAGATCGTGCCCGACATCCCGGCGTGGCTGAAGATCGACGACGCGCCTGATTCTGACTCTGCTTAGAAATCCTGGGTAAAATTCCTCGGTAGAGATTGATGTGGCAGTCTGACCACCGGAGCCAAAACCGGAGAGTGATATGATCGACCATGTATCCATCGGCGTGACCGATCTCGAAGCCAGCGCGGCCTTTTATGATGCCGCGCTCGGCGCCCTAGGAATGCGGCGGCACCGGGAACTAGCGGCAAGCATCGGATACGGCCGCGACCGCGCGACATTCTGGATCCATGCTTTCGATGACACCACGTTCTCGCCGGGCTTGGGGCTGCACGTCGCGTTCGCGGCGGCGAGCACGGACGCTGTCGATGCGTTCTACGCTGCCGCGCTGGCGCAGGGTGGACAGGATGCGGGACCATCCGGTCCCCGCCCCCAATATGGCGCCGATTACTACGGCGCCTTCGTCCTCGATCCCACGGGCACGAAGGTCGAAGCGGTGTGCCGCAGCGACGCGCCGCTGGTCTGATGAAAACCCGCTGCACCTGGCCGGGCGAGGATCCGCTCTACGTCGCCTATCATGACGAGGAATGGGGGGTGCCCGAGCACGACGACCGGGCGCTGTTCGAAAAGCTCATCCTCGATGGGTTCCAGGCGGGGCTGTCGTGGATCACCATCCTCAATAAGCGTGATAATTTCCGCACCGCGTTCGATGGATTCGAGCCTGAGCGCATTGCCCGCTACAACACGCGCAAGGTCGAGGCGCTGATGAAGGATGCGGGCATCGTCCGCAACCGCGCCAAGATCGAAGGCACCGTCAAAGGCGCCCGCGCCTATCTCGATCTGCGGGAGTCCGGCCGGACGTTCGACAAATTCATTTGGCAGTTCACGGACGGCCGCACGCTCAAGAACGGCCCGGTCACGTCGCAGGACATTCTCACCGAATCGCTCGAGTCCCAGGCCATGAGCAAGGCCCTGAAGTCCCACGGCTTCAGCTTCTGCGGCCCGACGATCTGTTACGCCTTCATGCAGGCCGTGGGCATCATCAACGACCACACCGTCGCCTGCTTCCGCTACGACGAGGTTTAGCGTCTCCCCCACTCGCGCTCCC
>Ga0315339_1003415_pt1 | contig 11160 bp, 12 predicted proteins | sample ASW17metaG_FD_204514 | JGI IMG/M metagenome (GOLD analysis project Ga0315339, IMG submission 204514) | Ammonia-oxidizing marine archaeal communities from Pacific Ocean, United States - ASW #17 | ecosystem: Environmental > Aquatic > Marine > Oceanic | place: USA: California | collected 2016-12-05
CGGAGTTAGCGTTTGGGTGTCGCCACCTTCCGGAGTGCCGTCTTCGGGGCAGGCGGTGGGTGCGCCCATCGTGGCGGTCGGCGCGACAGTGGGCCGGTTTGCCTCGGCCAACCTCTGGGCAACTAGGGCATCGACAGTGGCGCCCATATCTACCGTCGGCGGCGCTGGCGACTCGAGGACTCGGGGACTGCCGTTCGTCGTACGGCCGGCTCAGTACTTGAACAACCCAAGACCCATAAGACACCAACCAGAGCCGCCACGACTAAAAGCCGCCGCCTCCCTTTCTGGAATCCTGTCTCAAGTTTGTTCGTGAGGTCTAGATCAACACCTTCGGCGCCACATTCATAGTCCAACGCTTAGAGCCTATCGCGGAGGCCGATTTTAGACAAGGCCTGTAGCGATGTTTGAGAGGCTATCTAGATGGTAGAATCTCGCCAGCCTCTGTCTCGGAAATCAGGGATTCTGGGCCAGGACCAAAGCCCGTCCTATATATCTAAAGGTAACCGTTAATCCAGGGTGGCGTTAATCCAGTGTGACCGCCGGACAGGGAGAGTTATTCCGATGCTTGAAATGAGGCCCGTTACCGCCGACGAGTTTGTTAAGTGGACTCGCGCCGAAGCCCGCGCTCACGGCAACCGCCTAGACGACGATCCCGAGATACTCAGGCCGCATTTCGATCTGGACCGCTCCATCGCAATGTTCGACCAGGGCGATATCGTCGGCGGGGCCCATTCCCACAAGATCACGATGTCCATACCTGGGGGTTCGGAGACTACGGCAGGCGTAGCCAACATCGCCGTGCAGCCCACGCACACACGGCAGGGCGTGATGACCCAGATGATGCGCCACCAGATCTATGATATTCACGAACGCGGCGAGTCGTTGGCCGCCCTATTCGCCACTGAAAGCATCATCTATGGCAGGTTTGGCTACGGCATCGGCTCTCTGCAAGAACGGTGGGCGATCGACCGACACCACAATGGGTACTCCCAGCCACAAGAAAGGCGCGGCCGTGTCGTCTTTGTGGACCCGGCGGATATCGTCAAGGACCTCCCGGGAGTTTTCAAGCGAGCGACCGTTGACCGTCCGGGCGTTTTCCAGAGGCCCCTCCATCAATGGGAACGTGACTCACGGGCTCCGGAGCACACCCAAGGCGGCCAGGGAGGTCTCTTCTACGCCGCCTACGAGCAAGACGGCAAGGTGGACGGCTATGTGACCTACCGCATCACGGGAACCACGCTGACGGTCAACGAGTTGATGGCCGTTACCACGGAGGCTAATGCTGCTCTGTGGCGGTTCTGCTTTGACGTAGACCGGGTGAGCACCACCGAGGCATTGAAGCGGCCGGTGGACGACCCATTGCCCTGGTTGTTGGCTGACCCGCGCCGGCTGCAGCGGTCAACTCAAGACGGAGTTTGGGTGCGGGTGGTGGATGTGGCGGCCGCCTTGGGTCAAAGACGCTATATGCAGAGCGACCGGCTGGTGCTGGAGGTAAAAGACGACCTTTGCCCTTGGAACAACGGCCGGTTCGAGTTAGAGGGGTCTCCCGACGGAGCGCAGTGCCGCGCCTCAGATGCGACTGCCGATCTGGTGATCAAGGTTTCCAATCTGGCATCGACGTACATGGGGGCAGTTGGCTTCAGCACCCTGGCTGATGCTGGGTTGGTGGAAGAGCTAACGCCTGGGGCGTTGCTGCGGGCTGATTGCATGTTCGCCGTCCAATATCCGCCTTGGACACCATGCAACTTCTAGGGTAGCGGGCCTATGTCCATAGGTGGCCGATAGTTCCTGGTTTTTTAACGATTCCTGGTTTTTGGGTGGTTTCTGGTTTTTTTGGTAGTACCTGTCTTGTTAATGGTTCCTGGTTTTCACGTGAATGACCTATTGCCTGCGTTTCTAAAGACCGGTTCTAATCAACCAACAATCAAGGGCCTGGACGCTATCGCTCCGGCTATGACAAAAGCGTAGACGGAGGCAAAGACCGCGAGCGCACCCACGATCACCGTAAATTCAACCGGAGTCAGCCCGCTCCGGTCCTCCGTTCCTTTTGCATAAACCTTGTTAAATATTTGAACCATATTGGAAAGCTCCTCGAATGTACTGGCCGTTCGCACTCAAAGTCGTGAGAACTTAATTAGATTATCTGAGGTGGTTGGCAGGTTCTGTTATTCGCCGACACGTTGGAAGGGATTTGCGTCACTGTCCCGCTTAAGGGCAGGTAAAGAGGCGGTCCATCCAGGGAAAGCTTTACAGTGCGGCCCCCAACTCCTAAGCAACCCCGCTAATCTTGATAAACATCATCGGTGGTCTACGAAAAGGACAGTTAATTGCTCAATACGGGTGGTTTTTAGGCGTAATGAAAACATTGTGATAGCCTCAACTGTGAAATTAGTATGAGAAACCTCTTGAGCCCTCAGGACTCTGGGGCAAGAGTTTTTACTATGCCGCCTTCGTAGGCGACTTATATTTAGGGGACCGGTCCTATATGCCAACTGTGGTGCAGTTGCTATTTGGCGCTGCAAGGAAAAGATTTGCGCTTTTCCTCTTGTCTTCAGCCATGCTTTCTCTCTTAGTCCTCCTGACCAACCCTTTCGGGTCTGTCCAGGCTGGCCACCTCATAGTCGACCCGGTGGTCCGTGTCTACACGGTTGACTTCGCCACCTCCGGACAAAGCCAGATACAACCGGGCCTTGCGACAGACAACCCTGCCATCTCAGACAAGGGTTTCCTTTTTGAATGGGGTATCTCTGTCGGGGACGTCGGTGCAACACTAGAGCACAAAGGAATAATCACCGTGGATATCCCCGGCGCCATCACAACAGCGTTTGGTATAGAGGACATCACCGGTACATTTGGCGGCGGCCTCAGCGCTGGCACAGACGGGAAATTCGGCCTGGGACTGAGCATCGACAGCAATGCCAATTCCGACTTGTCGGTGGACTACCCGGTGGACATCGCCTTGGTTATCCCGGCGGCAGAATCTTTCCGCCCGGGGGCCACGATCACCATCAGCTCAGATTGGAGCTTGAATTCAGGATAAGGACTCACTGCCAACAATGACGCAGTTACCATCGCCGGGACCGGCCCCATCGCCGTGTCTCCGGCAGACTCCAAGCTGGTTATCTTTGGCTCGCCGGGAGACATCCGCCGCTCGACTGATGGCCTGGCCTCCATGAGCGTGATCAAATCAGGTCTGGACACCATCCGCGAGATCATTTTCTCGCCTTCTCATCCCAATGTCGTTTACGCCGAGGCCGACGGCTATATCCTCTACCGAAGCGACGACGCCGGCCTCAATTGGCGTCTGTTGGTCAGGGGCCGGGATGACGTCTTAAACGCTCAACCCTAACCATTATCACGGATCCAGGTAGGCCATTTACTGCCCGGCGCGCGCGCGATAAAATCCTTTAGATGTCTCTTCTTTTTGCTGTACCAACTAACATGAACTGCATCCGACAGGGCTTGTTGATCGCCCTGGCCGCCGCTGTCGTCTTGGTGTTTCTGGGTCCGGCCTTGGACCACCACTTTGCCGAGCGTCAGCGTGATCATTCCCACAGCTTCCTGACCGCCGTGGCCGTCAACCAAGGCCATCCGGAACATCATCCATTTGAAAACAGCCACTCCCACGCCATTTCCGGCGTGGAGGAGTCCAGCCAAAACGGCATCCTGTATCAGACCTCCAATGCCGGAGTCGGTGAGTCCAGGTCAATCTTTGCAGCGGCCACCATCAACGACGGTCTCTCCGACTCCCATCCAGGCGGAGACTCCCCGTCTCACGCTCTGGCCGCTGGCGAAAGCACGTACAACGAAGCCAACGTCCCGCTGCCCAAGAGACCTCCTCGGGCCTAAGCTCACTATCTTTCCCGCTTTGTTCGATGGCGCAGGTCATGGGCTGAGGTGAATTCCGGTCAGGTCAAACTTCATCTACGTATAGTGCGATGCTCCGCGCCCGGACAAAACCTTGATTCTGTTCGTTCGGAGAATAGATCACGTGGTGACAAAAATCTGGACGTTCCTCGGCATTTTATTGATAATTTCGGCCGTCGTGGTCACGCCATACCCGCCCGACTGGGTGTCGGCCAACGGGGCAACACGGCTGATAGTCAATGATGTTAAAGAGGGGCCTTATATCTTTCGGGTGGGCATATTGCCGGGCAGCCCCAAGGTGGGCAACCTGCACCTGAGTGTCTTGATCCAGTCTGCCGACGGTGGTGACATCATCGATGACGCCCGAATGACCATCCAGGCCACCGGGCCGGAGCCGGAGATGACCGCCGGGCCGGTGCAGGCGACGAACACGCCCCTGAACCCCCAGGTGTTTGACGCCAACATCACTTTGACCGCATTGGGTACCTGGAGCATGACTCTGGAGACCGCAAGCGAGTTAGGAGAGGCAACCTTGGTGGTGCCTCTGCAAGTAACCGAGGCTGAGGGATTCAATCTACTGATAGTGGTTGTGATAGTTGTGGTTGTCTTGGCCATCGCCGCACTGGTGTGGTCACAGATGAAGCAACGAAAACGGCCCGCCTAAAATACTGACGGAGAATCTTATGAACATAGAAAACCCAACACTCACGGCGTTACTTGTGGCCGTGGGTCTGATCGCAATGATTGCCGCAACGGCCTGTGGCAGCGGCGACCCCGAGAAACTTGACCTACCGGTCTCAATCACAGGCAGAGTGATGGACCCCGAGACCATCAAGGTCAAACAGGGCGACATGGTCACCCTGAAAATCCAAGCGGACGAGGGTGGCGAATTCCATCTTCACACCTACGACATCGAAGCCGACATCCCGGCTGCAACAGTGACTGATTTCTACTTCGTAGCCGAGGCCACCGGCCGCTTCAAGATCACCTACCACACACAGAATGAAGAACACGAGGAAGACACGCACAACGAGGACAAACACGGCAGGATCTTCAAGTCCGAGGAATTGACTCCGGGAAGCTCCTTTAGTTACGAGGTGGACGAGCACCAAGCCGGCGAGATGATTCCCTTCCATAGCCATCTGCGTCCCGCCCTGAATGGGACCATCATGGTTTCAGAAGAACCAGGCCAGGCCGCCGAGGTTTCCATCGAGTACACCGACGAAGCGGCCGAACCTCACGAGGTGATGGTGGGGCCAGGTACGGTAATCACCTGGACCAACAATAGCTCAGTACCTCAAACAGTTATCAGCGGCCTACATGCCGACATGGTGATGGAGGACGAAGAGATGCACGACGAGGAAATGGAAGAGGAAGAACACGCCGAAGGCGAAGAGATTGAGATTGGGTTCTTAGAGGTCCAACCCAGGTAAACTCTCACTCATAGCTTGTCAGCCGGTCTCGGCTGCAAGAAGATACGAATGGGTGTGATTACCCTGGATGGGTAGCCAAAATGAATAAACTAAAAATAGTACTCCCCGCCGCAGCTGCGGCGGGGAGCCTGGTCGCCTGGCCTGCTTACGCCCATGGCTTTGGCGAGCGTACCGAACTGCCGGTGCCTTTGGGGTTCTTCCTCATTGGAGCGGGTTTGGCGGTGGCGCTCTCTTTTGTCATCATCAGCGTAGTGGTCAAGATAAGCGGTGAGGCGTCCTATTGGCAGTTCAACCTCATCGGCTCCCGCTGGTCAAGGGCGACTCTGACTTCTCCTATTGTCCTATTGCCGGTCAAGCTGTTTTCCGTCTTCCTGCTGGCCCTGGTGATCGCCACCGGTTATGGCGGTGAGCCCAGCCCATTACTGAACTTCAGCCCCACCTTCGTCTGGATCGTTTGGTGGGTGGGCATGGCCATCGGCGTCGCATTGGTCGGAAATATCTGGGCGTTAACAAACCCTTGGAAGATACTATTCGGCTGGGCGGAGGGTCTCTACCGGCTGATACGGCCAGGCCAAAACCTGTCTCTGGGCCAAGAATATCCCGCCAAGTACGGGATATGGCCAGCCCTGGTGCTGTTCGGCGTGTTCACCTGGATACAAGACGCCTATCCCAAGACCGACGTCCCCACCCAGATCGCCACCATGGCCGTTCTTTACTCAGTCATAACCCTGAGTGGAATGGCCATCTTTGGCAAACACCAGTGGCTGCGGAAAGGCGAAGCATTCACCGTTGTGTTCGGCCTCCTGAGTCGTTTCTCATTCACTGAAGTGCGGGTGAACGACCTGGGAGCATGCCTTGTTTGTTCCACTGATTGCCGGGACCTGGATGGCGAATGCATCGACTGCTACGAGTGTTTTCAGCGCTCCAACGACCGGCAGATCAATCTTCGGCCCTTAGCCATCGGCCTGGGTCGGAACGTACCGGTGACAAACGATGTCCTGGCACTGGTGGTTTTGATGCTGGCCACGGTCACCTTTGACGGGTTCAGCGCAACCTCGGCGTGGGCCGAGTTCCAGACCTTCGTAGTGAACCTGTTTGGATCCGGTGGAGGGGAGATATTCAATAGCCTGGTCCTGGCCGACACCCTAGGTGTCCTCCTGATGCCGGTTGGCTTCTTCCTGGTCTACCTGTTCTTCTCCAAGCTCATGGCCAGCTCGGTGTATGGCAACGTAAGCGCCCTGGAGATGGCCAGGATATTCAGTTTCTCTTTGATCCCGATAGCCCTGGCCTACAACATCGCCCATTTCATCACGCTCCTGCTGATACAGGGACAGCTGATCTTCCCGTTGGTCTCCGACCCATTCGGCTCAGGATGGGACCTGTTCGGGACGGTGAACTATTCCCTGAATATCAGCATCATCAACGCCCGGATACTGTGGTTCCTCTCCGTGGCCCTGATCGTAGTGGGACACGTATTGGCGGTTTACCTGGCGCACTGGGTCGCCATCCGCACCTTCAAGAACCGTGCCTTGGTCCTGAAGAGCCAATACCCGATGCTGACGTTGATGGTGGTGTACACGGTCATCAGCCTCTGGATCATCGCACAACCCATAGTCCAATAGGTGAACGAATCTGATGGTGTATTGGGTTCCGATCCTTGACGGTACCCGCAGCAGTCTTTAAAATTGGGCCGAGAATAGCATTCGGAATCGATTCCCGTAATCAAACATTGGTAGGTGGACCATGCGCAGATTTCTGATTCCCCTGGTATTTGTGTTTTTGTTGACCGTGGCCGCGGTCGTGCCGGTAGCCGCAAATTCTCCGGACGAAGCCCCAATCCACTCAGGGCAGGGTTGCAGCTCGGCTTAGCTAGAACTTCAGTTACGGCTGGATAGCCGCCGGTTATTGATGATATCGCCCTCGTCCTTCCTCGGAAGGACGAGGTCTTTTTTTGGCAAGTGATATTTGGAAGAGATCCTAAAAATAGTCGCTGTGGTAATGGCCACCGCCGTGGGATTCACCATTGCCGGGGTGGCCGGATTCGGTGGCGGCGTAGTCGCCCTGCCCGTGCTGGTCTGGGTCTTTGGCGTGCGGGAAGCCATCCCTATCCTTACCATTTCCCAGGTCCTCAGCACCGTCTCCAGAGTTTCACTGCACCGGGACGCGCTCAATTGGCCGGTGGTCCGAAATTTTGTGATTGGCGCGCTGCCTTTTTCCGTTCTCGGAAGCCTATTCTTCGTCTCCATAGACACCCAGGTATTGGTGCGCATCCTGGGCGCGATGATGCTCGTATTCGTGGTCTACACCAGGCTGCCCATCGGTCGCGATTTCAAGATGAGGCTCTGGGGTTTCGTTCCCTTGGGTTCGGCAACCGGGTTTGGCTCGGCTTTTCTAGGGATTCCGGGGCCATTTGCCGCCGTCTTTTACCTGGCGTACGGGCTGTCCGCCAGCGCCTACATCGGCTCATCAGCGTTGGGTATGGGGATCATTCAGGTGCCCAAGCTGATCATATTTGGCGGCAACGACCTATTGACCATGCGCGTGGTATTGATGGGGGTCGGCCTGGGTGCGATCGCCGCCGGTTCGGCCTACGTGGGCAAGATCATCCTAAACAAGGTGCCGGAGCGGATCTTCCCTAGGATAATCACCGCCATGCTGCTGGTCTCCGGTGTGGTCTTGTTGGCACGCGCCTAAGATTTCCGTAATCCTCTAGTAATTCTCCGGTAATTCTTCGCCGCCTAACATGGCAACGTCGGGTGGTGTATTTATTCATTCTTTTCATTTCCCCCGGCTGAGGAACCATGACTTTGACCGGACAGACCCCTGGAGACGGTCTCGTAGCAATAGCTGAATCCATCGTCGCGGAACCAGGCATCAAACACCGGAGCCGCGACCGCCAGCCGTTCACGCCTGAACCAATCCTAGCCACGGTGTACTGGTGGTGGATCGACGATGGCCGCACAGCCTGCATGGAGAACCAATTCTCAACGATAGCGGCGACCCCGATCCGCTTTCGCTGTCTCGGCACCAACAGCCCCAAGTACCCGAAACGATTTCGGGTGGACCTGGCCCAGGCCTTGGACCCCCTACCCAAGCTCAACAAGCGCGAGATGAAAGCGCTGGGCGGCGCTATCTGCGACGCTCTGAGCCGACAATTGGGCGTGGAAGTGGCGGCATTCTCGGCGGATGTCATTGACACCGTTCTGTACGAAGCCTAACCCCCATAAGGATCGCCCATGCAAAAAACCCCTGTTCTCCAGCCTGAGCACAGGGGTTTTTCTTATTTCACCGGCCTACGTCAGCTACTTGCCGGCGGCTAACACTCTGGTGAAGACCTTCCCTAACACGGCGGCCTCTTCATCACTAATATGGCCCAAGAAAACATCCCAGGCGTCATTGGAATGGTTAGGGCCGACTTTTTCGATGGTATCCAGGCCCTGTTGGGTGATGACGGCGAAATAACCGCGACGGTCGCCGGGACAGGGTTCCCTGAGCACCAGCCCCGCATCGATCATCCGATCAACCAAGCGGGTGATGCCGCTTCGGGTCAGGAGCACAGTCTCCGCCAATTCGCCCATGCGCAGCTTGCCATCCGGCCCTTCCGCGAGCTGAAGTAGTACGTCCCACCAGGCCAACGGCAGGCCGTGTTGTTGGTGCATCTGGCGTTCCAGGTATTTCACCACCGTTGAGTGGGCCTCCAGGAACGCCCGCCACATCTGCAGGTGCGTATTGGAATCTGTCTCTAAGCGTGAATATTTTGCCATGACTAGATTATAAGGCTGGTTATTTGGCCTAGCAATTGTTGACGATGCAAATTCGTGCCGCCCCGAGCCACTGACGGTACTTCCCAGTCTCCAAAGAATCAATTTCCCTTGGTTCTCAGTCAGTCTCGATTCAGGTATGATTGGTGGTGTTATGGTAGCCACGATCAACGACGACATGTTCGCCCCGGACGTCATCCGAGACCCCTACCGGTATTACGGTCAGATCAGGGATGAAGACCCGGTCCACTGGAACGAGCTCTACCAACTCTGGGTGATCACCAGGCATGACGACCTGGTCTGGCTCGCCCGGAACCACGAGCAGTTCTCCAACTCTGTATGGTTGAACGACCCACGCCCAGCCTACCCCGCCATCACCGAGTCGGACCAAGACCTCTACGACTTCATGAAGAACTTCCGCGGGAACCAGCTGATCCAATTCGACCAGCCTGAACACCTGGCGATGCGAAAGGTCGTGCACTCCTATTTCACCCCCAAGTCCATGGAAGAATGGCGGCCGCTGGTGCGATCGGCCATCAAAGACCTTCTGGACGCCGCCGAAGAGACTGGCGATGTGGACCTGATGCGAGACCTGGCCGTGCCGCTGCCGGTCCTGGTGATCGCCGAGATGATGGGCGTACCCGAGGCAGAGCGGCCGCACATCAGGATGCTGGCCGAGAAGCTGTTGCACGCCGGCCGAGGAGAACCGGACCGGATGCGCATAGTGGCCGAGGGCCTGCAGGGGATGCTCGATTACGTGAACCCAATGGTGGAAGAACGTATCGTAAACCCCAAAGACGACTTTATATCGGTGCTGGCCAGTGGTGAGAAATCAGGGGTGTTCACCCGCGAACAGGTGCTGGTCAACACGTCGCTATTATTAGTCGCCGGCCATGAGACCACCATCAACCTGATCTGCAACGGCGCCCTGGCCCTGATGAACAACCGCGACCAATGGGACCTGCTCAAGACCGACACTCAAGGACAGATGGTCCGGGCCACCGAAGAAGCTCTGCGTTACGACCCGCCAGTAAAATCCATCGCGCGCATCGCCACCGAAGACGTGATAGTCCGGGGAAAGTTGATCAAGAAGAGCGACCGCATCCGCTGGTTCGCTTCAGCAGCCAACCGGGACCCCAACAAGTTCGAGAACCCAGACTCCATGGACATCACCCGGTGGCCCAACTCTCATGTGGCGTTCGGGGCCGGCGTCCACCACTGCCTGGGCGCGACCATCGCCAGGGTCGAAGGGCAAGAGGTGTTCAGCGCCCTGGCCCAGCGGTACCCTGACCTCCAGGCGAAAACCCTCGAGCCCGAATACCAAGAAAGCCTGACCTTCCGCTCCGTGAAAAGCCTGCCCGTTTTACTGGCCTGATCATCAGGGACCGGTTCCTCAGCAGGGCCAAGATGCTTAGCCGCAAAACCCGCTCTCGGTAATTTTGTTTTCAGAAGCTGTTTTTATGCCAACACTTCGGTTCCGAGTTGTCATGGGATCAGATGTAGGTGGTCTCGTTGGTTAACTTTTAAACCAGGGCGAATTCGCATCTGTTAATTCGAAAAAATGCTGGAATCTTCTGGCTAAATCGCGATTAACGGCCTTGCATTACCGATTTAAAGTACCTGATAATTCAGCAGCTACATCTTTCGTAAATAAGATTTGAATCAAAAACCGTCCAGCGCGCCAGGAGCTACCATGCTGGTAAACGGCGAGGCCTATCGTCTCTGCGATTCCGGACTGGATGACTCGGACGCCTTAAAGATCTACCGGCACATGCTGCTGGCACGCGTGATATCCGAGAAAAACTGGCTGCTGACCAGACAGGGCCGCGTGCTGTTCTCCATGCCAAGTGACGGCCAGGAAGCCTCCGACGTCGCCAGCGCCTATGCCCTAGACGCCACCAACGACTTTATCGTCCCCTACGCCCGAAACCTGGGCGCCATGCTGGTCAAGGGCATGACCAGCCAAGAAGTCATGCTGAACATGTTCGCCAAGGCCGCGGACCCCAACAGCGGCGGCCGTCAGATGCCCCAGCACTGGGGCCACAAGCATCTGGGCATCATCTCCATGGGCAGTTCGGTGGGCACGACAATCCCCAGGG
>Ga0315339_1003417_pt1 | contig 11156 bp, 10 predicted proteins | sample ASW17metaG_FD_204514 | JGI IMG/M metagenome (GOLD analysis project Ga0315339, IMG submission 204514) | Ammonia-oxidizing marine archaeal communities from Pacific Ocean, United States - ASW #17 | ecosystem: Environmental > Aquatic > Marine > Oceanic | place: USA: California | collected 2016-12-05
CAGTCTACGGCAATCAGCAAGGCGTATCTGTGGGATATAATCCTCATAAATGTGGTGCTGCTTCGTATCATCCGATCTTAGCGTTTTGCGGTAAGACAAAGGAAATCCTTCAAGGCTGGCTTCGAAGCGGAGATGTCTATACGGGCAATGGAGTAGTTGAATTTATGCGACAACTTCTAGCCCATCTTCCGAATCGTACCCGTATATTGTTTCGTGGAGACAGTGGCTTTTTTGCGGAGAAATTACTGGAATATCTCGATGATCGAGACCAGGACTACCTGATCAAGGCCAAATTCGAAGGCCTGAGGTTATTGCTCGAAACAAAGCAATGGACGAGAATAAAAGCTAATCATGACTGGGAAAGCACAGAGTTTACACATCAATGCGGGACATGGAGTCGCTCCAGAAAGTTTGTTGCCGTGCGCCTGGAAAAGGAAATCGGTGACATGGCAGAAGCAATCAAGAAGGTCTGTGAAGACTCAGTGTATCGACAAAAACTTGCTCAAGGTGGACCAAAACACACCAAAAAATATAATTGGAATTCATCCTTCAAAAAACACATGGATTTGTTTGAAACAGTCTTGTCATAATTGATGAAACCGTAAAAAGATATTAATTAATAATTCACTTGATCTACTGAGTTCAAATAGAGATTCTCACAACCGTTCTCTGTACTCTCTATGCAAAGTGGTATAATGCCAAGCGGAACATTTTATGAATTATTACTAAATCAGTAAGGTTAATTTGTAATATTAATTAAGCGACTGAACTAGAAAAAGTTGGTATTGTTTTTCAACTTTTTTCCCTGTTGGCAATTTGAGAATTTAAGATCAATATCATGAAAAAATGGAAAGGGATAGTTCTTGCTGGAGGAGTTGGGAGACGATTACATCCCATCACAAAAGCCGTCTCCAAACAGTTACTTCCGGTATATGACAAGCCTCTAATTTATTATCCATTGTCAGTATTGATGTTGGCAGAGATCAGAGATGTTTTGATTATCACAACCCCTGAAGATCAACAAAGTTTTCGGAAATTACTCGGAGACGGTTCCAATTTTGGTTTACATCTCCAATATTCTCAACAAGCGAAGCCCAACGGATTAGCTGAAGCATTTATAATCGGAGAAGACTTCATTGGGAATGATAATATTTGTCTCGTTCTTGGGGACAACATTTTTTATGGACAGGGTTTTAAATCTATTCTCAACAAGGCAAAAAACAGAGATAGCGGAGCAACAATTTTTGGATATCAAGTAACAGAACCAGAACGTTTTGGAGTGGTGGAGTTTGACGATCAGAACAAAGCCGTCTCAATTGAAGAAAAACCAAAGATGCCAAAATCTAATTTTGCTGTGACAGGCCTCTATTTTTACGACAATAAAGTAATTGAAATTGCAAAACAAGTCCAACCATCTAAAAGAGGAGAGCTTGAAATTACCGACATCATTCAAAAATATATTGAAAAGGATGAAATCTATGTTGAAGATTTTGGACGGGGTTTTGCCTGGTTGGATACTGGTACAAACGAAAGTTTAATGTCTGCAGGGCAGTTTGTGCAAGTAATTGAGGAAAGACAAGGGCTTAAGATTGCCTGTCTTGAGGAACTTGGGTATAGAAACGGATGGATATCGAAGGAAAAGTTGATTGAGATTGCTAATATTTTAGATAACAGCCCCTATGGGAAATATTTAAAATTTGTTGCAGCATAGAAGATAGATCAAATGACCCTAAAGACACTAATTGCTTTAAGGAAGCAATCTAATTTTCGTAAATAATTTGTTAATACATCGCGGTAAGGTGCCCTTACTTAAAGTAGGAAGAAGAAATGAAACGATTGATTAAGCTAATACTTAACTCATCGCCCACCATATTTCAGGTGATAAAGTTCATCTGCCTTAATATCCGTCATAAGTTTTCCAGATTTAAGTGGTTATCTCTAAAAAAACGTAAAGTGATTAACTTGGAGCTTGGCTCAGGACCCAAAGCTGGTATGGGTGATTGGGTTACTGTTGATCAACATGGAGCGGATATTTCATGGGATTTGCGAAATGGGATACCGCTCGAGACAGGCTCAGTAGCTAAAATATATTCGTCTCATTTATTGGAACATATACAGTACGAACAGTTACTTCCTTTTCTCGCAGAGTGTAGAAGGGTTCTGAGTGATGGTGGAGAGTTTCTTGTTTGCGTACCTAATGCTGGCCACTACGTTAATGCTTACGTTAACGGAACAATGTTTAGAGAGAAAGAAACTTGGTATCAGCCAGCTTTGGTAGACACTTACTCTTGCATAGATCAATTGAACTACATCGCTTATATGGGTGGTGAGCACAAATATATGTTTGATGAAGAAAATCTTTGCAAAACTTTAACAAAGAGTGGTTTTTCTAAAGCTACGTTGCGTAGCTTTGATTCTACGATGGACCTAAAAGACAGAGATATTGAGTCAATCTACGCTGTAGCGATCAAATAGAGAATGCTTCCAAAGAAACGAAAGTTAACCACAGATGATAAACAAAGGTTGAAGAAGTTAAAGAATATGGCTTTACTTCTTTGAAGTGGGAAAACCGTGTAAAACGTCAGTTACAAGGTTGATTGATAGAAGATGAGCATGAGCAATCTGAGTGTTAGCATCAGAAAAAATAGTTGATTGAGATTGCTAATATTTTAGATAACAGCCCATATGGAAAATATTTAAAATTTGTTGCAGCTTAGAAGATAGATCTAATGTGCTTAAAGAAAATAATCGCTTTAAGAAAGCAATCTAATTTTCGTAAATATTTTGCTAATACATCTTGGATTTTGGGTGAGCGAATTTTACGAATGGGAGTATCACTCTTTGTTGGCATTTATGTAGCTCGTTATTTAGGACCGGAGCGTTTTGGTTTGTTGAGTTATGCTAGCAGTTTTGTTGGAATATTTGCAGCGTTAGCAACCTTAGGATTGGATGAAGTAGTGGTACGTGAACTTGTAAAAACTCCAGAGCAACGAGAAAAAATACTAGGGACCTCTTTTTTGTTGAAATTGATTGGCACTTTGCTGATGTGGGCAGCTATTCTTGTCGCGATACCATTTACTGAAAATGATTTCCAAACAAATATCCTAATTATAATCATTGCTTTCGGAGTTTTATTTCAAGCATTCAATGTTATTGATCTTAGCTTTCAAGCAGATGTCAAATCAAAGTATGTTGTTCATGCACAGTTTGTACAGCTAATTATTTCATCCATTGTAAAAATAATTTTGGTTTTCAACGAAGCACCATTGATTTGGTTTGCATCAGTTTTTTTCTTGGATGCAATAGTTTTAGCTTTGGGGCTTGTTTTTACCTATCTGCATAATTCTAATAAAATATTTAGTTGGAAGTGGTCTTACGAAACGTCAAAAAATCTATTACATGATAGTTGGCCTTTAATTTTTGCAGGTATTGTTGTATCAGTTTATATGAAAATCGACCAACTAATGATCAAAGAAATGCTTGGAGCAAAAGAAGTTGGTTTATATGCTGCCGCTGTTAAGTTGAGTGAAGCATGGTATTTTATTCCTATGGCAATAGCATCATCTCTTTATCCTGCGATTATAAATGCAAGGGTTTTTCAGAAAGAAGTTTACTACCAAAAAATACAAAATCTATTTGATTTAATGGTGTGGATTGCAGTATCAATTGCGTTGCCAACCACTTTCTTATCAACTTTGGTTGTTGAATTTCTTTATGGGAAAGAGTATCTGGGCTCTTCTAGTGTTTTAATTATCCATATATGGACAGGAGTATTTGTCTTTTTGGGAGTAGCTAGTAGTAAATATTTATTAGCTGAAAATTTTATAAAAAAAACTTTTTACAGAACTTTTATTGGTGCTTTATTAAATATAATAATGAATTATTATCTAATTAGAATAATAGGTATTGAAGGTGCTGCTATTTCAACATTAGTTTCGCATTTCTTTGCTGCATATTTATATGATTTTTTTGATAAGGACCTGCGAAACATGTTTATATTTAAAACAAAGTCATTATTGTTCTATAGACTATATGCTAAATAAAATACTTGTATTTATTGTTATCCATTATAAATTATTTAAACTCATTTTTAGAGCAACAAAGAAAGGATATCTACGTGAAATCGGCTGGATTGATTCTTATAAAACTCAAGTTCCAGTCAATAAAAAATTGGAACCAATTCCATGGGTTACATATTCTTTTATATCTTACATAGAAAATCGTTTAAATAAAAGCATGAGTATTTTTGAATATGGTTCAGGGAACTCAACTTTATTTTATGCAGAGAAAGTTAATCGGGTTATATCTGTTGAACATGATAAAAAATGGCATGAAAAGCTTATAGAAAATATTCCAGAGAATGTGGAATTAATACATTGTGAACTTAAATATGGAGGAGATTATTGTAAAAGTGTAGTTTCGACAGATAGAAAATTTTCAATTATAATTGTAGATGGTCGTGATCGTGTAAACTGTATTCTCAATTCAACATCGTCTATCTCTCATGATGGGGTTTTAATTCTAGATGATTCTGAAAGAGAAGAATATCAAAGTGGTGTTATTCATTTAAAACAGCTTGGGTATAATGAATTGGATTTTTGGGGTATAGCACCAGGAATATTTTTTAATAAATGTACTTCTGTTTTTTATAAAGACAATAACTGCTTAGGCATATAGTAAAATGAATGTATTGGCGCCAATTGTAGTATTTACTTATAACCGTCCTGAACATACACAACGCACTCTTAATGCTTTACTAATGAATCCTCTTGCTAATGAATCAGACATTATCATCTATTCAGATTCCGCTAGGACAGCAAACCATAAGAAAGCCGTAGACGAAGTGCGTAGTTACCTATCTGAGATTACCAGTTTTCGTTCAATTAAAGTGATTCACAGAGACAAAAATTTTGGGTTGGCTGAGTCCATAATTCAAGGAATTACAGAGGTTCTTCAACAATCTGAAAAAGTGATTGTACTAGAGGATGATATGGTTGTCTCACCGTATTTCTTAGAGTACATGAACGAAGCGTTGGAACAATTTGTTGATGATGACCGAGTTATTAGTGTTCATGGATATGTTTATCCAGTAGATATTGAACTACCGGAAGCATTCTTTATTCGTGGTGCTGATTGTTGGGGTTGGGCTACTTGGCGGCGAGGTTGGAAAATTTTTAACCCTAATGGAAAATATTTATTGGATGAGTTAACTCGTAGAGGGTTATTGCGGTTTTTTGATTTTAACAGTACATCGCCACATTCAAAGATGCTGAAAGAGCAAATCAAAGGGGGAAATGATTCTTGGGCAGTACGCTGGTATGCATCCGCATTTCTCGCAAATAAGTTGACGCTTTATCCCGGACGTAGTTTAGTTAACAACATAGGTAATGACAGTAGTGGAACTCACTGTGTTACATCAGAAGATTTTGATGTAGGACTTAGTAAAAGTTCAATTAATTTAAAAAATGTCATAGTTGAAGTATCACCCATAGCTTTGGAAGCATTTGAGTATTATTACAAAAAAAATAATTCTTGGCGCAAACAATTCATAAATATTGTCCTTTCTTTTTTGAAAATGAATCATATAAAAGTGAAAACTAAAGGTTGGCTCCCTCCAGTATTACATTCCTATATAAAAAGCTTTGTGGGTATTGAGAATAATACAAGTTTTGAAGGAAATTACAATACTTGGGAAGAGGCCGATGCCCTCTGTAATGGTTATGGCAATATGGATATCCTTGAGAAAGTACTTTCCGCTACCATGAAGGTTAAAAATGGTGAAGCTGTTTATGAGCGTGACTCAGTTATTTTTGATCAAATTGAATATTCATGGCCTGTATTAACTGGTCTGATGTGTGCTGCAGCTCAAAATTCCGGATGTTTAAAAGTATTGGATTTTGGTGGTTCCTTGGGAAGCAGCTATTTTGAAAATCGACTGTTCTTAAACTCTCTCCCTAATTTTTCATGGAATATAGTGGAGCAGACACATTTTGTCGTGGCAGGGAAAAAACATATTCAGGGCAAATATTTGAGGTTTTTTGAGACGATTGATGACTGTGTTCAAGATATAAAGCCAAATGCCATTTTGTTGTCGAGTGTATTGCAATATCTTAGGGATCCCGGAAAGATAATTGACACTCTAATAAAAATAGGAAGCGATGTCATTCTCATTGATCGAACCATTGTCAATTCAAATAGTCTTAATAAAATTTATATCCAGCATGTACCGTCTACAATTTACTCAGCCAGTTATCCATGCTATTCGCTTTCTGAATCTTGGTTGTTAAACCGTATTGGAAAAACATACGATATGGCAGCAGATTTTACTAGTTTAGATTTTCCTGCCCTACGGAACATAAATTCAGAGTTCAAAGGTTACATCTTTAAAAAAAGGGCTTAGTTTGGCATCCATCATCCATGACGTGATGACACACTCGTCATTATTAAGCAATCCACCTGTCTTGGTTGATATTGGCGCATCAGGTACAATTCATGAAAAATGGAAACCGATAGCTAAATATGCAATCTGCATTGCCTTTGATGCGGATTCGAGGGATTTCGAGATCTGTGAATCAGAGGACAAGGGATGGAGAAAGCTCTATTCTCTTAACCGTTTGGTTGCATCTGAGCCAGCAGAAGAAGTGGATTTTTATTTAACTCAATCACCGCACTGTTCCAGTTCTTTAGCTCCTGATCAAAAAGCTTTGGAGCCTTGGGCATTTAGTCCCCTTTTTGAAGTGAATGATATAGTTAAACTCCCTTCAGTTGATCTTCAAAGTGCTCTCTTAAAAGCAGATGTGGACTATATCGATGGTTATAAAACAGATAGCCAGGGTACTGATTTAAGAATTTTTAACAGTTTGCCAAAAAAGATCATAAATAAAATATTGCTTGCCGATTTTGAGCCGGGAATTATAGATGCTTACCAGGGAGAAGATAAATTACATAATCTAATGGCACATATGGAAAAAGAACCTTTTTGGATTTCAAATATGGAAATCAAGGGTTCGCAACGTATTAATCATTTAGATTTAAAATCATTAAATTATTTTCAACAAAGAAGTATTGGATCTTTTTTGAAAATGGCCCCAGGGTGGTGTGAAATTTCCTATCTCAATAAAATGGAACAAAGTGAAATGACACTTCGTGAATATTTTCTGGCGTGGGTTTTTGCATCACTCAGTGCTGAACATGGCTTTGCTTTGTTCATTTCAAAAAAAGGCTTTGAGCTTTTTGGTGAGAATTTGTTACTCATTTTACAAAAAGAGTCTCGGAGAAAATTGTCAGAAGGATATTTTCGGCTTGGTTATAATTACCTGAAACGAATTGCACGGTTGAAATAATGAAAAACTATTCCGGGAAAGAAATTATAATTACTGGAGGTTTGGGCTTTATCGGCTCAAACTTGGCTCGTTCATTGGTGACACAGGGCGCAAATGTAACTTTGGTAGATAACCTTATTCCGCAATACGGAGGAAACACGTTTAACATTGATGATCTCCAGAACAAAGTTGTTGTGAATGTTTGTGATGTTCGTGATACCTTTGCGATGGCACACCTCATTCAGGGGAAAGACTATTTATTTAATTTGGCAGGACAGACAAGTCACTTAGATTCGATGACTGACCCACATACTGATTTAGACATTAATGCTGCGGCACAACTTTCTATTCTTGAAGTTTGCCGAAAGGAAAATCCTGACATTAAAATTGTATTTGCCAGTACTCGCCAACTTTATGGAAGGCCAGACTATTTACCCGTTGATGAAAAACATCCTATTCGTCCATTAGATGTGAATGGTATTAATAAACTTGCAGGAGAATGGTATCATCTCCTTTATAACAATGTCTATGGCATCCGTGCTTGCGCATTGAGACTGACAAACACCTATGGGCCTGGCATGCGCGTCAAGGATGCGCGACAGACCTTTTTGGGCATCTGGATTAGGTTGCTGCTCGAAGGCAAACCGATAAAGGTTTTTGGTGACGGTTTACAACTTCGTGATTTTACTTACGTCGATGATTGTATCGAAGCTTTGTTGCTCGCTGGAGCCAGCGATAAAGCAAACGGCAAAGTTTATAATTTGGGTAGTAGTGAAGTGATTTGTCTGAAAGATTTATCAAAAATGATGGTGAATTTAGGTCATGGTGGTTCTTTTGAACTGGCACCTTTCCCCGCTGAGAGAAAAACCATTGACATAGGAGATTATTATAGTGATTTTTCATTGATCACAAAAGAGTTGGGTTGGGTGCCTAAAATCGATTTAAAGGATGGACTTAAACGAACTCTTAATTATTACAGTACTCACTTTTCTCATTATTGGGACAAATAATGATTTTAATGAATGACTTTAAGGCAGAACCACCTGAGATTCGTGAGGCTATGTTACAAGCTACAAGTCGGGTTTTAGAGTCTGGTCGATATGTTTTAGGTAATGAGGTCAAACATTTAGAGGAACAATGGGCGAAAGCCTGCGGTGTGGATTTTGGGATCGGAGTCGGTAACGGAATGGACGCAATTGAAATTGCATTAAATGCTCTAGGTATCGGCTCTGAAGATGAAGTGATTTCCACTTCGATGACTGCATTTGCAACAATTCTTGCAATTATAAGATCCGGCGCTAAACCGGTACTAGCAGACATTGATCCGGAAACAGCTTTGCTTTCCATTGAAAGTGTAAGACGATGTCTCACTGCAAAAACTAAAGCTGTAGTATTGGTACATCTATATGGACAGGTTAGGCAAATGGACGAATGGGTATTTTTTTGTGAAGAAAATAATATAATGCTCATTGAAGATTGTGCACAAGCCCATCAAGCAACATCGAAAGGGGAAATAGCTGGAAGTTTTGGTCAAGCTGGTGCGTACAGTTTTTATCCTACAAAAAATTTGGGTGCCGTGGGCGATGCAGGAATGATTATCACGAATAATAACGCATTGGCAATAAAAGCGCGTCAATTTAGAAATTACGGCCAAAGTGAACGCTATCTTCATCCTGTAATAGGCCGGAACAGTCGGTTAGATGAAGTTCATGCAGCAATATTATCTGAACGAATGAAATGGCTTCCTGAATTTACAAAACGTCGCAGACAGATAGCAGATTCTTACCATTCAAAAATTGATACTCCCCTTGTTAATCATTTAATAAAACCCGAAGACAGATTGTCTCATGTCTATCATTTATTTGTCATTACCTGCCCACAACGGGACAGATTACAAGCTCATTTGCTGAATAAGGGTGTCCAAGCTTTGATTCATTACCCAGTCACCGTTCAGAAACAAAAACCATGCTCAGAAATAGCTCGTGATCCAAATGGATTGAAAAATAGTGAAAAACACGCTTCCATGTGCCTGTCCCTCCCATGTCATCCGCAAATGTCTAATACAGATATTGAATGTGTGATTGAATCAGTCAATTCTTTTCAAGGTGAGTGATGGAGCATTTTGTCACCCTTTTCGATTTATTATTTCTGCCTCAGGGATTGGTTTTACATCGATCTATGGAACGGCACGCAGGTAATTATACACTTTGGATTCTGTGTATGGATGATGAGGTTCACGAAATACTTTCCCTAATGAAGTTGCCAAATGTTCAACTTTTACAACTTAGTTTGGTGGAAACAAAAGAATTGAAAAGAGTAAAACCGGAACGTACCGTCGGAGAATATTGTTGGACAGTAACGCCGTTCGCACCAAAGTTTGTTTTTAAAGCAGATATTTCTGTAAAGAAAGTTACTTATTTGGATGCGGATTTGTGGTTTCGAAAAAGTCCTGCACCAATTTTTCAAGAGTTTAATAAATCTGGGAAAGATGTTCTAATCACAGATCATGCTTACTCTCCGGAATATGACCTCTCTGAAAAAAGCGGACAATATTGTGTGCAATTCACAACCTTTACCCGTGAGGGTGGTGAGACTGTGAGAAAATGGTGGGAAGAACGTTGTATTGAGTGGTGTTTTGCCCGATTTGAGAATGGTAAATTCGGTGATCAAAAATATCTTGATGATTGGCCCGAAAGGTTTCCAGAACAAGTCCATGTTCTGTCTAATCAAGGTTGGACGTTAGCACCATGGAATGCGAATCGTTTCCCTTATAGTAATGGTATTTTTTGGCACTTTCATGAACTGCGTCTCACAGAAAAACAATCAAAACTCCTGGTTCAATTTACAACTTCGTATTCAATCCCTCCAATAACAAGAAAACAGATTTACGAACCATATTTGGAAGATTTACGTGTCGTTATTGAAATTATGAAAAGCCAAGGTGTTCAACCAAGAATGCAACAAAAGTATCGTACATTTGGGCTCCTCAAAGGAGTCTGGAAAGGTATCAGACAACAGCTTTGGCGCTTTAATCACGAACTTGTATCTAATTTAGATTGAATAAATAACTCAGTGCGGCACAAATATCAACATTGATGCAGTTTGAGAAAAGGCAATACCATTGCTAAGCTGCTAATTTTTTTCTATCTTCTCCCTCAATTCAACAATTCGGTCACGTAATTCAGCCGTACCTTCCAAACTCCAGAGATTCAGCGGCTTAGCGCATTTTCTTTTCAAAAACAGTAATTTTTTCTTCCATTAAAATATTGGAATTATGATTTTAGATTCAGCATATTATGACAACAATTATGGTAAGACAATTTTGCAGGAAATGTCCGTTTCTTCTGATTTTGCAAGATGGACTGTGGAATTAAGCGGATCCGGGCTGTTTGGCAGAGTAATAGAGATTGGCTGTGGACTTGGGAATAATTTAGATGCTTTAAATGAGCAATGCACAGATTTATGGGCAAGTGATCATAATGAAGGATATTTAAGAACAGTTGCCTCTGAGTAGAAATATTTGTCTGGTACAATATTATGGGATATCGAAAAACCTCCTAATTTAGAGGAGCAATTTGACTCCTTCTTCTGTTCAAATGTTCTAGAGCATATTGAAGATGATGAGAATGCGATGGGTAATATTGCTAAAATTCCAAACATAAAAAAGGAGTTATAATTGTACCAGCGAATAATCATATTTACTCTCGAATTGACTAGAATTTGGGCCATTACAGGAGATATGATAAAAAAATATTACTTAACAAATTAGATTATTAAAAAGAAAGCTGGGGATTTAGATTATTATATTCCTAAAACAGGTTGCTCTTGTTGGGG
>Ga0315339_1003419_pt1 | contig 11155 bp, 14 predicted proteins | sample ASW17metaG_FD_204514 | JGI IMG/M metagenome (GOLD analysis project Ga0315339, IMG submission 204514) | Ammonia-oxidizing marine archaeal communities from Pacific Ocean, United States - ASW #17 | ecosystem: Environmental > Aquatic > Marine > Oceanic | place: USA: California | collected 2016-12-05
TGCCATTCTCGCGTTCTTTCGCGAAACAATCCCAAAAGAATGGAAAAACTTCCGCGACAAGGTGTCAGACAACTTTCGTATCACAACCCATGATAATTTTCGGGTTTTGGCGTAGGCACGGTATAATCGCGAATGCGCTTTCCAGCGCTCCAGAGTAAAGACTTTCTCATATACACGGCCGGCAGTTTTGCATCCGTAAATGCGATCTGGATAAATCGCGTGATCGTCGGTTGGCTTGGCTGGGAACTAACCGGCTTGGCGTCGTGGGTCGGGCTTCTGTCGTTCTTTTTGTTCGCGCCGACAATCGTGTCGAGCCCTCTGTTTGGCGTGCTTCTCGATCGCGTTGACTTGCGCCGCGCCGCAATTATCAGCCAGTCGGTGATGATTGCCACGGTTGCATCGCTGCTGGTCCTCTTCCTTACGGGATTGCTGACGATCTGGATGCTTGGTCTGGTCGCTCTGGCCGTCGGTTTCTCGGCAAGCGCCGACCGGACCATCCGCTTCGTTTTGGTTCCGCGGGTTGTTGAGAAGGTTGCGCTTGCCAATGCGGTTGCGATCCACGGTATCAATTTCAATACGGCACGCCTGATCGGTCCGGCGGTCGGCGGATTGCTGATCGATGTAGCTGGGACTGAAACCGCGATCATCGTGAATCTCGTGCTGGTCTTGCCGTATTTGGCGGTGATGTTCTTTGTCAAACTACGCGAGCGCGATACGCCAAAGCGGAAGCGCCAGTCATTTCTTGCCGAGATTGTCGATGGCGCGCGTTACGCCATGAAACACCCGATCATCCGCGAGGCCATGATTCTTTCGGGACTGTTTTCGATCACCATCCGCGGCATTATCGAGATTTTGCCGGCGATTGCCGACGGCGTATTCCATCGTGGCGCACAAGGACTGGGCCAGATGCTGGCCGTATCTGGTGCCGGGGCGCTGATCGCCGCTGTCGTCATCGCGCTAAGGCGGTCCGGGCCATCAGACGCCCGCATTTCCATAGGGGTGTATTTTTCGGTAATTGGCGGAATCGTAGGCGCGATTGGGCTTGGGCTGACGGCAAACTGGTACACGGCTTTGGCAATGGTCTTTGTGGTTGGCTTTTGTTTGACGATTAACGGCATTGACCTTCAAGCATCAATTCAGGTCGCATTGAGTGATGACTATCGTGGTCGGGTGATGAGCTTGTGGATTGTTCTGGTGATCGGCGGGGCGGCGATTAGCGCGATCGTGCTTGGATTTCTTGCTGACCTTGTCGGCATGTCGGCGACGCTTGTCGGCGCTGGAATCGTATGCTTGGTAATCGTCGGAGCCAGCACGATAAAGGTTATGAAGGGGCGTATAGCAGCGCCGCCGGGCGCCTGATGACGACGGAGCTCTCGTCGGCAGACCAAAAGCGGCCGCGCGCGCCGTCGATCGCACTTCTGTTCATTATGCTTTACGCCGGGCAACTTGGCTCGACTATATATTTGCCCGGACTACCGGACATCGCCCGCGATCTCGACACGACGCTCTCGGCGGCCCAGACCATGGTCGCCACCTACCTTGCGGCGTTTGCCGTAGCCCAGTTGGTGATGGGGCCGTTATCGGACCGGTTTGGTCGCCGGCCGGTCGTGGTTGGCGGATTGGCGTTGTTTACGGTAGCCAGCGTGGTGTGCGCAGTCGCGCCTGATATCGGCTCGCTTCTAATTGCTCGGTTGGCACAGGCGGCTGGCGCCTGCGCGACCATCGTCGTCGGCCGGGCGATGATACGCGATACCGCCGAGGGGGTCGCGGCGGTACAGGCAATGTCGTGGCTCTCGATCGCGTTGGGGGTCGGTCCAGCGACCGCGCCATTCTTCGGCGGTTTTCTTGTCGCCTGGTTCGGCTGGCCTTCGACCTTCATCGTAACCGCGCTGGTTGGCACTGGAGTTTTGATCTTCGTTCTTCTGGACCTTGAGGAAACGCTGCCGCCGGCGATGCGGCGTCCTCCAGAACCAAGCCAGCTATTTTTTACCTATTTGCGTCTGATGCGTAATCCGGAATTTCTCGGTTACAGCATGATCGTTTCATTCGCCAGTGGCGCCATGCAGGCCTATGTAACTTCGGTACCGATCGTGTTTATCATCCTGATGGGCGTACCGCCGGAATTGTTCGGCTTCTACATCATGGTGATGCCAACGCTCTATGTCGTGGCTACGTACGTTTCGCGTCGGCTCAGCGTCCGAGTTTCTGTTGACCGGATCATACTGGCCGGTGTTGCGCTCAGCGCTTCTGGCGGCTTGCTCCAAGTTGTATTTGGTCTGTGGGGCGTCACGACGCCCTATCCCGTGTTGTTCGCTTTTGCGATCTCGAATTTCGGCACCGGATTGGTGCTGGCCAATTGTTACGCCGGAGCACTCAACACGGTGCCGCCATCGATTGCTGGCCAGGCTTCTGCGCTGAGTGGATTCGCGCATATGGGATGGGGGGGTATTGTATCGATCGCTGCTGCAAGTATGGTCCATACGTCGTCGCTTCAATTCGCCCTGGCACAGATGACCACGACATGGCTCGGCGCGGCGACCGCGATCTATCTGATAATTGTGATCAAGCGAAGACCGACGGCAAAGGAGGAGTGATTTCATGGAATTTGGCCTCAATGGGAAGACCGGCATTGTTGCCGGCGGATCGCGTGGCATTGGAAAGGCCATTGCGCTGGAACTCGCTCGCGAGGGCGTTGATCTTGTTCTGGCCGCGCGCGGCGAAGAGGATCTCAGGGCGAGCGCTGCGGAAATTAGCGCGCAGACTGGACAAAGGGTGATCCCAATCACTTTCGACGCGAGCCAACGTGCCTCCGCCGAGGCGTTGGTCGAACGTGCCGCGAGCGAACTTGGTTCCCTCAACATTCTCGTCAACAGCGCGTCCGCACCGGGCGGCTCGCCCAATGCGATCGGTCGGATCGATACGATCGATGAGGACGCGTTTCTCGACGACTTCAATATCAAATATATGGGTTCCTTGCGCCTTTGTCGCGCGGCGATCCCGCATATGAAAAAAGCTGGTTACGGACGTATCATCACCGTTTCCGGCGGTAACGCGCGCACGCCCGGCAATCTCAGCGGCGGTGCCCGCAATTCTGCGCTGGTCCATCTTTCGCGTACACTCGCGGTGCAATTTGGCCGGGACGGTATTACCGCGAACTGCATCCATCCGGGCGTCACAAGAACCGAGCGCACAGCGCGCCTGCTTGGTGAGCGTGCCGCAAGCGCCGGCACGACGCCGGACGAGATCGAGAGGAAGGATTATTTGCCCGGCGGGCCGCGCGCAAATGCAATCGGCCGCATGGTCGACGCCAGCGAGATCGGCTATCTCGCGGTATTTCTGGCCTCTGAAAAAGCGCAGGCAATGACCGGTGAGCTACTCTCGCCGAACGGTGGTCAGGGAAATTCCGTTTATTATTAGTGTCGCCGATGACATGGCTGCTGTCCGGCAATGTAAACTTTGGCACGGCCGGCGTAGTGCCACCGTGACTCTGTCACTGTGCGTGATCGCAATAGACCGGTTTAACGTCGATCAGCGGTGTGCCGTCGAGACAGTCAAGGCCTCGAACGAGGAGCTCTGTACCTTCTCTTGCGACCAGTTGCACTGTCGACGAGGCAATCGGGTTTGGCCGGACCGGCGAGCGGAGCGAGAACGTCCCTCTTGTGAGGCCGTCCGACCTTGGGCTCTGTTTGACAAGGTCGCGCCGCGCCTGATCCATCCAGTATAGAATCTGTAATTGCTGGTGGGGATCGATACCGTCGAGCGCCGGTTGCCAGGGCGGATCGATCTCGACCCGGCATATGGGACCCTTCTGCTGGTCGCCTCGTTTCGGGCAATCCGACCGCTTGGCCCAAGGCGTATGAATCCGGCCAATAAAATAGAGGCCACTGTCAAAATTTGAGGGAATTTCGACAGTTATTTCGCCGGGCCGCAAATCGTCAGAAGAATTCAAAGCGCTCTCGCTTGATCCTAGGGTTAAGTTATCCGCCGTCACCGGCGAATAACCTCTTTGTGGAGCGGGTTTGCCAAATTCTTATCGAATCTGGAAGACCAGCTTGCCGCGCAGATGTCGGGCTTCGCTTATTCGGTGGGCGGCTTCCGCCTCGGCCAACGGGTAAAGCGTGATTTCGGGAGATTTGACCGCGCCCTTCGCGACCAATTCGACGATGCGTTCGAGATGTTCGCGATCGCGGCCGACCTTCGGCCGTAGCGAGCGGACATCGGTACGCGGTGATTCGGGGGCCCTGCCTCCCGAGGCGATAAAGGCAGCGCGTCCGCCCGGCTTGATAACCGAAAAGGATCGGATCGCAACCTCACCGCCGACCGTATCAAATACCGCATCGCAATCGGATACTACTTCGGTAAAGTCGCTTGCATTGTAGTCGATCACTTGGTCGGCGCCGAGGCCGCTCACATAGTCGAGATTGCCGGCACTGGCCGTTGAGATTACATGCGCGCCAATGTGTTTGGCGGCCTGAATGGCGAAGCTGGCGACGCCGCCGGCGCCTCCTTGAATCAGAATTGTTTCACCGCGTTTGAGCTCGATTGTATCTTCGATCGCGGTCAGTGCGGTAAGGCCGGTCAACGCCAGCGCGGCGGCTTCCTGGTGAGAAAGAGAATCCGGCTTCTTGGCAATGATTGACGCTTTCATGGCGATCTTCTCGGCGTAAGCCCCTTCCTGTCCGACATCGCAGACTCCAAATACCGCATCGCCAACTTTAAAATCGTCGACGCCGGAACCAAGCGCACTGACGATGCCGGAAAAATCGCGGCCGGCAACATAGGGAAAATCGGTCATCGGGCTGTATGATCCGGCGCGAACTTTCCAGTCGGCGCCGTTGACACTCGCTGCGTGAATGTCGACGACAACCTCGCCGGGTCCGGCTGTCGGGTCCGGCAAATCGCCATATTTGAGGACCTCCGGTCCGCCGTTCTCATCGAAATAGGATGCTTTCATTTTCTTGCCCTCGAGGGTTTTGGGTATTTTCTTGCGGAATCATTCCGGCCGGAGCTCTTGCGTTACACTAATTCGACCCTGTTCGCGCTTGAACGACCTTCGGCAACTTTTGGATATCCATTTAACCTATTTTTCGGTGCCCTTCCAAGCAGCGGACCGGCCTCGCGATTGTCACGGGACTGATATGATCCCGTCTTGCTCTGCCGGGCAAGTTCCGCCACGATCCACTGATTGTAGCATCTCGAATGAAAAGCCGTCCTCGGTGGATAATACGTCCGCCATCGACGAAGACTGAAGGGGAGTGAAGAATGGATTTTCAGATTAGCCGCCTTGGTCATGTCGGCATCCACGTTAGCGATGTCGAGCGTTCGATCGAATTTTACAGAAAAGTGGTTGGCCTTAAACTCACCGGCAATTGGAGAAAGCCGGATGCGTTTCGGCCGATTTGCTTCATGCGGGTCAACGATAGCCATCACGATCTTGTCCTTTTCGAACTTCCGAAGGATATCGACCCCGCCGATTTGGATAAATCGGATTCAGCCGATCGCAGGAATCTTGGCGTTCAGCACGTCGCTTTTGAGTTCGACTCGCGTGAAGAATGGCTGCACGCCCTTGATCACGTTAGATCCTGCGGTGTCGAAATTGTTGACGGACCGCTCGTTCACGGACATGAGGCGACCAGCGTTCAGAGTTTTATCGGCGGTAGCGGTAGCCATGCATTTTATTTTCTCGATCCGGATGGCAACCGTATCGAGTTCTATTGTTGGATGATGGAGGTTACCCGGTCCTCCGCCTCGGCGCCCAAACCCGATCTCTAGGTTCGAATAATCGCTGGCGCTTACGGCAAAATCATTAGTTGGTATCGAGCACCGGCCGGTCGCACAGGTCGAGCGCTGTCGCCAGGTAGATCCTCGAGGCTGTGAGGACGTCATCAAGCGATACGTGCTCGCCAACAGCGTGCATGGCTTCGCCTTGTCGGTCGGGATGCATGCGTCCGGCCGGGCCGAAAACCGCGCAGGGAACATCGTAACGGGTGAAATGGACGCCATCGGCGCCCGGCCGCCGAATGATCGATGCGGGCCGCTGGCCGGTCAGCGATTTCTGCGCTTCACTTAATGCATCGACCACCGCAAGCCCTTCATCGATCAGCATTGGCGGGTCGGTGATGTAGACCAGAAGCTTTGGTTCCGGCGTCGACGTGCGTGAAGCGAAGCGGGCGAGACATTGGCGAAGACTGCGCTTGACCGTCTCCATCGATTGGCCGGGAAGGAGGCGAACATCGAGATAGAGGTGGCAATCATACGGGTTGCGCGCCAGCCGCCACGGGTCACCGCCACGGATAGCCGCCAGTGTGACATTCGGAGTCTCACCCATGAATTCGTGCGACTGCTCGTATTCGCTGGCCCAGGCTTTGAGGTCTGCCTGGAGTTCGGCCGCTAGATCAATCGCGTTGACTTGCCCCGCCTGTCTGACAAAAGCCGAATGGGCGACGGTTCCTGTAAGCGAAATCCGCAGCCACATGCACCCCATATTCGCCGTGCAGATCCGCAGCCCGGTTGGTTCGGCGAGAATTGCGAAGTCGGCGGTGACGCCGTGGGTCACTAGATGTTTTGAGCCGGCGCCATAGCCGGAAAATTCAAGACCTTGGAACTCCTCGATCGGCGCTTTCTCGATTTCACCGACGACGCCCCCAAAGGAGATATCGCCCTTAAGCCGGATTCCGGCCCGGGCGATCGCCTCGAGCGCGACCAGCGCGCCGGCAAGTCCGCTCTTCATATTCATTGCGCCAAGGCCCCACACCCAGCCATCGCGCTCGACGGCCTTGGCCTTGAAACCATCGCCGACCAAATAGTCCTCGTCGCCCTTGTAGGAGGTGTCCATATGGCCGGTAAAAAGCAGATTGTAGCCTTCGCCACTGCCGGGAAGGTGGCCGACGGCGTTGGGCCGGTTTTCGTCGACGAGTTGCAGCTCGTTGTCGATACCGGCGTCGGCCAGGCGATCGACGATGTAACGCGCCATGTCGACTTCACCGCCGGTCGGGCTGGCAATGTCGACCATATCCATCAACACAGTTCGCACTGCGTCCGGCGTAATCAACCGAGAAGCATCGTCGAATTTGTTGTGGGGCATTATTTTCTCCGTACTCTAAAAACGGCTCTAGATCATCTTACGACGATGAAGTTCCTCAACCAGCCCCTCGAGCATTGCGTCGAGACCGCGAAGATTGACGTCAAGCGAGTCTTGACGCGTTAGGTCAAACTGTGTGGCGCGCACCGGAACCTCATCCGGGTCCGGCTGAGGCATTCGATAAGCGGGGCAGGCGCGGGCAAGGGCGGCAAGAATTTCACGCCAGTGCCAGCTTGCCTTGACGCCGAAATAGCGGCCACTTGCCGCGCTGTTTTCCAGTGCGTTGACGTGAAGCGCGGCGAGATCACGCGCATCAACCATCGACATCGAATTGTTGGGTATTTTGTCCACCATTCGCTCTCCACGAATGATGTCGGCAAATCGGCGGAGGCTTGTCACCGGCTCGGACTGGTAAGCTGGTCCGACGATCATCGACGGATTGATGATACAGACGCGGAAGGCGCCGGCGGAGGCAGCCATTTTCCCAAGAACAATCCGGTCGAGACGGGTCTTTCCGACAGCCGCGAACTTTCCCGCTTTGAGCTGCTGTTCGGGATCGGACCAATGCAGGACCTCATTTTTGAGATCGGGTTCGCCTTCGGGTGGGTTTGTCGATCCGGTGCTCGATGTAAATACGGCTCGGCCGATCCCCATATCTATTGCCGCGTCGGAAACGTTTTCAGCGACAGCGACCATAAGCTCGATGGTTGGCGGCTCAATAACCGGCGAGCCGGCGCAAACGATCGCGCCGCTGCACCCGGCCATCGCCGCCTTAAGCGACCCCTTGTCGAAAACGTCGGCGGAAAAAAGGGTCAGTTGGTTGGCGCCGCTTGCCTTGCGCGCGACTTCCGACATCAGCCACGGCACGTTATCTCCACCCGCATCACGCAGTGTGCCGTGCACATTGTAGCCGCGTGACAGAAGTTCGGCTGTCACGTGACTTCCGACGAATCCGCTACATCCGACAACACAAACAGTTTCAGTGCTCATGCGTAGCCCCCATAAGAATATCGGTCATTTGCAAACCAATTGGTGTCAGGTTTGTGCGGTGTGGCCAAGCGTACGCATGAATATCTGCATTCCGTAGTGCAGCGCGATAAAACTGCCTAGTTCCATGATTTGAGCCTCGCTGAAATGGGTTTTCAGTTCGGCATAAAGTTCTGCATCGACCTTGTTTGCGTCAAGAAATATTTGATCAGCATAACGGAGCGCGCATTTTTCAGCCTCAGAAAAGAACAGCGAATCTTCATAATCCCCCGATCCGGCGTCGATTATTTCCTCGCTAAGTTTTGCGGCCCGCGCCTTGTTTGATCGCAGTTCTGAAAAATATGGATCTTCGGCGTAACGCGCCAGCTGGATACGGATCACTTCTTTTAGTTTGTGATCAACATTGCCTTCCGCGTGGCTCATCATGAGTGCTTTTAGGAACGGTTTGGCATGGGCGGGCGCGCGCGCGATGATGCGAGCGAATGACGAGCCTGGAACGCCAAGGGCCTCGGCTTTGCCAATCAAGTCGCGCAATTCCGGATCGGTGATTGCGTCAAGCGGCAATGGTTCAAGCTGATACATTACGCTACATCCTGCGAATTCAAAGAACCCGGTGCGGCGCCGTAGACTCGTTGCGATTCTTCCTGAGAGATCAGCCGCCCGTCCGGCGAAAACATTGGATAGAATTTCAGGGTTCCGAAAAACGTGTGGAAGCCGAGGTTGAAACCGATAAAAAGGCCAAGTTCGACGATCTCGGATTCAGAAAAATGCATTCGCAATTGCTCGAAAAACGCCGCGTCGACGGCGTCCGGGTCGGTTGCCATTAATTCGCTGTAATGAAGCGCAAGTTTTTCGGCAGCCGAGAAGCTGTCACTCGTCGCGTAATTGTCGATTCCCTCGTCTAGGAGTTCTTCGCTAAGTCCCTGTCGCTTCGCCGAAGCAGACCGAACATTGCCTCAATAGCTGCAGGCGGCCATACGGGAAAGCTGAACCCGGATGACCTCCTTAATCGTGTGAGGAATGGTGCCTATGTTGAAGGAGGTATCCCAAGCGACGAACATCGCTTCCGCGAGATCGATATTGTGGCCCATGACCGCGTGAAATCCGGGGTCTGGCGCGCGGTGCTCCAGGCATTTTTCGATGTAAGGCTTGAGCTTGGTTTTGCGAAGCTCATCGATGTCGAGCATCGTGATATTGGCCATTTCGGTTCTACCTCCGAGTGCCGAGAGAACTGTGCAAATCATGCATGGGTTTCAGCCAGCTTTTTCAACACCTGCCGGCGATCAACGCCGGTACGCGTCTCGACAACGGCTCCATTCTTGAAAAACAGCAATGACGGCACCGCGCGAACGCCGTAGCGCTCAGCCAGATTAGGGTTCTCGCTTGCATTGACAGTGCCGATCTGGATACCGGGCGGGACTTCGTCTGCAAGCTGGGTCAAAATCCGGCGCAATTGCCGACATGGCACGCAACCCTCGTTCCAGAACTCGACGACGACGAGTCCGTGCGACGCCAGAACCTTCTCGTCAAAGGTCTGCTCGTCAAATGCCTTGAGGTTATCGACTGTCATTGGCGCGCTTATTCGATTGGTTGCGCGGAATCCTCACACATTCCTCGCCCATGAACAAGCGAGGCGAGGCGAATCATCCCGGTGCTTGCGATGATGCCGAGCGACTACTTTTCGATCCACATAGCCGGCACAAAAAAGCGACCGCTCACCGTTTTCAGCGCATTGTTTTCACTTTCCATGCCGGTGGTACGTAGTGCTCGCAGCAAGTCGCCGGCTGCAGTTTCGTTCCAGAACCAGGCATCAAGCTGGCGACTGGCCGGGGTCTTACCGTCCGACATAGCGCATTCATTGTAGAGTGCTTTGATGTCGTCTACGGCGAAGCGCAGAGCGAGTGCCGGCTTCTCAATTAAGCCGGCCGGTCCTTGCGGCAATTCACCGTCAAGGAAAGCAGTCATGAATTGCGGCCACGCCTCCGGCGACTGCCGTGATGCGCCAACTGTCGTGCGACCAAATTTTTCCTTGGCCTTGGCCCAATAAGACACAAGGGCGGCGATCTCGCTTGTCACCGCGGATCGATAGTCCGCCGAACTGCTCATTGCTTTTGGCGCCGGTAGCTCGAATGGCGGACGCCAATTGGGAAGATCCTGCCAAGTTGGTGGATCGTCCGGAAAATCCTCATGAATCAGCGGGCCGTCTTTACGCTCAAGCAGATTCAATGCCTGCAGGAGGACGCGACGTTGAAAATTCCTGTCGTTCGGCTCGCCGAGGGGACGGCCAAGTTGACTTGGCACCCAGACTGCGCGCGGCGGTCCAATCTTTTCCAAATGCAATTGGACGAGAGCGACTAGGGTTGTCGGAATTCCCTTAAGTTCAAGTAGTTTGGCAAGCCCGCTCACGGCGCGCGTGCATTGGGGTCAGACAGGGCAGAGGAGCACCGAATCGATCTGATCGCGTTTTACCCGCGCCGCTATGTTTTCGACCGATTCCAACATTTTTCGTGGATCGGTCGCTCCCATCACAGTAAAGTTTACATCGGAAATTGAGCCGATGACGCCTTCGTCGGCGAGTTCCCGCATACGGTCGATGGGATAAGCGACGTTGATATCGCGTTGCCAGCCGGATCGATCGAAGTTGATCGAGACATGGCTCATTAAGATATCGCTATTGGGAAGCGATGCGGGGATCTCAAGATAGTCGCCACTATTATGCAAAAGCGGTTCGCCGGAGCGGGGAAACAGCGCCGCCGTACTCAGGATTGCTATCTTGCGTTCGGAAAGCGGCGGCCCTTCTACGAACGGTTCGCCTTCAATGCTTGGTAAATCAGCGCCAACAATACCGTTGCGCGAGGCCTCTGGAATATCTTCAAGACGGGCCATTTTCTCTTCCCCGGTGTTATTGCGCTACTGCTCTTGGCGCCAGCGGCTAGCATGCGTAACGGTCGCTTGTTCCGATGTATACCGTGCCTACGCCAAAACCCGAAAATTATCATGGGTTGTGATACGAAAGTTGTCTGACACCTTGTCGCGGAAGTTTTTCCATTCTTTTGGGATTGTTTCGCGAAAGAACGCGAGAATGGC
>Ga0315339_1003420_pt1 | contig 11154 bp, 8 predicted proteins | sample ASW17metaG_FD_204514 | JGI IMG/M metagenome (GOLD analysis project Ga0315339, IMG submission 204514) | Ammonia-oxidizing marine archaeal communities from Pacific Ocean, United States - ASW #17 | ecosystem: Environmental > Aquatic > Marine > Oceanic | place: USA: California | collected 2016-12-05
GTTGGTTTGGGATATTCTCGCCAAAGAGGGGCTGATCGAGTTGACGGTGCGGCGTTCGCGCTTGACCGGTTTGCCTTTGGAGCGGGCGTGGGGTAGCGTCGCGGCCTTCGATTTTATGTATATCAGCGCCTTGCGCCAACGCGGGTTGGTCGCGCCGACGACGGGGGTGGACCGCCGGGAGGGCAAGGGGGCGCCGGGGGGGCTGGTCATCGAGCCGCAGGTCGGTCTGTATCGCCATCTTTTTGTTTTTGATTTTAAGAGCCTGTATCCGTCGATTATGCGGACCTTTAATATTGACCCTGTCAGCTATGCGCAGGCTGGGGCAGATGCGATTACCGCACCTAATGGCGCAAATTTTGCCCGAGAGCGGGGCATTTTGCCGGCGATGCTCGAAGAATTCTGGGCGCAGCGCGAAGAGGCCAAAGCGCGGGACGACGCACTGGCCTCGTATACTTACAAGATCATTATGAATTCCTTTTATGGCGTCCTGGCGACGGGCAGTTGTCGTTTCGCGTCGGACGCGCTCGCTGGGGCGATCACTGAATTCGGGCACTATTTCCTGCGCTGGGCGCAGGAACGTTTGCAGGAACGCGGCGTGCGGGTGATCTATGGAGATACGGATTCGGTTTTTGTCGATCCGGGTTTGGCCGACGAGTGCCCCGCGGTTGAAGCGCAGGCAGTGGGCACGGCGCTCTGCGCGGAGGTCAACGACGAGTTGGCGCGGCATATCGAAGCCGAATACGGGGTCGAGTCGCATTTGGAACTGGAGTTCGAGAAATACTATCCGCGCTTCCTGTTGCCGCCGATGCGCGGCAGCCGGCGAGGTCGCGCAAAAGGGTATGCCGGGTTGCGCGGCAGCGGTGCGGACGAGCGTCTCGAAATCGTCGGTATGGAGGCGGTGCGCCGCGATTGGACCAAGCTGGCGCACGAGCTGCAGCGGCAACTATTGGATCTGCTCTTCCACGATGCGGGGCCGGAAGTGATTGAGCAGTGTGCGGTAGAGTCGGTACGCGCGTTGCGCGCCGGCGAAAAAGACCAGGATTTGATCTATCGCAAGAGTCTGCGCAAGCCGGTCGCCGACTATACCCGCAATGTGCCGCCGCATGTGCAGGCGGCGCTTCTTCTGCCCCGGCCGCGGGGTGTAATCCAATACGTAGTCACCTGTGATGGTCCGCAACCCGTCGGTCGTTTGAGCGCCCCGCCCGATTACGAACACTATGTGCGCAAACAGATCGAACCGCTATTGCGCACCATCGCTGAGGTCAGTTCGATCGACGTGGAGTCGGCGATGAAGGGGGCGACGAGTCTTTTTGGCGCGCAAGTTTGGGCGGGCCTGAAGCGGAAGGCATGAGAAAAGGGCGAGTCGTTTGGCCCGCCCTATGTGAAGGAATTTTCTGTTGCGCTATGCTAACTTGCCGCGCACGGACGCGCGTTGTTTCTGCTTCTCTGATTCGGTGCGCTTAAATTCGGACAATTCACTTTTCAGTTTATGTAACTGGGTGTGGACTTTCTTGTGTTTGCCTTGCAGTCTCAGTTGTTCATGGTCGGTGACATTCTTTTTAGATTGAGCCTTGCGGGGGTCGCGCATGGCTTCCAGGCGGGTTTGGTTCACCGCCTCGATGGTCTTTGCGCATGACCTTAATCAGCTGCATCGTCACCATTTTGGCGACGATGGCTCCAGCCATGGCGAAGAGGGCGGCGGACATGGCTATGCGTTCGAAATTGAATTCCACTTAAGTCTCTCCTGATCCGCCCTGAAAATAGATAATCATTTTTTCGGATTCAAATTTAGTATTCGGCATTAACCGTTAAGGTTGGGGGTGATCAGTCTGGTCGCGGGGCCGTCGTCACGATCACTGGCCCTAAGAACCGTCCGACCAGGCCCTTTACTACCATCTCCATCCCGAAAAACACGCTGGGGCACACCTCGTGACCAGACCTCGGCAACTGTAGTGGTCTCTGTTGTTATTTTGGCCTGCCCGAAAAAATCCCGTGTAACATCGCGCGATTGTCCTTGAAGGATTTAGAGGTTTCCGCTCGTCAAAGAGTCGGCGATAAGTACTCGATCGGCTTTTAAGACCAGACCTCGCGGAAAAAACGCAACCAGTTGTTGTGAAAAATACCCTCGACATCCTCGGTGGAGTATCCTTTGTCGCGCAGCAGGCCGTCGAGTTTTTGCAGGTCGGCGATGGTGTCGAGGTCGCCCGGGGTCTGTTCGGTGCCGTAGCCGCCGTCAAGGTCGGAACCGATGGCGGCGTGGCGGGTATCGCCGGCGAGTTGGCAGACGTGGTCGATATGGTCGGCGACCGAGGCGAGGGTGAGCACCGAGGGGCTGGTTTCGCTTTTGATCCAGCCTGGGTATAGCATCCAGGCGTCGAGCGCGGCGCCAATGACTCCGTCGCGTTCGATAATGGCTTTGATCTGTTCGTCGGTGAATTGGCGTTGGTTCGGCACGAGAGCGCGGCAGTTGTTGTGACTGGCCAGGATCCGGCCGGAGAAATTGTCGAGCGCTTCGTCGAAAGCTTGGTCGGCGAGGTGGGTCAAATCGAGTACGAGGCCAACTTTTTCCATCTCTTTGAGTAACGCGGGCCCCTTTTCGGTCAGGCCGCCGCCGGTGCCGGTGCCGTGAGCGTAGGCACTGATGCCGTAGTGCGATAGCGAGAGGACACGCAGGCCGTCTTCATACCAGGCGTGCACTTGTTCGGGACAGACGACGGGGTCGGCGCCTTCCATACTGAGAATAAAGCCGAGGGGTTCGGCGGAAGTGTCGGCGTCTTGCTGCCAAGCAACCACGTGTGCGTCGAGTGCCTGGGTGTCGCCGATCATGCGGATCTTGTTTTGCGCTTCGAGCACGCGGTAGTAGGCGAGCTGGCCCTGCGCGCGGCCGTAAGAGATTTCCTGATGCGCGGCGTCCTTGGGATTCGATCCCGGATGGGTGGCGCGGGCGATGACGGTGACGACGGAGAGGAAGACTTCGCCTTTGCGCATTTCGGGCAGGGTGGTGGTGCTGCGGCCGCGACCGGACTCGGTCATTTTGCGTTCGGTCTCGTGCTTGCGCAGCGCGGAATTTTCCAGGTTTAGGTCGCGGTTGCCGTTGATGGCGTTCATCGAGAGGTCTAAGTGGGCATCGATTAAGAGCATGTCGTAGCTCCTTTCTTGGTGATACTGCGAGAATTTTGTGATGCCAAATAGTGTGGCGTTGGCTAGTTCATAGTGGGATTTATTGTTTTTAGTTTGCCACAGTGTGCGCCTTTTCCAATGCTTCATACTCTGTAATCATTTCGCGGTACACCGCTACCGCGTCTTTGTCTGGCTTAATCGTCGAATCCGCGACAGGCTCGGTAAATGGCGCTACCGTTTCTTGCCACGAAACCGCGTTGCCTGTGGCCGACTGATGCCCGTGTGCTGCGCGCAATGCTGCGCCTAACGCCGCCGAATTCGCCGTTTCAAAACGGTGTACCGGGCAGTTGTGTACATCGGCGTAGACGCACAGGATCTCGGCGTTGGCCGAGGCGCCGCCGGTGACGTAGAGCGAGGAAATGTCGACGCCCATCCAGCGCGCGTGGATGCTCGAAGAGAGCGCCTGGGCTTCGATAACGGCGCGGATATTGGCTTTGGCGTCGGCTTCGTTGAGGTTTTGGCGCACGACACTTGGCTCGGAGACTTTCGGCACGATCTCGGGAGAGAAGTAGGGCAGCATTAGGCCGCTATTGTTACCGGGCACGGTGATGCGCAAGGCTTCGGCGAAGCTTGCCCAGTCGAAATGATAAATATCGCGCACTGCTTCGCGCGCGAGGCTGCCGTTGAGATAGCAGGTCAGCGCCATATAGTGCTCACCGTCGGGCGAGGCGAAGACGGCGCCCTCGCCGGTCTTGGAAGTGCGCGGTTGGTCCATACAGGCGAAGAGTGTATCGGAGGTGCCCAGGCTCAGCGCAACCTGGCCGGGCGTGACGAGACCGAGCCCGATTAGACTGGAGGGATTGTCGCCGGAAAAAGGCAAGACCAGACAGTCTTTGGTGAAACCGTAACGGCCCATGAAATAATGGCTGATGGTGCCGATGGCTTGGCCTGCGGGGGCGATGGGCAGCAGTTTGTCGGTGAGGTCGGGGGCGGTGGCGTCCAAGGCTATCGGGCTCCATTCGCGTGCGGCGATGTCCATCATATTGGTGCCGCTGCCGTCGCCGGGGTCGACGCCGACGAGTTTGCCGGCGAGCAGGCTGGCGATATAAGAACTGACTAGGCCGATGTATGCGGTGTTGTTATAGGCGTCCGGCTCGGTCTGGTAAAACTTGCGGATCTGCGGACCGCTGAAACGCTCGAAGGCCGTATTTCCGGTCAGTTCAAGCAGCTTGTCTTGACCACCGACGCCGTCTTCGATTTCGGCGCATTGAGCTGATGTCGAGGTATCCATCCAGATCGGTGTGGTATCGCGGGAGAAGATGCCGGCGAGTTGGTCTTTGAGCGGAAAGGCTGAGGATATGTTTTGCAGGGCGGGCGCGGCGGTGTTGTTGAGATAGACGGTGCCGTGTTGTTGGCCGCTGCCGGCGATGGCATCTATCTCGCTTAGGTTGTGGCCTTGATCTTTGAGCGTTTGCAGCAGCAAGTCGAGGGCTTCGGCCCACATCAGCGGCGCGCTGTGCACGGCGCCATTTCCGAGATCAAAGACGCCGTTTTCGACGCCATAGGCCGCTTTGAAGCGCTCATCGAAGTTGATCGATTCTTCGGCGACGATCGTATTGTTTTCGGTGTCGATTAGCAGGCCGGTGATAGACTGGGTGCTCGAATCGATGCCCAGATACTTGCTCATTAAAATCCCCTTCTTTATTATATTTTATGTCCGATAAGGGCTAAAATTAAGTAATTACTCCAAAGGAAAGCAAAGCCATGCAGGCAGTAGTTGCACTATCGCAAGCCGCAGGAGGACTAGCCGAGTTCGATCCGGAAGTCGAAGCGATTATCCGTGCCGAAAATAAGCGCCAGCACAATAAGATTCGTTTGATTCCGTCCGAAAACTACGCCAGCCAGGAGGTGCTCGAAGCCACCGGTTCGATTCTGACCAACAAATATTCCGAAGGTTATGCCGGCGAGCGCTATTACGAAGGCCAGCAGCAGATCGACAAGATTGAAGAGTTGGCCGTCGAACGCGCCAAGGCTGTCTTCGGTGCCGAGCACGTCAATGTGCAGCCTTATTCGGGTTCGCCGGCGAATCAGGCGGTCTATGTCGGTCTTTGCGCGCCGGGCGATGTGGTGATGGGTTTGTCGTTGGCGGATGGCGGGCATCTAACACACGGTGATAAGGTCAGCGTTTCGGGAATGCATTACAAATCGGTGCAATACGGGGTGCGAAAGGAAGACGGGCTGATCGACTTTGATCAGGTCGAAGCGTTGGCCAAAGAACATCAGCCCAAACTGCTTTTTTGTGGCTGTACGGCCTATCCGCGTGTCGTCGACTTTGCGCGCTTCGCTGAGATCGGGCACGCAGTCGGCGCGATCGTGGTCGCCGATATCGCACATATTGCCGGGCTGGTCGCGGCCGGTGTGCACCAGAGCCCGGTGCCGCATGTCGATGTGGTGACGACGACGACGCACAAATCACTGAGGGGGCCACGCGGTGGCATGATCATGTGCAAGGCGCAATATGCCGAGGCGATCGACAAGGCGGTCTTCCCGGGTTTGCAGGGTGGGCCGCACAATGGCACGACGGCGGCGATTGCCGTGACACTGAAAGAAGCAATGGGTGCGGAGTTTAAGGCCTATTCGCAACAGGTGGTCGACAATGCGAAGGTATTGGGCGAAGAATTATCGGCGTGTGGTTTTGCGCTAAGTTCGGGGGGGACCGACAACCATCTGATTCTCATCGATGTGACCGATAGGGGCGTGACGGGGTATCAGATGGCGAAGGCCTTGGACCAGGCGGGGATCGTCTGCAACTTCAACCGCGTCCCCTTCGACTCGCGGCCGGCAAAAAGGCCCAGCGGCATACGCATCGGTACGCCGGCGATTACTAGTCGGGGTTTTGGCGCGGATGAAATGAAGCATTTGGCAGAGTGGATGGATCGCGTGGCAGAAGTGCGGGCAGACGAAGGGAAAGAGCTCGACGATCGCAAGAAGGTCTACGCTGAGATTCGGGCTGAAGTGCGGGCGTTATGCGACCGTTTTCCGGCGCCCGGATTGCTCTATGGCGAGGACGGTAAACCGCTCTAAGTGCTGTTTGCGCCGTTGGGAGAAGGGCGTAAAAGATGTCGTTTACATGCCGATTTTTGTAAAAGCCCACACAAGAACGATAAATACAAAGATCGGCACGGCGATACCTTCGCGGGATATAGGTAAACCTCAGGGAATTTGAGGGGTCTATGTGACTGTTTTCGTTGAATATGTGCCAATAATTTATCAATATTGAGTGCGAAATGGGCGCAAATCTATGAAAATAAAGCGGATCGAGCTTTTTGTCGTCAACGTACCCGAACGCCACTGGTGGTGGTCCGATGACACTTATGGCCAGCCTTTACACCAGCGAGCCGAACATGGAGTCTGCGCCGTCGAGACCGATCAGGGGTTTACGGGGCTGACGCAAATCGAGCGTTTTACGCCCGATGAGACTATCAATGCAACGCTTAATAGCTGGCTGGGGCGAGATTTGCGGACGGTTAATTTGGCCAAACCGGAGGCGATGATGGCCAGTTCGTTTGAGCAAGTCGTGCTCGATTTGCGCGCTCAGGCGTTGGGCGTGCCGGTTTGGCAATTGCTCGGCGGACGGCTTCGAGAGTGGGTGCCGATTACGCAATGCACCGGCTATAAGACACCGGAGCATACGGCGGAAGACGCGCAGTGGGGATGGGAGCGCGGCTTTCGTTGTTATAAGATGAAGTGCATTACCGCCGCCGAAAAAACGCCGGAAGAACGATTGCGCTATGTCGTTGATCGCATCGAGGCGATCCACAGAATCTTGCCCGATATGGCGGTGCGTCCCGATATTCGCTGGCGGCTCGAAGAAGTGTGGGTGGCGCAGGAATTGGCCAGGCGGCTCGAGGGTCATCTTGTCGAATCATTAGAGAGTCCTATTGCCAAAGGCGCGGCGGCCGGCACCTTTTCCGAATGGCGGCGTTTGCGTGAATCGATGCACTTGCCGATCGGTGATCACGTGCGCGATGGCGACGACTTACTACGGCGTTTTCAAGCGCGGGCTTTGGACTACGCGATTGTCGGTGGGCCGACGCATACGGCGACGTTGGCGCATTCTCGCTTGGCGGCGGATTTGGGCATGGGTGGTTGGTCGCAGACGGTGGCCTATGGGCCGGGTGCAGCGATGGGTTTGCATCTGGCCGCGTGTATGCCGCATCTGTCTCAGCCCTACGATATGGTCGGACCGATGGCGTGGGAGCACGATCTGACGAATGAGGCGTTCGAATTTACAGATGGAGCGTTGCGGGTGCCGGATCGTGCGGGGTTGGGCTTTACGTTGGATCGGGAGGCGGTGAAGAAGTATTTGGTGCGGGAACAGGTTTTTGAGTAATTGAGTGCGTCTCACGCTACGGTGCAGGGGGCGGCTTTCGGGAAAAGCTAAGGCGGCTGGCAGCCCTATAAGGGTTTGTGAGGGCCGCAGCGGCGGCGTGGCAGAGCCACCTGAACGGGCCAGGGGAGTGATATATTTCAACGGATGGCCTTGGGGAGACTTTTCCCTTCATCAGCCCGTCCCAACGACACAGCCTACAACGAGCAATACACACCCTAAAAAAGAAGAGCGTGATGACTAACATATACGAAGAATTAGGAATAGAACCGATTATTAACGCCGTTGGACCCTCAACGCGGTTGAGCGGCTCGATCATGCGACCAGAAGTCGCTGAGGCGATGCGGCAGGCATCGGAGGCTTGTGTCGACATTGCAGAGTTGCAGGCGCGGGCAGGAGAGGTGATCGCCGAACTCACCGGGGCTGAAGCGGGCTACGTGACCAGCGGTGCGGCGGCAGGTCTATTGTTGGGCACTGCGGCCTGTGTGACGGGTTTGGATCCGGGCAAGATGAACCGCTTGCCGGATACTACGGGTATGAAGAACGAAGTGATTATGGCGCGCAGCCATCGAAACTTCTACGATCACGCGGTGCGTTCGGTGGGCATAGAGTTGGTCGAAGTGGGCATAGCCGATCGCTTTTCGGGGGCGGGGGTCCGCGATGCCGAGGGGTGGGAGATCGGTGCGGCGATTACCGAGCGGACGGCGGCGGTGGTTTATGTGGCCTATCCTCATACGCAGCCGTCGCTCGCGTCGGTGGTGGCGGCTGCACATGAAAAGGGTGTGCCGGTCATTGTCGATGCGGCGGGGCAGGTGCTGCCGGCGGAGAATCTGCGGCATTTTATCGCCGAGGGGGCTGACTTGGTGGCGTATAGCGGCGGTAAGACGATTGGTGGCCCGCAGTCATCGGGAATTTTATGCGGGCGTCGTGATTTGATTCAGGCGGCGGCGTTACAGCACCAGGATCTCGACGTGATGCCTGAGTTGTGGGACCCCCCTGCGAGTTTGATTGACAAGAGAAAATTGCCCGGGGCACCCCAGCACGGCATTGGTCGCCCCTGTAAGGTCGGCAAAGAGGAGATCGCTGGTTTGATTAAGGCATTGCGCCTGTTCGTGGCAGAGGATCCGGAAGAGCGTCGAGGGCGTTGGCTTGGTTTGGTGCAGGAGTTGCTCGATGCATGCGGGACGTTCCAACATGCGAAGATTGCGTTTGAGGTTGAGCGTAAACGCGCGGAGGTGCCGTCGGTGCGACTAGTGCTTGACGAAGACGCGGCGGGGCTGACGGCATTGGAACTGGTCAAGGCGTTACAAGAGGGGCGACCGCGAATTGCCGCCAATCCCACTTTTGTGCACGAGGGGGTCGTGGTTTTTGGGCCGACATGCTTGCGGGCAGGCGAGCCCGAGCAGGTCGCCCAACGCCTCAACGAATTGCTTGGTTGAACTGTTCTGATAGTCGAGCTCAGCAAGTCACACGCGGTTTCTATCGCTTTCTATAGGAGAAGGGCGATGGTCACATTCTTATCGTTGGCTGTTTTGCGCTTGGTTGGCGTGGCGCGTGCCGAGGACGATGTTGTCGCCGCGATCGATGCTCGGGCGGATGAGTTCGCGGAGGCGGCGGGTGGGATTGGTATCAAGGGGATGATGGTTGCGGCGAAGGTCTTGGCGTTGACGGCGGTGGGTCTTTTTTTGCAACCGGAGTTGATGGAGCGTCGGGGCGGTGGGTTTTGTATATGCGCCTTTGTTGGGGGATCGGGAGCCGCCGTTGGATTATCGCAAGTAGAGAGTGCCCCGGGGGTGGTTTTCGGATCGGCCTGCTCGCTCATTCTCGGAACACATCTTGTGTTCCTCCGAGGACTGTCTCAGATTTCACTATCCGGTGAAATCTGAGACAGTAAGCCGCTCGTCGGGCCGACTCGAAAACCTCAATGCACCTCATTCTGGTCGTGTGTATTCCACTCCTATTGAACAAAAAATAAGAAATGAAAACTATGGATTACAATCAGCCTTTCGAACTTTTGCCCAATCGCGTCTGGCGCACGTATAAAGGTGGAGCCATGCTGGATCAGATGCAGGGAAAAGTGGGAGAAGATACGCATTTTCCCGAGGATTGGGTGGGGTCGGCGACGAGGGCGGCGAATATGGGGCGGGAGGATTTGCCGGATGAAGGCGTGGGCAGGGCGCGTGGGGTAGATGGGGTGGAATGTTCTATGGAGGAATTGTATCAGGGCGAGCCCGAGAAGGCGTTGGGAGCGGCGCATGTCGGGGCTTATGGCGCGCAGCCATATTTGCTCGTCAAATTGTTGGACGCGGCGATGCGTTTGCATATACAGGCACACCCTTCGGTGGCTTGGGCGAAGCAGTATCTTGGAGCTGACAGCGGCAAGACCGAGGCTTGGTGGATATTGGGGGCGCGGCAGGAGGAGGCTTGGGTCTATATGGGTTTTCAGCATCCGCCGACATCTGCGGAGTGGAAGCGGATTATCGATGAGCAGGACTTGTCGGCGATGGCGGCTTGTTTCGAGAAAGTGCCGGTAAAGGCGGGTGACGTGTTGTTGGTGGAAGGTGGGGTCCCGCACGCGATCGGGCCGGGGGTGTTGATGGTTGAGATTCAGGAGCCGACCGATTATGTGGTGCGCTGTGAGTATGCGCACGGGGGGTTGCAACTGCCCGAGTCAGCGCGCACGATGGGATTGGGTTTAGACCGGGTGTTGCATGTGTTTGATTATACGCAATACCCATTGGCTGAAGTGCAGGCGCGTTTTGGGCCGCAAGTCAGTGTGGTTGCAGAAGCTGATGGCGGACGGGAAGAGGTGTTGCTCGGCGCGCCGCAGACTGATCGTTTGGAATTGCGGCGGGTAGTGTGCGAGGGCGATTTGCCGCTGGATACCGGTGGGCGTTTTTCGATATTGATCGTGTTGGAAGGCGAGGGTCGGTTGCGAGCCGGAGGGCGGAAGTTGGTGCTTAAGCCCTGGTCGTGTTGCTTTTTGCCGGCTTGTCTGTCGGATGTTTCGTTGCAAGGCGCCTTGAGGGTTGCGCGTTGCCTGCCGCCGAGGCCTACGAGTACATAAGATGGGTACGAAAGTTTTACCGGCCGCAATAAACGCGCTTCGAGCGTGAATGGGTTATAAGGTGTGGGGTGCTGAAATTTTTGCGAGTGTGACAGTATAAACACAAGGAAAACGTATGACGGTCTTTGACGAGGGGCAGCAACAATTTTGGCGGGAGCACGGCTATATGGTCGTGCGCGATGTGGTGCCTGCGCCGTTGCTGGAAGGGGTGAAACAGAACATCGAAGAGTTTCTTGGCAAGGACTTGTCTGATCCCGACGATTGGTACAAGGAGCCGATGTATCCCGGCGGCATTATAAATATGAGCGCTCACCAGTCTATGTGGGACACGCGCTCTTCCCATTTAGGTATTGTAAAAACAATGATTTATAAATAAATTGTATAGTCTATCTATAGAATATCTATAAAAATTCGCTAATTTCGTTCCTTTTTCAGCACCATCGCCTTTAGTCTTCATCATCATCCCTCGATCGGAGTTGACCGGATAGCCTTTTTTGGCCTACTTAGGGTGAGACTATTTGGTGTTTTATATAGTCCTCTGGACTGAGATAGCCCAGTCGACTATGGGGTCTTTCTG
>Ga0315339_1003421_pt1 | contig 11154 bp, 8 predicted proteins | sample ASW17metaG_FD_204514 | JGI IMG/M metagenome (GOLD analysis project Ga0315339, IMG submission 204514) | Ammonia-oxidizing marine archaeal communities from Pacific Ocean, United States - ASW #17 | ecosystem: Environmental > Aquatic > Marine > Oceanic | place: USA: California | collected 2016-12-05
TTAACGAAACTGATATTCGTTATGATGGATTTAAAAAGCTGGCTGAGCTAGCAAAGCAAAAATCTAATGGAGATTTAGATATACAAATATTTACTTCTTCTACTTTACATGGCTGGAGTGAAGGTATTGACTCTGTTCAAGGCGGTGTTTCAGATGTTAGTTGGATTTCAGCGGATAAACGCCTAGCTTGTTATCGTGTTACTTCTTTGTATCCTGTTGAAATTGATCTTGAAAACCAAATTGAATTAGATGAAAAATATGCAAATTTAATACGTAGTGAGGCTGCTAAGTCTGGTCTTGTACCATTATTTAATTCTAATTATTCATACGATCAAGAGTGGTGGTTCGAAGCGCCAGTTAAAAGTATTAATAACTTAGAAGGAAAACTTGTTCGCTCTATCGGTCCTTTAGTGAGCAGCATGATCGAATCATGGGGCGGAAAACCTGTTTTTATTGCACCTAAAGAGGTGTTTCAATCTGCAGAGCGAGGCGTAGTAGATGGTATTAACATGGGCGTTGCAACTTATAGTTCTTGGAAGCTATGGAGCGTAATGCCACATATGGTTAATGCTAATCTTTTCTACGGAAACATCATGTATATGATGAATAAAAATAAATTTGACTCTCTAAGCAAAAGTAATCAAACCGCTTTATTAGCGGCGGCTAAAGAAACTGAAATTTGGTTGAAACCTCGTTATGAAAGTTGGGTCGATCAACGTGTAGGTAATGCCGTTATGCAAAATGGTGGTTCTGTGTCGAGCATCTCTAAAGATGACCGTAATGCAATCATTAAAAAGACACAGTCTTCTTGGAATAAAGTTGTTGGAGAAGCTTGTGGTCAACCTTTAGCTAAAAAAGTTATCGGTCTTTTTGCTGAGTACGCTAAATAGTTCCATTAAGCGCTTAGGCTAAAGCTTAATAAGTAAAACGATTGAAACATGATCTGCTTTTGATCTTGATAGTAATGATTCGACCATTATCAGATTAAAAGTAGATCATAAATAGCATACTGAGTTAGCACAAAGAACGACATTTCTTATCATCTTGGTATTAAGAATATCAGTAAAAAGCCTTATTGCGTGCCCGTAAATATCTCATTAAATCATTTGAATTAGTGATCTCTGTTATTATCGTTTATTGATAATAATGGTGTAGATACGGTATCGACCTTACATCGCTAATTTACCACATTAATCCATATAGATGCTCTGTGTAAGTATTTCAATAAGCAACTGACAATGCATAATAGGTAGAAAGGCTGATGAAAATTTAGCCTAAATCCAATTGTCGCTTAATATTTAAACTATAAAGTTAATTAAAACCCATGATTAAACGTTAAATATTTTTTAATTTATAAGCATATGGACAATAACGTTCTAAATTTTAATAAAATTAATTTCCCTACAGATAAGGAGACCACTCATAATGAAAGAATTAGTTAGGCGACTGGATTTTCTAGCACGGATACTAATGTATTGTGGTAGTTTCATAGTCCTTATTCAAGCCACTTGGATAAGTTATGGTGTGTTTGTTCGCTACCTATTAAATGATCCTGACGGTATGGTTACTGAGGCGACAGCTCTCATGCTTGTACCTGTCGCGTTCTTTGGATTAGCATATGCGCTCAGTAAAGATGCATATCCCAAAGTGACGCTTCTAAGGGATATGCTCCCTTTAGGTATTCAAAAGTGTATTGATGCTTTTAACCTACTAATCATGACCTCTACAGGGGCTTTCTTTAGTGTCGCGGCTTGTGAAGCGGTTGTTAAATCTTTTCATTCTGGAGCTGCTTCAGAAATTTTACTCTGGCCTCGATTCTATTTTTGGATCCCCGTGGCTATTTCATTGGTAGTATTTACATTGATTGCATTATGCCGTTTAATTATGCTCTTTAGTAATGACTCCTCTGACCCTACATCAGTTACAAAGGAGAACTCATAATGGAATGGTATACTGTAGGTCTTGGATTACTTGGACTATTAATCGTATTTATTTCGATAGGTCTTCCTATCCCGTTTGCACTTGCTGCAGCTTCTTTACCGTTTCTTTTGAGTATTCAAACATTGTCTACGTCTTTAGTTATTGCTGAGTTAAAGCTATGGGGGGTGTGGGTCGATTATATATTACTCGCTGTTCCACTCTTTGTGCTTTTAGGTGAGCTGATAGGACGCTCTTCAATTGGCCCTAATTTATTTTGGTTTATGCATAGCCGAGTTCCAATTCGTGGATCTGCTGCTTTTGGTAGCATAGGCGCCTGTGCTGGATTTGGTGCGGTGTGTGGCTCTAGTATGGTGGGTTCATTAACGATTGGTGGCGTCGCTTTACCTGAAATGTTGAAACTTGGATACGGAAAACGTTTATCTAGTGGTGTATTAGCTGCAGGGGGCACGCTGAGCGTGTTAATTCCTCCAAGTCTTATTCTGCTTTTCTACGGCATTGTTACCGATACGTCAATTGGTGAACTGTTTATTGCCGGTGCTATTCCTGGATTTATTTTAGCGGCATTCTTTGTCATCATTGTGCGTGGCTGGATCTGGTTAAAACCTGAAGATGTACCTGAACGTGATCGCAGTAATCCGATCCCTTGGGGATTAGCACTCAGTGCTGTTTTACCGATTATCATTATTGGATTGATTATTACTATTTCAATCTATACGGGTATTGCAACGCCTACTGAAGCGGCTGGTATTGCCTGTGTCGCTACATTAATACTTGCCTTTACTGTTGGTGGATTAGACTGGAATGGTCTTCTTGGGGCACTACGTTCGACAATGAAAACGATGGGATATCTCGGCTTATTACTATCTGCTGGTGTATTGTTTGGTTTTGTCATGACTTATTACAGAGTACCGCAAGAATTCACTTCTATGTTTAGTGCAATGGACCTTTCTCCATACCTTATATTAGCGCTCATTATTGTGTTCTACGTTATTCTCGGTATGTTTTTAGAACCTGTTTCTATGACGTTTATTACTCTACCGACTCTCTATCCACTTGTTCAAGCCGCTGGTTTTGATTTAGTTTGGTTTGGTGTTATCTATACCATCACTATGGAAGTCGCTGTACTTACCCCGCCTGTTGGGCTCAACTTATATGTTATCCAAGCTCTCGCACGAAAAGAGGTGACTATTATTGATGTAATAATAGGCTGTCTACCATTTATTGGTGCTTTAATCACGTTGATGGGATTGATGATCATGTTTCCTGAAATTGCTCTCTGGCTACCGAATTTTTTGAAATAGGGAATTAATAATGAGTTGTATTAGAACGGGACAAGGGCCAACACTGGTTTTAGTCCATGGTTTCTTGAGTGGAACTGCATACTGGGAAGGGCAAATAAAAATGTTAAGCAATCATTTTGATGTTATTGCTATGGATTTGCCCGGATATGGCAACAGAACACAGGAGACTGGGCTTAATAATATTTCAGATTTTGGTGCGACGATACTTGAAAAATTAGACGCATTAGGTGTTAAAAATTTCCATTTAATGGGGCATTCAATGGGCGGGATGATCGCTCAAGAAATCACCCTTTTAGCACCTGATAGAGTTGATCTTCTTGTGCTATATGGAACCGGACCGATGGGAGAACTGCCTGGTCGATTCGAACCTATTGAAGATAGTATGGCTAAAATAAAAAAAGATGGGATGGATGAAGCCAAATATTACACGGTCGCAAGTTGGTTTAACAAAGGTTCACAGGATGTTAATTTTGAATCAGGCCTTAGATTAGCCAAACCAGTTTCCTTAAATACATATATTAATGGTTTACAAGCGATGTCAAACTGGAATAGTGTCGATCGTTTGAATCAAATTATGTCCAAAACATTAATTATTTGGGGCGATAATGATCGTAGTTATATTTGGAGTCAACCCTGCACTTTATGGCAACAGATTAAGAATACCAATCTGGCTGTTATGCCGGGGTGCTCACATAATATACACTTAGAAAAAGTGCAATTATTTAACCAAATAGTCTTCGATTTTTTAACACAGGAAGACTTTTCAGAAACTGACGTTTCTTTGCATAATATGATTACTAAGAGTAAAAAATCTAATTTATCATTACCCCATTGAGCCACGCTAGCTATACTGAAACGTGCTAATTGGAGCGAGGAAAAAACCTATATATGTATTCATAGTTTAACTATGGTAAACAGTGATTAATACCAAACTGATTAAGTATGTGATCTAATTTTTACGCAGGAAAAATGGCTTAATTCAAGGCGTAAGTTGACGTAAAAGGTTATTCCCTTTACGAAACTTACAACGAAAAAGTAAGTTATTTTAACTAGCAAAATAGTTCAGCTATTTATTCAGATTGGTATAACTTTATATATCAATAAAAACATGCGCTTTTCATGTTGCTAAAATGTAGAAATTTTAGTCATTGTTAATCCGTTTGTTTACTGAAATTTTAACGTATTAATTTTTGTTAACAGATAATCAGACATTGATAGTTAAGCGATGAACACATATAAGTCTCTACAAATAGTTTTACTACCGTTATCTGAACATCATTAGCTATTATGATGTTTTATGTGAAAGGAGCGATTACGTAATGACGATGAGCCCATTGTCTTAAATGAAGAATTAACATCAGATAAAACCAGTTTTATTTTATATAGATAAAAACTGCCCCGCTTGATAAGTTTGATCATTTCCTTGTTATTATTTGTTTTTTGATTAAATTTATTAATGATATCTTTATTAAATGGATGTACCTATGGAGCTTAAGTGGATAGAAGACTTTCTTTCTTTATCACAGCATGGCAGTTTTGCCAAAGCTGCAAAATCACGACATATAACCCAACCTGCTTTTAGTCGAAGAATTAAAACATTAGAAGAGTGGATAGGTGCGACTCTCATTAATCGAGATACTTATCCCGCCACTTTTACCAAAGCGGGTTTTCTTTTTCTAAAGTCAGCAAATAGTCTAAAAAAGCAAATAAATGATTCTAGAAAAGAGATTCAATCATTAGCTTTAAATAATGTTAATACTATTAAGTTATATACACATCATGCTTTATCTGAATTCGTTGTTTGTGAAATTTTAAAAGAAAACAATAATATATTCGATAACTTAGTGGTTAATGTAGTGACTAATAATCTACATGATTCAGTACTGGCGTTTTTAGAAAAAAAATCAGGGTATCTAATCAGTTTATCCTTTACCACATTCCCAATAGTACTTCCTATCTCTTTAGTAGAGTCAACGGTAATAGGCACTGATAGTTTAGTTGCGGTGGTTGCTATTGATAATAATGAGCCTCTTTTCCACGACAAAAAAGGGCAGGTAGTTCCAATGCTAAGTTATCCTCCTGGGGCTTTCTTTTCCCAAGTGATAGAAAAGAATAATTCAATAAAACAAGCCGCTTGTGAGCTCAACACCGTTTATATTAATGATATCTCTAGTGCCATAAAATCAATGGTATTAGCAGGGCATGGCATTGCTTGGTTGCCTTTAAGTTTAGTAAAAGAAGAAATTAATGCTGGAAAATTAGCACTATTTTCTCAAAAAATAAGTCCAATAAATGCCAAAATTGAAATATTTAGTTTTATTGACGAAAACAGGTCCGGCCATAACTTATTACTCTGGGAGAAGTTAATATTAATGAATGATATTTTTAAACTATCTATACCCGTTATCATTCAAGATGCAACATTCAGCAAGCAGTGAGGTGAATAGATTCTAGGCAGGAAGTTGAAGGTCTAACGGGTTCAATCGAACCTTCCTTACTATTTATTAAATGCGCGCCTTGACTTAGTGTCCGAGCTGGCTGGCGACTGAATAAGCATTTTGATTGCTAATGGGTGTAAGTAATAGCAATCTGAATAAATAGTTGATCTATTTGGCCAGTTAAAATAACTTACTTTTTCGTTGTAAGTTTTGTAAAGGGAATAACCATTAATCAATTAATGTCTTTAATTTAATTCACCTTTCGCCTTGAATTAAGCCATTTTTCCTGTGTAAAAATGAGAGCACATACTTAATCAGTTTGGTTTAATTAGAATAAATAACTTATCTATTTAACTCCTTCAAATAATTGACTTCTAGGTTGTGTTTTCGTGAGCAGAACAAGGGGCAAGGCCCAAGGTCTGTCATTCGGTCAAGGTACGATGGTATTTACGCTCTGAGGGCTTATATACTGAATGCTACGAGGTTATTCCATCGAAGTGGTTTAACGGTCTGTGATAGACGCAATGAGAGCAACAGTACTTGATGTATTGTTACTCTACGACGTTATTTATACCACTGACTTAATCTTAGTATAAGCTGAATGTTAAGTGACAGGTGTCACCGCACTCCTCGCTAGAATATCAACACCTTGTTGTTTCCAGAAATGCAGTAAATCAATAAAAACCCAATTTTCCGCTAATTTATCGCCATCACGACGATAAATATCTATTACTCGCATATCTGAAGGTTTATTTGTTGCAGGCATGCCCATAAAACCACCTGTTGGCGTCAGGGTTAAATTAGGCCAGCCAAAGAAACCGCCGTATTGACCTTCTGCAAACTTACATACATGACCGTTAAATATACGGTCTTTAAAAGATGCGCGAAACGGTCCTGAATGCTGCTTTGCATAGCGCTCGATTGTAAAAGAAGAGCCAATTCCTGCAGGGCCCCACCAGATCATATCATCGTGCCAGTTAAGTGCTAGCTCCTCCTCTAGTGTGAGAGGGTGATCCCAATTTGCTAAATTAGTGACCATATTATTGATTACATTTAGTGTCTTTTTTCCTACTTCATCGGCTTGTTCTTCGAGCATTACCCCATCATTAGTCATTGGGCCTGGCTGCACTAAGTGAGCGCCTGTTTGAGGGGGGAAAGGGCGTAAACCTGCTTGCATCATCAAATGCGGGATATCAAAAAACATTGCTGTTTCTGTGATTTTTTCATCGACTACTTTATGAAACTCGCAATAGCGCAACATAGTTATTTTATGAGTAGGCTGAATACCTAACCAAGGGTGATCAAAAAGTCCTAGTATATGCCCCATTGAACAAACCCATATTGATTCGAAGTCATCAATTTGATTGTAGCCGGCCATGAATATATCCGTTCTTCGCTGTATTTTATTTAATGAGGACCTCAATGGAACCCAGAATTTTTCAGCCACATCAAGGCTTGAATTAAGTTCATTAAACGGGTGAAAACCTCTCCATAAGTACTGATCTGAGCAATAACGTTGTAGTGCCGAGTGTATGTTATTTTCCTGAGCATTATCTAATTCATCATAATAGCGTTTGATAAAACACTTGGCATTTTGCAATTTTTTCGACATGTACTCGCTCCTGAAAGAGATAGAAATATGTAATTAGCGTATAAATTCACTTACATATTTTTCTGTTATTTTGAAATGAAAGGGGTTATTTATCATACGATAATGTTAGGGTATATTAATATAAAAAAATATCAATGCATACGAATGCAAAAATATTTGACACCATCGTAGTTAGGGGAGTAGGATTGTAAATTATAAATTATTCATTCCGATGCATACGATTGCAAAAATATAAGTGTAATCTCTAAAGTTAGCGACGTGAGGGACAAATGGCTGAAATACAATTAAAAAACATCAGTAAACGTTGGGGTAGTTTTATTGGAGTCGATGACTTTAACCTCACTATTGCTGATAAAGAATTTCTTGTTTTATTGGGACCATCTGGTTGTGGAAAAACAACCACCATGAGAATGATTGCAGGACTCGAAGACGCAACGTCTGGAGACCTATTAATCGATGGCAAACGAATAAACGATCTGGAGCCTAAAGACCGAGATGTAGCGATGGTGTTTCAATCTTATGCACTTTATCCAAATATGACGGTTTATGAAAATATTTGCTTCCCATTGAAAGTCAGAAAAATTGACCCTGAGACTCACCATGAAAAAGTAATGAAAGCTTCCGCTATGGTTGAACTTGATGACTTTTTACACCGTAAACCTGGACAACTATCAGGTGGGCAACGTCAACGTGTTGCGCTTGCTCGTGCAATCGTACGTGAGCCCAATGTCTTTTTAATGGATGAACCCCTTTCAAACCTAGATGCAAAATTACGCGTTTCTACACGCGCCCAAATCAAGAATCTTTCACATGACCTGCAAGTAACAACTGTGTATGTCACACATGATCAAATCGAAGCGATGACCCTCGCGGACCGAGTTGTTGTCATGAAATCTGGTCTTATTCAGCAAGTTGGTACTCCAACGGATATTTATGATAAGCCGGCCAACACTTTTGTCGCGAGTTTTATTGGCTCTCCAGCAATGAATCTCATTGAAGGTTCAGTGGAAAATGGTGTTTTCAGTGCACCAGGTGTTGAAGTCATCGATCTAAATGTGGCAGATGGAGACGTTACGCTGGGGTTCAGGGCAGAAGATGCGCAGGTTAGTGATACCAAAGCTGAAATTAATGCGGATGTGTACACGGTAGAGTTATTAGGTGATGCAACGAATGTTGCAGTGCGAGTCGCGGGGGCTTTAGTGTGTGTTAAAACACATAAAGACTACCGAGCGACTATAGGTCAGCCTGTTTCTATCCGTGTACCTAAAGATATTTGTCATTTGTTCTCTAAAGAGACGGGTGCAAGAATAGATTAAAAATTCACAGAACAACTCGCTCAATACGTTAAAAGGGATGAGTCGTGGTTGTTTATATAAAGCACTGTATTGACTGTGCTTGATTTGCTAAGAAGCGGCGTTAATGCTGCTAAACAAGGAAAGAAATATATGTTAATAAAAAGAATAGCGTTAACGGGTGCACTTTCTATCATGGCAACAATGGCACATAGTAGTTGTGATATTGCAGAAGGGCGAGTCAATATTGTGGGTAATGAATTTCCTGCAATTCAATCGGTAGGTGATCGCGCTAAAACGTGCGCCAATGATAACTTAATTATTAAAACCAATTTAACAGCAGATCACCAAAAAATTAACCTCGCGGGTATGTCTGGTAATCCAGCTGAGTATACGTCCGCTATCATCGCTAATTCCTCAATTGTTGCCTTAATGAATGAAGACGTTGTGCGACCATTAGATGATTTAGTGGCGAAGTATGGTCAAAGTCTCAAGAAAAATCAGTTAATTTCCATTGATGGGAAAATTATGGCTGTTGCGTTTATGGCAAATGCTCAGCACTTAGTTTATAGAGCAGATATATTAGAGCAAGCGGGTGTTGATGTGCCTAAAAGCTACGAAGATGTGTTAGCCGCCGCTAAAATAATTCGTGAAAAAGGATTGATGAAAAATCCCATTGGTGGAGCCTATAAATCAGGTTGGAATTTAGCACAAGAATTTACCAATATGTATATTGGTTTTGGTGGAAAATTCTTCAAGCCTGGCAGTGCACAAGTATCAGTCAATAATCCTCAAGGCATCGCGACATTAGAGATGCTGAAAAAGTTATCGGTTTATATGAGTCCTGATTATTTAACTCATGATTCAAATGGAACAAGTGCTGAATGGAAAGCAGGTAATATTGCCATGATGAGCTTGTGGGGATCACGTATTGGGCGTCTAACCGAAACAGAAGGAACGGCAAAAGTCGTCATTGATAATACCAAAATAACGGCACCGATGACTGTTGGTGGTGGCGTAATACCAGCAACCACTTTATGGTGGGATGGATGGGCTATCACAAAAAATATTTCAGATGTAGATGCACAGGCAACATTCAAAGTAATGGTGCACAGTATTCAGTCTGGATTACTTAATGACAAAACGATGCCTGAAGCGGTGTGGCTGATTGATGGTTATAAACCTAATCAAGCTGCTGAAGGTGTATTTGCTGCCGTCAAAGCAAATGCGCTTCCTTATCCAATGTTACCTTATCAAGGCCTATTACACTCCTCAATTGGATCTGAGCTTAACGACTTTATGCAAGGTAAAGAGGATGCTGCAACGGCATTAAAAGATATAGAGGCATCGTACTCGGCCGCTGCTAAAGAAAAAGGGTTTTTATAATTCAGTCGTATTTTAGGGGTAGCGCATGATCGTTTGCGCTACTAACCCAGTTTTATAAAAGTGATTTAGCTATGAAACATAAAACCTTTTTTTGGTTCTTTTTACCAACAGCATTAGCCATGCTGCTATTTATTGCGATGCCAATTTTTTCGGTTCTCACTCAATCTGTACACACGCCTCATAAAGCGGTGTTACAAACAGTTGAAAACTGTGGCCCGTTTGGTTGTGAAACGTCAACTACATTAAATACAGAGGCGACACAAGCACTTCGTGATGCTGAACCTTTAGGGCAGTGGGCTGGATTACAAGTGTATTTAGATCGCAGCCATTTAGCGGTTGATGAAGTCGCTGAGGCTTGGGAGACAAGCGAAAATTTAAAAGTATTTTTTTCTAAATTGAATAATTTACCACTTTATCGCGCCATGGGTTTTACGTTGACCTATACCTTTACGGTAACGCCATTATTAATCATTTTGGGCTTTATGATCGCGATTGCGGTTAATTCCTTACATCGACATCTTAAAGGATTAGTCATTTTCTTTTCATTGTTACCCATGATAGTGACACCCTTGATTGGATCTTTAATTCTGTTTTGGATGGTCGATTCAAGAGGAGTTGTTGGTTATGCACTGCAATGGTTAATGAGTGATCCTGACTTGTCTTTAAAAGCATCTACATCGCTAACGTGGATGATGCTGATTATTTACGGTATCTGGCATTCAGCACCTTTTGCCTTTGTGGTTTTTTACGCGGGATTACAAACCTTACCGACGGAAACTTTAGAATCGGCAAAAATTGATGGGGCAAGTCGCTGGGAGCAAATTCGTTACGTCATTATTCCGCATTTAATGCCACTAGTCACTTTCGTCGCATTGATTCAATTAATGGATAACTTTAGAGTTTTTGAACCGGTTGTTGGTTTTAGTGCAGAGGCACATGCAACATCGTTATCTTGGATAATATTTAATGATTTAGGTGGTGAAACTCGCCTACTTTCATCTGCGGCGGCTACTTCTGTGCTGACAATTTTAGGTGTGTGTATTTTATTATCACCTGTACTCGTTCGTACATGGCGTGATTTTAAGGAGAAAAGTTAATGGCTTCTGGTGTAGATCGTAAACCTCTAGGCGTAAAATTGTTTTTAAATGGTTTTGTTGTCATTTGGCTGATATTGGCTGCATTTC
>Ga0315339_1003422_pt1 | contig 11150 bp, 9 predicted proteins | sample ASW17metaG_FD_204514 | JGI IMG/M metagenome (GOLD analysis project Ga0315339, IMG submission 204514) | Ammonia-oxidizing marine archaeal communities from Pacific Ocean, United States - ASW #17 | ecosystem: Environmental > Aquatic > Marine > Oceanic | place: USA: California | collected 2016-12-05
CTCATTATTACTCATGTCGGCGGCAATGGGCGCGTCGAATGCGAACTCGCTTGCCCGCTTTCCGATGATATCTTCGGGCGTTAAGCCGTACCAATCCGCATAAATATTGTTGATTAATTGATAGCGGCCGGTCGTATCCTTCAAATTCATGTTCAAAGGCGTATTGTCAAATATCGCCTGAAGTATCGAGATGTTTTCTGACACAGCCAATTCCGCGTGCTTGCGGTCCGTGATATCCGCATGCCAGGAAATAATCACATCCTCACCTTCAAAACGCGCTTGGCGTCGAAAAAAGTCACACCACCAACGGGTCCCGTCTTTTCGATATCTCTCCATCACGACTTCGGTTTGAAAGTTCCCTTCCTTACTCGAGCGCCTAAGGTTCTCAAGGTCTTCTGGATTCACATAACTTTCCGACGCGGAAAAATGCAGTATGTCTTCGCTTGATTCGAAGCCGAACATCTCAACCATTCGCTTGTTCGCAAATAACCGCTTGTCGGGGTTATTTCTTGATACGATTGACACGCCGAAGGGGCTACTCTCGAGAATCAAACGCAATCCTAAATGGTTCTCCTGATGCCGTGCGTCAGCAATTTTGAGATCAGCGGCCGAGATGTGGTCTTGTCGGTATCCATCATTCTCCAGCCTTAGAGCCGCGCATTCCGATTCAAGACTTTTGACTTTGTGTCGGAGAAGATTCCGTTCGGAATTTTCTGTCCAATTTGTCTCTGTCATTTATTCGAATCCGCGTCCGTATGCTAGAAGGATATCCTGTGATAGAGGATATCTGGAAACTTATTGCGTGCCCTTTGAAGAATGTATCGAATTATCTTCGAATCAAAAAGCTGGCATTATTCGCACATCCGACATTCGACTGCTTCAGGCTATTTCAGACATCCTGATGGGCCACGAATGACGTTTGGTTTGCATTGTGAAGCGGATATTAATAGGCGTCTTGGGAAAGGTTCAGTGAAGGCCGCTGGTATTTGAGTGAACCGACAAACTATTCTCTCGCTAAATCGGCGTCAGCCGGTAGAGCAGGGCATCATTCCGCCAGCCGGGCTGGCGGTCTTCGATGGTGACGTCGTGGGTGAGGGCTTGGTCATTTTCCGGATCACCGGTTCGCAGATTGGCCTGTGCCCAGCGGGTTAGCAGTTCGTTGGAAATGTCTTTAGCAGCCGCGACGGCCACCTCTTCGAGGGTGTTCCAAGTCAGCGCTTCGAGGGTCTTCAAGTAGGTCTGAAAGCTTTCAGGCGTGACGACGTAGCGGTCGGGGACATAGCGAATGGCGATGCTGACGGGGTGATCGAAGCCGGTGAGTGTAAGTTGGCCTTGGATGCCGGTGACATAGTCGGCGCCACCGCCGGGGTTATCCAAGCCTTTGAGAACGGCGCGGCGTTTGAAAACATCCATGTCTTGGACGCCGGTCATACGACGACACCCAATTTCCCACTGTCCGCGTCACCGATGGCGTCGATGAATTTCGGCGGTGCGGCCTGAAAACCCAACTGGCCGGTAATGCCGGTGATGTCGTTGGCGTTTTCAAAAATTTGGCGAATGTCGTTTTGAATGCGATTGGGGATTTGATTGTCGGTACGTATTATCAAGTCGAAGCGCTTGTCGGCGTTATGAACCAATCCATCCAATTGGACGCGGCCCATACGGCTGAAATCAACATCCACAATAAATCTGGTGCCGGGTTCCGATTGTTCGTCGTCGTCTTCGTCATCGGCCGTCTGGCGGCGCAGGTAGAGTTGAATTTGTTGAATTTCAGCGCGGCTTGCCATTGGGATCGGCAAGGCGCGCCATTCATTGCTGGGGGGCTCTTCCGCGACCCGACCGAGAGTTTTAAAGTCTTCTTTGAGGCGGTTTAAAAGATCCGGCCTGAGTTTTTGTAATGCCCGCGTGGGCCCATCGCCCATCCACGATGCCAGTTCACCGCCGCGGACCCCCATGATGAACAGCAATATATTCGCCGCCAGCGCTGCATCCGGGCGCGGCAGGACGGCATTGATCATCTGCAGTGCAGCCGACGGGCTGCCCTCACGCAGCGCCCCGAATGTCTCATCGAGTGCCGGCCATTGTCGGGATTGTAAAATCGCGTGACTGAGGCGTTTGGAGACCGCCTCATCGATGGGCGCGTCCTCTAGCTTTGGCAGCGACATAATATCCAAACTGATCTTTGTGCCCGCCGGCAGAGCCGAAGACGTTGCCAAAGAAATTGGTCCGGCGTGGGTTTGTACAACCGTTTGGCCGGTCGCCGACGTCGCCGATACCACACCATTGATCGGTTGCCCGACGAGCAAGGGCGCTGTGGTTGATGATGGGAAGCTCGGCGTACCCGAGGTCGCGGTCGGCGGCTGCAGGGATGTCACCCGCACACTGAAAGCGTTGTCCGCGGGGATGCTGACTGTGCCGAAAGGTTTTGCCGCCCCGGACTTTGCCGCACTTTTCGCACCGCCATAGGCGGCGATGGCTTGGGCGCCGGAGGTGGCGCCACGCGCACCGGCGGCCTGTCCCGGCACTGCAGCGCCAGTTGCGGCGGCGCCTTTGAGGGAACCAGTAGATGCCACTGTACTCAATCCGGCTGCTGGGCGTCCCGCTGTAGGCGTGGTCTTGGTTGATGGTGTGCTAACCAAGGTTGGCCTTAGCAAGGTGGCGGCCAGTATGCCGCCGGTGGTCAATTGAACCGGCGGCGTAGCGATTGTCCGTGCCGTGGCCGCCGTGGCGTTCGCCTGGGAGCCGGTTAACGATGGGGTGGCGGCCGCGCCTGTCGCCGACGGTAGGTTCCCGATTTGCCCGAGATTGGGAGTGTTGAGGCCCAGATTGCGCAGCGCCGCGTTCGGCGGTTTGCCGTGGATCGACGTGATGAGCAGATAAAGCTGGCGCGCCAGGGTTTGCACCTGCAGCTGTATCGGCCCTTCTTTCGGCAAGGCGACGTTCGATTGAAATAGAAACCGGCCAAGCCGTGATTCAACTTCGACCCGTCCATCCGGCATTGTCGCGACAATAATTGCGTCAATGCGCGTGCCCGCGGCAACCGAGGTCAAGCTGGTTGGTGGATTGCTGACAACCGCGGTCGGTTGCGCAGCCGTTTGAGGGATCGGCGGTGGCGGCGGCGGCGGTGGTGTGATGGTTGCCATGGGTCTCGAGTGTCGCGTCCTTTTAGGTGGTCAACTTGTCGGCAATTTTTTCAATGTCTTCGGCGGCTTCGGTGTTGGGGTATCGCGTCAGCAAGGGGGTTTGGTTGCGGATTGATTCGCCGACCCGTGGGTCACGCCGAATAATCCCCAGCAGCGGTGGTGAGATTTTCAAAAACCCCTGGCACGCCTTGAGCAGCGTATTGTATGTGCGCTCGCCTTCGCGGGTTGAGTTGACGCCGTTTGTGACGATTTGAAAATCCACCTCGGGGCGTTCCGCGTTGGTGACCTTGATAAAAGCGTAGGCGTCCGTGAGCGACGTCGGTTCGTCCGTCAGCAACACGGCACATCGGCCCGCATTATGGGCGAGCTGGCGGACCGTGCGTTCGACACCGGCGCCCAGATCCAGAAAAACGAAATCGTAATTTGATGCCAGCAAGGACAGATCATCGCCCAGCATCTGCAATCGGCTGGCGGCGACGTTCGCCAATCCACCGGAGCCCGACCGCCCGGCAATGACGTGGAAGCCACCATCAGTATAATCAAGCACCGCCTGATTGAGCGTTAACCGCCCGGCAATAACGCCTGACAGGTCCTGATTCGGCATCAACCCCAATTGAATATCCAGATTGGCGAGACCGAGATCGCCATCGAACAGCAAGACGCGATATCCGCGCAAGGCCAGCGCGTGGGCGAGGGTGATGGAGAACCAGGTCTTGCCGACCCCACCCTTGCCAGACGCCACGGCAATCATATTGCGTTTCTTGGCGCGGGCGCCCGGCTGCGGTGTCGGTATTTCGCTATTCATGGGGAAGCCTCAGCGGTGTTTTGTTGGGGGGCAGGATTTGTTTCTTCCGTGTGCGGCATGAGCAACCGCGCCAGCGCAAGGGGTGATAAGGGTATTAAACCGTCGGCAACTTGGGCGGAAATGCTGACATCGGCAAAATTCAATCCGGCGCCGTCGGCGGCAGCAAGCAATCCGCCATACCGCCGTGTGATATCCATACGGGTGACGATCATGCATTTGGCGCCGATATCGGCGTAGGCGCGCGCCATGTCGGCGGCTTCCATAGGATCGCCGCCGGCGGGTAGGGTCAGCACAACCGAACCGCCTGCGGCTTCACAGAGCGCCAGCAGATCGTCCATTTCTTTTTCGTCATAAGGATTGCAGCCCGGCGTATCGATTATGACCCGCTTTCCTTTGAGAACATCGGCGCTGAGTGCCTGGCCAAGATCATCCGGGGTCGGTGCTGTGCCCAGCTCAATATCAAGAATGCGCGTAAATGCCGCCAATTGTTCGACGCCGCCGGCGCGTTTGGTATCCGCCGTCAGCACCCCGACGTGGCGGTTCGCCAGACGTTCGCGGGCGCAAAGTTTCGCCGCCGTGATGGTTTTGCCGCTGCCCGGCGGGCCGACAAGTAGCAAGGGGCCTTCAGGCCAATCGTCTTCGAGGGGTGGGAAGGAGAAATATTCGTCCAAGGCTGCGCCCAGACACGTTGCTGCGGTTGATTTGGGGGATTGCGCCTCGACAGCCGCCGCCGCCTTGGCCAATCGGCTGCTCAGCCAGGGTGGCACGCCGTGATAGGCGAGGGCTTGGCGTATTGTCGCCTCGGTCTCATCGGGAAACACCAGGGGCTCGCGTTCCTCGATATCCTCGTTCGCTGGTGGCACCGGATCGATGGCCGCGGTGACACAGGTCGAGCCGTCGGACCCCGTCCGGGTGGAGACCATGATCGCTTCATCGCCAAGCTCGCCGCGGACCATGCTCATGGCGGCAACTGTCGTTTCGGCGGTGTACGTTTTGACACGCATGTGTTCGGGGCCTTTCGGTCGCTCCGGCTATTATACCTGACCGACGGTCTTTATTTTGGCTTTTGGATGAACTTCGTTTTGCGACATGACGACCGTCATCGGCCGGAACCGTTCGACGATGGAGCGCACGAAAGGACGAATGCCCGGACTGGTCAGCAATACCGGCGCCTCGCCCATCATGGCTTGGCGCTCAAAACCATTGCGAAGGGCTGTAATGAATTCCTGCAGACGGGTCGGCTGCATGCTCAATTGCTTGTCTTCACCCTGGCCAACAAGGCTTTCCGCGAAGGCCTGCTCCCACTGTGGCGACAGTGTCATCATCGGGATGACTTCTTGGTCGTTGGTGTTTTGGTCGCTGATCTGGCGCGCCAGACGGGCCCGGACGTGTTCGGTGATTGTCATCACATTGCGGCTGTGCCCGCAGGCCTCGGCGACACCTTCGAGGATTGTCGGCAGGTCGCGTATGGAAATGCGCTCGGCCAGCAAGTTCTGGAGAATACGCTGAATGCCACCCAGAGAAATTTGCGCAGGGATCAGATCGGTGATCAGGGCCTGATGATCCTTGTCGAGTTCATCAAGGAGTTTCTGGGTCTCCGAATAGGACAACAATTCAGCCATGTTGTCCTTGATAACCTCGGTGAGGTGCGTGGTGATCACCGTCGCTGGATCAACAACTGTATAGCCCCGGAAAAGCGCCTCCTCGCGGTTGGCGTCTTCGATCCACATGGCCGGAAGCCCAAAAGTCGGCTCTGTCGTTTTCTCGCCGGGTAGGGAGATGTCCTCGCCGCGCGGATCCATGACCAGCATCATATTCGGCCGCAGCTCGCCGTTGCCGGCGTCAATTTCCTTAACCCGGATGATGTAGGTATTGGCCGGCAATTGCATGTTGTCTTGAATGCGGACCGATGGCATGACGAAGCCGACGTCGGCCGCCATTTGGCGGCGCAGCGCCTTGATCTGATCGGTCAGGCGTTGGCCCTCTTTCGGCGCACTGATCAATGACAACAGGCCATAACCCAATTCAAGGCGTAGATAGTCAATACGCAGCGCGCTGGAAATCGGCTCTTCCGCCAACGCCGCCGGGTCAATCGCCCCTTCCTCCTCTTCGATGAGGGCCTGTTCCTCGATCTCGCGGGACCGGGCGTAAACGAAGAACGCGGCAAGGCCTGTCGCACTGGCAAGAAGGAGGAACGGAAAGACGGGAACGCCCGGAAGAATTGCCAAGGCGACCAGCAGAAATGAGACCATCCCCAAGGCTTTTGGTTTGCCGCCAAGTTGCTTGAATAAAGCGCTCTCGGTATTTTCCCCAATCCCTGCCTGGGTCACCATCAAGCCTGCCGAGGTCGAGACGATCAGCGCGGGGATTTGTGAGACCAGCCCGTCGCCGACGGTTAACCGCGTGTAAGACTCGGCGGCATCGGCGAAGCTCATGTCCTGTTGAGCGACGCCAATAATCATGCCGGCCACGACATTGATAAACGTGATCATGATTCCGGCGACGGCATCGCCGCGGACAAACTTCGAGGCGCCGTCCATGGCGCCGAAAAATGAGCTTTCCTCTTCCAATTCCTTGCGCCGTGCTCGGGCTTCGGACTCGTCAATGAGCCCGGTCGATAGATCGGCATCGATGGCCATCTGCTTGCCCGGCATGGCATCCAGGGTAAACCGTGCTGAAACTTCGGCAATTCGGCCCGAACCCTTGGTGATGACGATGAAATTTACAATTACCAGAATCGCAAAAACAATGATCCCGATGACGAAATTGCCGCTCATGACGAACCCGCCGAACGCCTGAATAACGTCGCCGGCGGCGCCGGGACCTTCGTGGCCGTGAGCCAAAATCAGCCGTGTCGACGCTAAATTAAGGCTCAGTCGGATCATTGTTGCCAACAGCAATACAGTTGGAAAAGCATTAAAATCCAATGGCTTGGAAACAAAAAGGGCGGTCATCAGAATCAACACCGAGAAGGTGATGGAAAATGCCAGGCTGACATCCAACATCCATGTCGGCATCGGCAGAATGAGGACGACGAGAATACCGACGACGCCCAGCGCCAGCATGATATCGCCGCGTTTGAAGGCTGCGGTGATTTTGTCACCGATATTAAACGGCTCTCCCGCTACCTCTTCTTTTTCGACGGGAAGCGGAGATGCCTCCGCCATTTACGCGGCCCCCGGGCCGGCTTCGCCGGGTACGGGAACGGCAAAGCCCTGGGTGCCGTATATCTTCAGCTTATTGCGAAGTGTACGAATGGAAATGCCGAGAATATTTGCGGCATGGGTGCGATTACCCAGGCAATGCTGGAGAGTATCAATAATCAGATCGCGTTCCACTGCGGCGACGGTTCTGCCAACCATGTTTTGCTGATCGTCCTGTCCTGATCCCGCTTCGCCGGTGCCTTGGCCATCGTGGCCGCTTGCGGTCTCGGTCAATAATATCGCATCGATACCAATTTCATCAGCAGTAGTTAAGAGAACAGCGCGATGCATCGTATTCTCCAGTTCGCGAACATTGCCTGGCCAACTATGTTGTTTCAAAGCCGCCAAGGCCTCGCTGTTGATCGGCCGGTCCGCAATGCCGTTGGCGTCCGAGTATTTTTTGACAAAAAATTCGGCAAGGATCGGAACATCATCCGGTCGTTCGCGCAGCGCCGGCAGTTTCACGGTCATCACGTTGAGCCGGAAAAACAAATCTTCGCGGAAATTTCCCTGGGCAACTTCATCTTCCATTTTGCGGTTTGACGTGGCGACGATGCGCACATTCACTTTGACGGGCTTGCCGCCGCCAACGCGGTCAATTTCGCGCTCCTGCAAGGCTCGGAGAAGTTTGGCCTGCAAGCGCGGATCCATTTCGCTGATTTCATCAAGCAGCAATGTGCCGCCATTGGCTTCCTCGAATTTTCCGATGCGCCTGGCCACGGCGCCGGTGAAGGCGCCTTTCTCATGGCCGAATAGTTCCGATTCCAATAGATTCTCAGGAATTGCCGCGCAATTGACTGCGACAAACGGACCGCCTTTGCGTTTGCTCTTGTTGTGAATAAACCGCGCCATCATCTCCTTGCCGGTTCCCGACGGGCCGGTAATGAGAATACTTGCGTCACTGGGGGCAACCTGTTCCGCCAATCGCAGAACTTCGGCCATACGGGCATCTTTGTGGATAATGGCATGATTTTCTTCGGCCACCGCTTCGAGAACGGCGGCGATAAGTTCCGCGTCGGGTGGCAATGGCAGGTATTCCTTCGCACCCGCTCGAATGGCCTGCACCGCGGCCTGGGTGTCCGTTCCCGTGCCACAGGCAACGACGGGCACGGAAAATCGCTCGGCTTCAAGCGATGTTATCAATTTGGCGATCTCAATTTGCACATCTGCCAGAATCAGTTCCGTTCCTTGTCCGGCGCGCAATGCTTGCAACCCCATTTCAATGGTATCGGCCTGTTGAACCTTGGCGCCACGCTTGATCGCAATCTGGCTGGCAGCGCCAATTTGGCCGTTCAATGTCCCAATGATCAGTATGCGCATGTGTCTTGGATTCCCTCAGGGGTGCTAGTCAAAATAATGGACGCGTTGAGCGGGCGGTAGGACGCTGTTGAGCAGCATCTCCAGGCGCCGTGGATTTTCCTGATTGCCGATTGATGACGCGCCCATCAGATACAAATTGTTGACCAATGCTTCATCCTGCGAATTTCTCTCTAATTTCGATGCCAAGGGCAGGACACCATGTTTGCCAACACGGCACCATAGAAGGTCGTCAGCAAGGCCACGGCCATGCTTGGGCCAATTGTGGTCGGGTCATCCAAATTCCCAAGCATTTGAACAAGACCGATCAAAGTACCGATGAGGCCCATGGCGGGCGCGAATTCGCCCATTTTCCGCAAAACGCTAGTGCTTTTTGAATGGCGCTGCACTGTCGCCTGCAAATCGCGCCGCATGATGCTTTCCACCTCTTCGCCAAGCGTGCCGTCGACAACCATGGACATGCCCTTGTGCAAAAATGGCTCGTTTTGCATGGAACCGATAAGATTCTGTAACGCGAGCACGCCTTTATTTCTTGCCAATTCGGAAATTTGGAGAACTTGGGTTGCGGCTTCCGAAGGGTCGCGGGAACTGTAAAAAAAGATTTTCCCAATGACCCGCATGGTTCGGCCCATTTCCTTTAATGAATAACATGCCGTTGTGATCGCAAATGTTCCGCCGATGACAATGAGGATCGATGGGGGATTGATAAAACTTTCCGGCGAGCCGCCCAGTACAATCGCCGCGCCGACCATGGCAAATCCACACAACAGCCCTACGACGGTTGCAATATCCATCGATGTCCGGGCCTTATGGACGTAAATGTGATCACCGGCTTCGGCCATTCAGCGTGCCTCAACCCCGGTCCGTCTTGATGATTTCCGTCATTGTCACACCTAATCGGTCCTCGACGACGACAACTTCACCGCGGGCAACAAGGCGATTGTTAACATAGATATCGATGGCTTCACCGACTTTACGGTCCAGTTCGACGACGGCGCCACGGCCCAATTTGAGAAGTTGACTGACTTGCATGGTTGATTTGCCGAGCACTGCCGAGACCTGCACGGGGATATCATAAACCGCTTCCAAATCTTTCGCCCCGCGGGGTAAATCCCCGACTTCGGGAAGGCCGCTTGAATCCAACGGCGGGGCTTCGTTTTCGGCAGCCGCTGGGGCTTCGCCGGCAACATCGAGATCCTCGAATTCCAGGTCCTTATCCGCGGGCATCATCGTCTCCTGTAGTCAGGTCGGTGTCATCAGCGCTTACGGAATCGCTGTCCTGAGCAGGCGGCACAGGTGGTCCATCAACACTATTATCTTCTAGCGACGCTTCGTCATTCAGTATACCGCCGTTCGTATCGGGTGCCATGCTTCCTGGCCCGGCCTGGAGATGCGCTTGGGTCATGGCTTGGGCGACTTCAGGTGGCAACCCCATATCAATGCTGGCGGGGGCGTCGGAATTTTCCGAGACGTCCTCACCAGTCGGTGCCTCGGCCGGCACGGAACCTTTAGTTTCCGCGGCCTCCAGGGTCTCAGAGGGCGATTCGACATCGCTGGTCACCAATGTTTCCTCCGGACCGTTGGACGGGGTAGATAGGGCTTCTGTTCCTTCCAAACCTGGTGCAGCGCCGGACTCGATATTATTCCGAACCGGTTGATCTGCTGGCGTCGGCAGCTCATGTGCTGCCAAATTGCCTTCCGATTCGTTTATCGAGGCATTGGCGTCGATCTCAATCCCGTCGCTAGGTTTCATACCTTCGACCAACATTTGGTCATCAGTGTCACTGGTCGCGGTGCCATTCTCCTCGATTTGCACGACGACTTCTTCTTGGACTGTCCCGAGGTTTTGTTCGACGATTTCATCAATGCGGCTCCAGATGCTGGCGGCGTCCCGTTCGGCACTACCACTACTCCAGTTGATCCTGCAATCACCGGATGCCATTTCCTCGTCTTCGAGCAAAATGATCTGTCCTTCAAAATTTGAATCCTTGGCAATCTCGTCGATGCGTAACCCGAGAGTCTCTTTAATTTCGGGATTTAGGTGAATGAGAACCCTTGGTTCTTCGAGTACTTCCGCTAGAACCTCCCGAACCATGGCCTCAACTTCGCCCAGCCCATGAATTTCATTTAAATGTGGAAAGCATTTCCGCGATATAGCGACAGCGATGTTGACGGCGTCTGCAAAAGTCTCCGCATTTCCAATGGTTTGGCGTTTGAAAAGGTCGTCAATATTGGCACTGATGATGCCCAGCGCATCGTTTATTTTTGTCTCAATGGCATCTGCAGCTTCGCGAATTCCGGTGTCCTTGCCGGCTTCGAAGCTCTCGTCGCGCGCGGCATCCAATTCATCTTCAGTAAATGTTTGGATTTCTTCCTCGGGCTCTTCAAATTCGCTATCTTCTGCAATTGAGCCGTCTACGGCCCCTTCCTCGGTGACGTCTACCTCGTCGAAAGAGACTTCGAACATAAATTTTTCGATTCCGCCCATGGGCTCACTGGCATCCGTTGGTTTTTGTGTTGGTGAATTGTCAGTCATTGTGGGAACCCGTCAATACACCAATTCGGACTCGTCGTCACCGCCGGCGATAACAATTTCACCGGAATCGGACAGGGCCTTGGCGATGGTGACGATCCCTGATTGCGCCTCGTCGACGTCTTTCAGGCGCACCGCACCCATGGCCT
>Ga0315339_1003424_pt1 | contig 11142 bp, 12 predicted proteins | sample ASW17metaG_FD_204514 | JGI IMG/M metagenome (GOLD analysis project Ga0315339, IMG submission 204514) | Ammonia-oxidizing marine archaeal communities from Pacific Ocean, United States - ASW #17 | ecosystem: Environmental > Aquatic > Marine > Oceanic | place: USA: California | collected 2016-12-05
AACAACAAACACAAGCTCAATTACCCGGAGAAACTCCAGAAGCTAAAATTACTCCAGCTACACAAAGGACATAATTTATGGAAAGTTTAGATACAGCACAATTTCAAGCCCCTGTTCCGGGGATGTCTCTAACTTCTGAGCCAAGAAGTCGTCCTTGGGAAACCCCGGCAAAATACACTACACCAGAAGATGCCTTAACTTTTTATGTTAAAAGTTTAACAACCCCTAAACGCTCTGTAGAATTGCTTAATCTTCTAGAGTTGGGATATCCTGTCACAAATTTAATTGACATAATTGTGTTAGGTGGAGTTATGGAAGGAGTGCATAGCATTGATATCGGAATTTTACTTGCACCAGCCTTGTATGAGCTAATTACAGGAATGGCTGATGCTGTAGATATAGAATATAAAGACGGAATTAAAACTTTGCAAGTGGGCGCCTCTAAAACTCTTTTGGCGAAAGCAGCTAAAGAACCAAAAGCAGAGGAATTAGCAAGACAGATTGAAGAAGAAGATATTCAAAATTTTGCAGAAGCTGCCCAATCAGGACTAATGGCACGACCAGAGCAAGAAAGCATAGAGGAGCTAGAAGTATGAAATTGATATGGGGCGATTTTGCTAGGGGCGCACTTGGGCCGGGGTCTGGTTTAAGAAAAATGGTATCTGGAGGGGAAGCGCAAGCAGATTTTGCTGCAGGTGTAGAAACAGGAATAGCTGATTTTTATAAGTCAGGAAGAGAAGCTTGGGAAAAATCTAAGGAAGATGATAAGACATATAGAGCCAGAATAAAACTTTTAATGGCAAGTGGAGTTAAAAACAAAGAACTTGCTGTTGCATTAGCAGATCAGGATCAAGATTCTTTTGATAACTTAATGACAGGATTTAGAGACGCACAGAGAATAAGTAGAGATGCTCTTAATTTAAGAGACTATGTTGAAGCTGAAGGTATTCCAATGGAAGATGATCCTACTCGTAGTCCTTTTGGTCCTACAGAATTTCCTGAAGAAAGAGTTGTAGCAGATTTAACAGCAGAAACTATAGATGAAACAGTGGATAGACTTGTAGGAAAAGTTCAACCCGGAACATTGGATAGAGAACAAGAAAGTACTTTTAAATCTACAATAAGAGACAATCTTGCAAAAATGGGATTTGGTTCATCTGTTGATCTTTCTCGTAGGGAAGCACTAGAAGGTGCTATGAAAAGGCGTCCTCCCGGAGTATCAGAGGAAGATTGGCTTGGCTTTATTGAAGGCAAAGATAGGGAAAGAGGTGATCCTTCCACTGTTACATTTAGAGCTACACCATTTTCTCGTGAAGCTGAAATGGAATACAGCACACTTGAAAATCAACATGAAAAAAGTGTTTTAGAGCTTGAGACTTTGCGTAGAACAGCTAAAACTGATGAAGAATATGATCGAATGAGAGGTAAAAGCTTTAAGGATTTAGGGTTTACTTTATCAGAAGATATGACAAAGATGGCAAGCAGAGTTGGTATTGAGCTAACGGAGAACACGATCTTAAAAGATTTTCAAAATGAGTTTCGGTTAAAGTCACCAGTAATAGAATTGTTCATAAAAATGGACAAAGCAAGCCAAGCAGGAAAAACAAAATATTCGGACGCCGCTCATTTTAGAAATGTAGCGCAAGGAAGAAAAGAAATTTTACATTATTTTGCTGGCAAAGTTCTGGGAGGGTCTCATGACCCAACTACAGGGTTTAATACCTTCAAATCGCCCGATCAATATATAGGAATCGTAAAAGATGCAATAGAAAGTTATTCACAACTAAGAAGTGAATTAGTTTTTGATGCCCTTGTTAATCAAAATATGACCCAGCCGCAGGCTCACAAATACGCCATTGATAAATTAAAAGAAGAAAGAGTTTTAATGGCTCTGGGCTTAACAGGCATAATTTCTGCTGATAATAATGAAGTTCCATTTTTAGAGCAGATTAAGGAAGCTAAAGACCCAGTTAAGGTAGCAGAAAGCATAAGTATGAGGGAACTTGGTTTCAATAAAGACGGAACAAAAATGACAGAATCTGATGCAAATAGAATGAAAGGATTAGATTCGGTGTTAACACTTGATAGTACAAGAGAACTTAGCAGATATCTGTTTAAATTTGCAGAAGATATAGAGCGAGAAAGGCTTCAAGCTCAAGAAAATATGGACGAAGATAAAAAGACTGGTGCTGCCCCTGCCCCTGTCCCTGATGCTGATGCTGATGCTGATGCTGCTGCTGCTGCTGCTGCTGCTGATGCTGCTGGTGCTGCTGCTGAACAAGCTGCTTCATCTATCCCTACCGAAACAATAAATATTCCTTCTGGTCTTGATATAACAAGTTTGACTACAGCTTTAGCGAAAACAAGATTAGAAGGTAGGGAATCTATTACCTCTGTTTTAAAAAAAGCAGGGTTTGAGTTAGGGGACATAAATAAAATTTATAAAGAATTGCAAGGTATAGCTTCACCCAAAAACCCAACTCCTGCTGCAATAATAAAGCCTATATCGGAAGTACTTAAACGCTTAATTTCAGGTGCTCCTCCTTCTGCTGGTGATACCAATAAACCTACTGATGCTACCCCTAAACCCAGTAGTGAATTTCCTCTGGAGGTTTCTCCTACACGAGAAAGATTGCTTGACAGGAAAGAAAAACTAAGACTAATTAAATCAAAACTTATGCAAGCAGCAGGTATGGGTATGGGTGGTAGAGGTAGGGCTAAACCTAGAGACAGTGTTGAAATGAGGAGGGTTGCGAAGCTGAGTACACTTATGAATCAGTTAAGTACAGATGTCCGGGATTTAAGTGAATCAGAACAAGAAGCATACGATGCTCTTATAAAAAACCCTATAGAGTACATTGATTCTGTAATTGCATCTAAAAAGTAACCGTATATGTCTGAATATCACGCAAGAGAGAATGTATCTAGAGAGGAGTTAATGAAAGACAGAGATTTTCTGTTTGATGCTGCTATGTATATGTCAGAAATAACAGGAGAAACATATGATTCTAATGAAGAATTATTTGAAGCTTTTGTAGAGCAACGAAGGATGTCTTCTGTAAATGAAATAGATGCTTATAAAGATTTTAAGCATGTTTCTGGTGCTGATGAAGAAACAAAAACTAGAGCAGGAAAACTGTTTTTGACCTTCGATAAAATGTCAAACCCCACTAGCACTTGGGAACTAATAAAGGACTATGGAGAAGGTCTTCTTACAGCCCCATCTACGTACCTTAGTCTTGTTCCCGGACTTGGTCTTGGCGCAAAATTTGGTCTTACCGGAGCTACTTCTGCTTTTGCAAAAGGAATTTCTCAAGGAGCAATACGAACAGTAAGTCAAACTGCTAAAGCTCTTGCAGGAAAGTCTGTTAAACGAAGGGCTACGGAAGGAGCTATAGCAGCAGGAGCGGTTGAAGGAGCTATTGGAGGAGTACATGGAGGACTAGCTGCTGCTTCTCGTAAAGAGACAGACATAGAACCGTATAGAGACACAAGTGTTACAGCAGGAACATTAACAGGTGCTGCATTTGGTGCTGTTCCCGGAACAATTATTGGTGGAGGAATAGCCGCCAGAACTGCAGTTGGTGAACAAAAAGCTATGGCTCTTTTGAAAGAAGGAATGAAGGCTCGCAAAGAAAGGCTAAGAATGGGAGGAGCCGCTGCAGAAGCCTTGAGAAAAAGTAAAAATAAAGAGGACAGAGCCTTATATAAAAAAGTTTCAAAGGCACTAGCTCCTCTTAAAGCAAGACTAGGAAAAGAGCTTGAGGAAGGAGCAAAAACTAAAAGGTCTCTTATGCCTAATTTTCTAAAGGACGATTTTACTGCTAGTCTAAATGAAAATGTTATGCGAAATATGATGGGCGCTGGTGTAGAAATGCTACAAGCAGCAGGAATAAAAGCTACAGATTTTGGGCCAGACGTAAGGCTTTCTGAAATGTTGTACAAAGGTTTAACAAACAAAGATTTTGGTGGTATTCCGTCCGCTAAACTGGCATCTATAAGGACTAAGTATGGTCTTACTCAAGATCAAATGGCTAATATATTTCTAGCAGAAATGTCTGAAGCAGGTAGAACACTTGGTTTGGGAAGTGCAGCTAAAAGAGCAATGCTAAGGGAAATGGCTGAAGAACACAAAGAATTGTCTAAGTTAGACTTAGGCGACCCAGATTTTGCTGAAGCCCTTGCATTGTTTGAAAAAGTTCCGGGTAAAGCCAGAGAATTATTTAGAAATGTAGACAAAGCTCGTCTTGGTTTAATGACGATACAAACCGCTACTACAGCTAGAAATACAGTAAATGCTACCGCTAGAACATTTCTATTTTCTTTAGACAATTTAGGTCATGGTGTTCTAGACATAGCTACTTCTCCTTTTGCTGCTTTAAGCGGGAAGGAAGGAGCCGTAAAGCAAGCGGCAATGCAGGGGGCTAGACGAGCCGCATCAGGAACAAGGCTTCTAAACTCAATGACTTGGGATGTGGCCGAATCAAATGCTTTGAGAATGTTGTTTGCTGACGAGATGCCAAGAACATTCAGTAGATTATACAGACAAAATGCGGACATTGCTGCTGCAATGGGTTTGGGTTCAGGATTTGCTAATTTGTCAAGGAAACTAAATGTATTAAATACTTTTTCGGATAATGCATTTAAACGAGCCATATTTATGACAGAGCTTCAAACTTTAGTCGGACCAAAGAAGCTTAGAGAACTAATGAGAAAAGGTGAGTTTAATACTATTGACAAAAAAAGCATAGCAGACGCTATGGAAGAGGCAATGTCTTTTACTTACCAAAAATCTTATAGAGGAATAAACGGCAAAAAAACAAATGCTAGTCAGTTTCTTGAACGCATGAGTACTCCTGCAACAACTTGGCTTATACCATTTCCGAAATTTATAGCTAACTCTATTGAATTTATGTATACACATGCTCCCGTTATAGGATTGGCAGATGTTCCGGTTAGAGCTTTATTTGGTGCGCCAAAAAAAGGAAAAGGATTTTGGTTAAAACAACGAATGGCTAAACAGGTAACTGGAGCAGGAATGCTATATGGAGCTATGCAATTGCGAGCAGAGCAAGGCCCAGATGCAAAATGGTGGGAATGGTATGACAAGGACACAGGCAAATATGAAAACGCTTTGGCTTTTTATGGTCCTTTTGCTATTTATATGTTCGCCGCTGATCTTATTCTTAGGTCTAATTTAAGAAATAAAAGTGTTAGTGAAGCTACAGGTTTGCCCTTGGGAGATGTGCCACTAGTTATAGGAGAACAAACAAAGAAAAATTGGCAAAGAGTAGCAGAAGACAATCTAACACAAGCATTTTTTTCAGAGGACTCAGATACCAAAGCACAATTTATGAAGGCAATATTCGGGTCTACATTTAGAACAGGAACTGGCCTAGAGATGATTGATGCTTTGTACAAAGATACACAGATAGATTTGGGCGAGAATGATTACGACGGTTTTAAAAGGACAATTGCTAAGTTTGGTGGAAACTATGTAAATACTTTTGGTGTAGGTCTTGGTGAAATAAGAGACATATATGGATTAGTAGATGACCAATACAAAATTATTCGTGATCCAGAAGCTATGACTAATCCTTTGGATTTGTTCATAGCAACGGCCTTCCGGTCCATGCCAATATCTGAGGAAGGCAAGTTTTTTGGTTTAGTTAAAGGACCAGAGGGACTTGCAACACACGCACGAGCCGCTACGTTTAAAGGCCCCTTGTACAGAGAGGGTTCAGGAGTAAAACAACTTACTGGCAGAGGAACACAAAGAGCAAAAGATATAGTTCACAGAGCTTTGGATACTCATAAAATAGCAAGGTATAAAGCTTTTCCTAGATTGAAAAATCCAGAGGTAAATGATATAGCAAAAAATATATATAATGAATACACAGAAGATAGACTGTTTCCTTTTCTCGCTAGTGATGATTACCAGAATGTTCCTGATACTCCACAAGGAGGAAGAAAACAAAGAGGGATGCTTAAAAGGATTTTGGACTTGACTAAAAGGGAAGTTCATAACAGGGTTATACAAACAATAGGACTGAAACTAAAAAATTATCAGAGAGATAATTCTGAAAACATTGGTGAAATAGAAAAACTTCAAGACCAATTAAAGTTCATGTTTAGGGTAAAAATCAGTGAGCTTGGGGATAAACGTAAAGATGCAGAGTATGAATTTAACAAACAATATAACAGAAAACCAAAAGATTGGCAAGATTTTCGTGCGATATACGAAATAGGTAGACAAATTAAATCTTGAATATGAGCGTTCCTGTATTTATAAAGCTATTTGAAACCGTAGGCATACCAGTTTTAACTGCCCTAGCTGCTGGCTATGCTTTATGGTGGTTAATCAGATGGATAACAGGAAACTTTAAACAAGAACTTAATGATGAACACAAGGACATTGTCAAGGCCATTGATGCTTTAAAAGAAGAACTTGACGAGGAAACACGAGATACACGAGAACAACTTGGTCGCAAGTTAGATGAAGTTAGAACAATGGTCATTAGGCTCATTGATAGAGTACGTGTACTTGAAATTAATTTCATTGAACACGATGAAACTTTTAGGGCTACTTACGGACTAAGTAGAGCTACACGAAAAAAGCCCCGCCACGAAATGGTGGAGGAGCTTAAAGAACAAATTAAAGATGCAGGTAAAACTAATGGCGACTAGAAAAAAGTCAAACATGAAAGGCTTAACTATTAAAGGTGGTCATAAGCGCAAAACAAAAGCAGGTGCTGGCATGACTGAGAAAGGAGTACGTGCCTACCGTAGCAAAAACCCCGGCAGTAAATTGAAGACTGCTGTAACAGAGAGTAAGCCCCGCACCAAGGCAAGAGCAAACAGGCGTAAGAGCTATTGTGCTAGGTCTGCTGGACAGATGAAGAAGTTTCCAAAGGCAGCAAAGAATCCTAACAGCCGATTGAGGCAAGCTCGTAAAAGATGGAAATGCTAATTGTTTACAAAAACAGCAACTACACTTATAATTATTATTATAAGCAGAATTATTAAGTTGATTCTATAAAGAAAGAAACTTGATATTAAATTCCGCATTTATTTAAAACAAATAATAGAAAGATAAAAATATACAAAATGTAAAAATGAGCTAACAATATTCTATATTTATCGATTCTTTTGGGGGGCTTCTTGGTCCCCCTTTTTTTTGCCCATTCTTTTGCTTCTTGTTCAAGTCGCATTTATTTTTTCCAAGTTTTCAAAGTACGCTTTGTTAAAGCCTCTCTCCCATTCCTTGTAAAAGGAGGTATTGATGTTATATGGATTAACTATCTTACCTCTATGAAAAGCTTTGTACCCCTTTTCCGCTTGAATATGCAAGGGAGGTTGTCTGTCTTTTACCAATTTTAGCATTTATAATTTCCTTTAATCATTCTTCTACGTATTGTCCGGCTACAGTATCCGCCGCTAAGGGCATTACATAGGGAAAATCTACCACCTCACAACTGTTTGCTGTACAAGCCAGTTCTTGTGAACCCGTAGTTAAGTCTTCTTTTTCATAACCACTAAAACTATCCCAAGCTACATCTGTAGGCATTCTTTCCAGCAACTCCTTGTACTGTTCTTTTGTACAATCTTGGTAAGGCTCTTGCTTGTACATGTGCTCAGTCATAGGTAAGAAACTTACACCCGACATGTTATCAAAGTTGTCATACACAAAACTTCCTACATTTAACCATTCCTTTTCTTTTACACTTACAGTAATTGAAGGCTTATGCTCACACCAATATTTAGCATAAATATTCCACAAAGTTAAGTGATCTATCGCTGATATTTTATTTCTTGTAATAGCTCCCGTAGGAGATTTCATCGGAAATAAAAACACAGCAGTGTTGTCTTCTTTTCCTATTAAATCTTCGTATGGAAATTCTTGATCAATAAGAAATTGTGTCAATGGGTCTTTCTTGTCTGCACGAATAGTACGAATGTAGTATTCATTATGGCGAGGATGAATACCACTAGCTGCATCTACAAGCTGGCTCACTGTACCTGACGGCTTGACGCAAGTGATAGCAGCAGAAGGTTCAATGCCCAAAAGCTTTGACCACTTTTTATTTGTATTTACAGCAGTTAATCTAAGCTTGTTTAATAAGGAAGGCAATTCGTCACCATATCCCACCGTATTATTTCTTTTACGGGTATTAGACGTAAATTTATTGTCCATAATGCCGGTAAGAGATACACCAAGAAGTCTTTCTTCTTCTGTATTGCGGGTCCATTGCCTACTAATGCCCTTAAAATCTGTAAAGCAGGACTGAATTGTACCTAAAATAGTGGCTAGTTCCACCTTTCTATTCAGTGTTTCTGGCGTATCTTCTGCCCGTACTACAACTTCAGATAAATTACAAAACTGCTTTGGTCGTAGGATAATTTCACTACATGGATTAGTACCATACTCTATGTCTTTCTCTCTACGTCCATATTTAGCCGCCTGTTCCTGTGCAGCTTGGCGATTAAATATACCACGTTCACCGGACTTACTTTCATGTAAGGCCACCCACTCACGCATAAATGTGCCAATATCGGGCTTCTCTGTATAACAGATGCTGTTATTTGACAGTGTTCTATGCGGCTCTGTCTCTGACCACGCTCCTGATTTGGCATGTCGCATACGATCATCAGATAGATTAGACAAACTAATAAGAGCAGACCTACGTACTCCACCTACCACTACTACATCTGCAATCTTACACATAAGATCATGACACTCAATGCTAGAAAGCTTTCGCCCTGAAGCTTTCTTGAATATATTTACAGTAAACATAAACAGATCATCCAACGGATCAGGGCCACTTGCTCTGCCACCAAATGTCTTTAGCTTTGCTCCAGCAGGTCTAACACGAGACATGTCCCATTGAGGAACCATGCCAGCGTATAAAATATTAATCAGTTCCTTGTAACTACGATGCCATCCCTCTTTACTGTCCTGAACAACAATAGTCGTTTCACTATTTTCAAATTCATCTGGAACCTTTGGTAGCTGAGATACAAACTGACGTTCCACAGAGAAGCCTACACCAGTGCCATGCATAAGAATATACAAACACTCATCAAATGATCTAGGGCTATCTACAGGCAAGTAGGAACAGTTGTACGCTGCAATATGATTACGTTCTAATGCAGGGCCAGCAGTCATCATAGCTCTCATAGAAGGCATAACTTTTAGTGTAACCATAGCTACATATAAATCGGTATACATTTCTTTAGAAAGAACGTAATTATGCTTGTCCTTTATATAGTCCTTATAAAAATTCAACAAACGAGTGACGGTTTCTTGCCATGTCTCTCTACGTTGTTCTGCTTCATTCCACCTAGCATAACGAGACATAGCAATAATATTTTGGTAGTCGCTCATTAAATTAGTCATTCAATTGTCCTCCGGTGCATTTGATATTAAGGCGTACAAGGGCTGTACCATCAAGATGATATACCAATTCTTCTAGCATGTCTTCCAATTCCTCTGTTGGATCACCATCAACAGGCATAGGAAATTCTTCAGAATCAACTTCTAGTAACATATTTACTCGTGCTTTTATTTTCATACTACTCTGCGCTTTCGATTAATCTATTTAAGTACCAAGCAGCTTTCTTCAAATCTTCTAGTCTATTTTTATAATTTTCTCTCCATGTATATTTTAAAACATTTCCTTTTATATATCCTTTAAATTCCTCTTCTGTCAGTGCTGCCTCAATTGCCATTATGCATTCAATGCCATGTTTATTATAATGAGGCGGACTGTTGACCATATCTATAGAATTTCCAGTTATAGGATTTTTTATTGCCATTACGCATTCCCTTCTGTGTCTGTGTCAATTGTTAGTACTCTGGGAATAACGGGTTCCTCTTCCGGTGTAGGCGCAATCATGTTATTTTGTGCATATGTCCGAATAAGATCACGAATAATAGCATTTTCTTCCATAGCAGGAATAGACGCTGCCGCAAAGTTACATAGCATAATCATGTTGTTAAATTCGTTTTTAGTTAATGTAGTTTCTTTGATATTTGTTACTATAGAAACTTGTACCTCTCCTGTCCAACTTCCCTCCTCCAAAATAATGTCTTCCTCTTCTCTTACTGGCCTGACTATAATAATAAAATCGTCTGGTGTCAAGTATTTATGTATATTCTGCATCTAGTGTTCCTCTAACTTCAATTAATTTAGAAGGCATTAAAATAAGTTCTTCTTTTAACCAAGATTCTGGAATAACTCTGTCACAAAATACTATTTCTTTCTTTTCACACCAACCTCCGTATGTAGTCTGCGATCCTTTCCTTATTTTTCTTTTACTATTTTCAAATACCATACGTATATCTAAATAGCTATGTTGCTTTTTTATCTCTACGTGTTTGCGTCGATCAGCAGTAGACCAAAATCCTTTTGCCTCTATTATTATTCCATTGTCAAGAACAAAGTCTGGGGTATAGGATCGTACAGAAAAATCTATCCATTTTATCTTTATGGTTTCATAGCGCAGTTTATGCCTAGCCTGTTTAATTTGCTTTGCAATAATTTGCTCTAGACCAGATCGAAATCCCTTTGCTCTAGCTTTTTCATATCCTTTCTTGTTATACATATAACTGTTTTATTTTTAAATTATAGCAATCTGCTCTTACGGTGTAGTTGTTACTGGCATCTACATCTCCCTTTTTCATGAAGACAGCCTTTTCAAAATACTCTTTTTTGTCCATACAACCCAAATACCACCCAACAGTAAGATCATTTTTAACCCTAACAAAAGCATAAGTATCACAGGCTTGTTTAGTATTAAAATTTGCTACACTACAATCATAATCGGGAAGAGGCGCTACTGAAGTTTGTTTAGTTTTAACATCTACTTTTTTGCCATTGGGCAATACAATATCATGAGAATACGTGTTGTCCCATGTACCCCCTAAACATTCAAGAGCGAGTTGTTCCCCTATGAATCCTGCTATATTTCCCTTTCCTTTTAAAATAGAGTTTTGTAGTTTGCCCATTTCTTCCGCTTTAGAACGCGCCTTGTCAATCATATCTAGAGATATTTTAATTTCTTTCATACCAACCCCTCACTTTTTACATGGATACATAATTGACCATAGGTTTACTCTTTGCTTTACTAACTAGGGAAGCT
>Ga0315339_1003426_pt1 | contig 11140 bp, 7 predicted proteins | sample ASW17metaG_FD_204514 | JGI IMG/M metagenome (GOLD analysis project Ga0315339, IMG submission 204514) | Ammonia-oxidizing marine archaeal communities from Pacific Ocean, United States - ASW #17 | ecosystem: Environmental > Aquatic > Marine > Oceanic | place: USA: California | collected 2016-12-05
GGCGCAAGGTCGGCAAGCCCCACTCGTCCGGGGTTGACCAGAAGGTCGTGACGGAGCCAGCGCTCGCGGGCGAGGGTGACCAGCGGATGGGCACCGGTTCCCTTGCGGCGCTGGGCCCGCACCTGGTCGGCGGCGGCGGCGAGGGACTCGGTGGTTGGCAGGTCGCCGTGCAACAGGGCCGAGGCCTCCCGGTCGAAGCGCCCCACACCGGTCTCGAAGCCGAAGTCGGTGGCCCGGACCACCTCAAGGCCGAGCACCTCCCCGCGCCAGGTGCCGTGCTCGACGATCGGGTCGACGCCGGCTCCACGGCAGAGGTCCTCGAATCCGTCCGGGGCCGGTGGCGGCTCGACGGGCGCCAACGCCTCGGCCGGCTCAGCGACCTCGGAGACGCCGTCGACGACCACGTAAACCTCTGGCACAGGATGGAGTGCGGTTGCCCGTCGGGCGGCGACCGACGCGGCATCGGCATCGTCGAGGAAGAGCACGAGGCGATTGGAATCGTGGCGGGCGGCCAACAGGAGGGTCTGGCCCAGCGACCGCTCCGGGGCGTCTTCGCCGGCGAGGACGACGATCATGCCGTCGTCGAGGATCGCCGATCCCCCACCGAGGGCGACCGGGTCACCGGCGCATGGAAGGCCGAGGTTCGTGGCGAGGGCGCGCAACTTGGTGCCGAAGAGGAAGGCCCGCTGCTCGGGATCGAGGCTCACGGTTAGTTGCGGCGCAGTGCCAGCGTCGAGGTATTCAGTCCTGGCGGCGCTTGCCGTAGCGGCGTTCGAAGCGCTCGACGCGACCGGCGGTGTCGACGATCTTCATCGTGCCCGTGAAGAAGGGGTGGCTGGCCGACGAGATCTCGACCCTGGCGAGCGGATACTCGTTGCCGTCGTCGAGGGTGATCGTGTCGCTGGTCTTCATGGTGGACCGGGTGAGGAACAGAGTGCCCTCGGAAGCGTCCTGGAAGACCACTTCGCGGTAGGTGGGGTGGATGTCGGGCTTCATGGCGGGTCCAGTCTGCGGGTCGCGACGGGCGTCGGCAACCTCGCTGCGGAGGATGATTCGACTGTTCAGCCCAGGTTCGGGCCCTTGGCGATCTCCGCCAGGAACTCGTCGTTGTCGTTGAACGTCTTGAGCCGGTCGATGAGCAGCTCGAGACCGGCGGCCCCGCTGTTGCCGTCGTCGCCGGCGAGGCCGTTGAGGACCCGCCGCAGCTTCCAGACCTGGTTGAGCTGATTGCGTTGGAAGAGGAGTTCCTCGTGCCGGGTCGACGAGGCGTTGACGTCGATGGCCGGGTACACGCGCCGCTCGGCGATGCGTCGGTCGAGGCGAAGCTCCATGTTGCCGGTGCCCTTGAACTCCTCGAAGATGACCTCGTCCATCTTGGAGCCGGTCTCGACGAGGGCCGTGGCCAGGATGGTCAACGAACCGCCCTCCTCGACGTTGCGGGCCGCACCGAAGAAGCGCTTCGGCGGGTAGAGGGAGCCGCTGTCGAGACCACCGGACATGATCCGGCCGGTGGCGGGGGCCGCCAGGTTGTAGGCCCGCGAGAGGCGGGTGATGCCATCGAGCAGAATCACGACGTCCTGGCCGGACTCGACCATGCGCTTGGCCCGTTCGATAGTGATCTCGGCGATGCGGGTGTGCTCGTCGCTGGGACGGTCGAAGGTGGAGGCGGCCACCTCGCTGTGCTTGAGCCAGCGGCGCATGTCGGTGACCTCTTCAGGGCGCTCGTCGACCAGGAGGACGATGAGCTTCACCTCGGGATTGTTGACCTCGATCGACCGGGCGATCTGCTTCAGGATCGTGGTCTTACCGGCCTTCGGCGGCGAGACGAGGAGCCCACGCTGGCCCTTGCCAATCGGACACAGCAGGTCCACGATGCGGGCCGTCATGTTGGTGGGGTCGTCGGGGGTCTCCATCTTGAGGTGCTCGTCGGGGAACAGCGGAGTGAGGTCCTCGAACCGGGGACGCCCCTTGGCGTCCTCTGGCTTGCCGCTGTTAATGGTGTCGATCCGGAGCAGCGCCGGGTTCTGCTCGCTGCGGTTGGCCGGTCGGGAGGCTCCGGTGAGGTGGTCGCCTTTGCGCAGCCCGTACTGGTGGGCCTGCTTGACTGACACGTAGGCGTCGGCCTTCGAGGGCTTGTAGCTGTTGGTGCGGAGGAAGCCGTAGCCCTCGTCGCGCATGTCGAGGTAGCCCTCGACCTCGACGGGCTCGCCGTCCCACTGCTCTTCCGGACCGTCACTCTGACCGCGGCCACGACGGCGGCGGCGACGGTTGCCGGACTCGGGGTCCTGCTGGCCCCGGTTGCCCTGCTGGCCCCGGTTGCCCTGCTGGCCCCGGTTGCCCTGCTGGCCCCGGTTGCCCTGCTGGCCCCGGTTGCCCTGCTGCCCCTGTCGTCCGGACCTGGACTCGGCGCTCTCTGCGGACCTGTCGTTAGACGATGCCTCAGCCTCGTCGCTCTCCGCGGACACGGACTCGGCGCTCTCTGCGGACCTGTCGTTAGACAATGCCTCAGCCTCGTCGCTCTCCGCGGACACGGCGACCTCCCATTCGGCGGGTGGCTCCTCTGTGAGCTCCTCGACCGGAGCCGCTCCCGCCGACGGGCTGGACCCGTTAGACGAAGTCTCGATGCCGGCCAGGTCGAGGATCAAGTCGACGATCTCAGCCTTGCGGGCACGCGAGCCCGGCTTGCCGCCCAGGGCAGTGGCAATCGTGGTGAGCTCGTCGCGGTCCTTGCCCTCGAGGGCATCGCGTTCGAGTTGGGTGGGGTCCATTGCTCAGACACCTCAGGTTTCCGCGGGCGGAATCGCCCGTCATTAGTCCCAGCCTCGTCGGCCGGAGGAAAACACTCACGGGGGAGTGGGGGTGGCGGTACTGATCCGGCCGGAGTCACCTGACGGGGTGGACAACGGATTCGGAGGATGTACCAGCCTGTCGACGGGAAGAACGAACGTGGGCCGTCAATCCCCGCCCGACGACCCCGTCATCGTACCGAGGGTGGACATGCCGACGCAACCACCTTCGAAAAACCCAGAAATCATTGGGGTTTCGACCCGTTCCCGAGCAACAGGGTGCTGGAAGCGAGGGCCGCCACGGCTAGCAGGATGGTCGGAGTCCAGGACCCCGTCAAGTCATGGGTGAGGCCGCCGAGGATCGGTCCGAAGCCGCCAGCAGCGCCGACCGCAACCCCCTGCAAGCTCATGAGTAGACCCAGGTCGCGGGCATCGAAGCGGGTGCGGGCGTACATCGCCTGGAGCGGGCTGGTGGCGCCGAGCGACGCACCGGCCACGACGGCGTAGGCGATCCCTGCCCGCACCGTGCCGACGAGCAGGAACGCGATGCCCACGGCGCTCACCGCGTAGGCGAGCCGCAATACTCGGTCGGCACCGAAGCGCTCGACGACTCCGGTCAGCCCAATCCGGCCGAAGAGTTGGCCGAAGCCGCGCAGCCCACCGATGACGCCGGCGGCACCGAGCCCCAGTCCGGCGCCCGTCAGGATCGCAACCTGATAGCCGAGGATCGTGGTGTACGCCAGCCAGACGAGGAAGAACACGACGAGCATCCGTTGGATCGCCGGGCGCCCGAGGGCGCCCCTCATCGCCCGCCAGGGGCTCTCGGACGCCGCCTCCTCGCCGCGACCAGCGCGCCCCAACGATGTCGCCAGGAGGGCGCCGGCGATGGCCGTCAGGGCGAGCAAGCGACCGGTGGCCCGCCACCCCCAGGCCTCGACCAGCCAGGCGGTCATCGGCAGGTAGACCGCGCTGCAGAGGGCCCCGACCATCGTTAGCCGGGCGATCGCCTGATCGGGGCGGTCCGGTCGGAGGCGTGCCACCGCCGCCGTGGTCACGTGGTAGAAGCCCGTCGCACCAACGATCCCGCCCCCGAGGGCGTAGAGGGCGCCGAAGACCACCTGGTCGGTCGCCCAGGTCGCCGCCAGCAGGCAACCACCTCCCACCACCGCCTGGAGGAGGAACGGCCCCCGACAGCCGTGGCGGTCGAGGAGCCGGCCGCCGACCACCGAAGCCGCTCCGTTGATGACGAAGCCTGCTCCGTAGGCAATGCCGAGCATGGTCGTCCCCCAGCCCACGTCGTCGTGGATCGGCCCGACGAGCACGCCGAACGAGTACAGCCACGAGCCGTACGAGGTAATCGTGGCGATGCCGAGGACGAGTACGCCGAACCTGTCTGTCAGTCGAGTGGGTGTGATTCCGTATTCTGGAGCACACCGACCTTCTCCACGACACCACAGATGTCGAGGACACCACTTGCTGCTTCACCGAGAAGACCGAGACCTGGGTCGAGGCCCCCCGCCGACAGCGAACGGTTCGGCGACATCGTCCTCAGTGGGTCCGTCGAAACGACACCCTGTCGCGGCTGAGGCCGTCGTCCCTCCCGTGCCTGATTAGCGGTACAGGAGCGTGGGCATCAGGGAGTGGCCCGGCACCAACGGGGCGTCGGCGACGCCGGACTCGGTGAACACGCCGCCCGGGCCATCCATCTCGGAGTCGACCAGCAGGTAGGGCACCGGGTCGGACGTGTGCGTGCGGGTGATGAGCGGGGTGGCGTGGTCGGGCAGCATCAACAGCCGCCACGGCCCCAGTGCGTCGAGGCCCGGGACCAGGTCGGCGAGGATGCGCCGGTCCCAGAACTCGAGGGCCTTGACCTTCTGGGCGACGTCACCAGCGTGGCCCGCCTCGTCCGTGGCCTCCACGTGGACAATGAACAGGTCGAGGCCGTCGGCCAACCCCTGCAGTGCGACGTCGCGCTTGCCCTCGTAGTCGGTGTCATACCAGCCGGTGGCGCCCGGGATTTCGCAGACCTCCATACCAGTGAGGACGCCAAGTCCCCGGACGAGGTCGACAGCCGTGACAAGGCCGGCATCGACGCCGTGAGCCTCGCTGAAGGAGGGCAGTTGCGGCTGAAAGCCCTGCCCCCACAACCAGATCTGCGTCGCCTCCAGGTCCGAGGCGGCGAGTACGTCCTTCGAGGCCTCCATGAGGTCGCACAGCGGACCACCCATCGGCCCAGCGGGCACCACGACCTGGTCACCCGAGAGGTCGTGGGGTGGGGTGCAGTCGGCGTCGAGCCACTCCCCCGGGCCGAGCATCACATGGCGGAAGCTCACACCGGCGTGGAACGACACGCCGTCGCCCCCGAGTTCGTGTTCGATTCGGGCGATGACCTCGGCGGCCGACTCCGACGACGGGTTGCCGCCCGCATAGTTAAGCATGGCGCCGTCGGGGGACACCGTTACGAGGTTGCAGCGGAAGGCGGCCTGGTCGGGGCTCAGGGACAGGCCCAGCGCTGCCGCCTCGATCGGCGCTCGACCCGTGTGGTGCTCGGCCGGGTCGAACCCAAAGATCGACATGTTGCCGACATCGCTGCCGGGCGGCATGCCCTCGGGGATCACCGCGGCCCGACCGACCATGGCCCTGGCGGCCAGGGCGTCGAGGTTGGGCGTCTGGGCGACCTCGAGCGGGGTGCGGCCGTCCAGTTCGGGAACGGGCAGGTCGGCACAGCCGTCGGGGACGCAGATCACGTACTTCACAGGACGATCATCCTGCCAGACCCCGCCCCGATTCCCGCAGCGACTTCCCGTGCATCAGGTGGTGGCGCAGGCCTCGACGTGTGCCTGGACCGCCAACAGATCGTTGGGCAGGCGAACGCAGCGCTCGGGCCTTTCGAAAAGGTCACCCAGTCGCTCGGGCAAGACCGGCCGCACTCCCGTAGCCGCCTCGACGGCGTCGGGGAACTTGGCGGGGTGGGCCGTCGCCAGGGCCACCATCGGCACCGAAGGGTCACGGCGGCACCGGCGCGCGGCGAGCACGCCCACGGCGGAGTGCGGATCGAGGACCACGCCCGACCGGTCGGCTTCGTCGGCGATACAACGCAGCACCGCATCGTCGTGGAAGCAGGCGGCCGTCCAGGCGTCGCCAAGCGTGGCATGGAGCACCGGGTCGAGGGCGGTGGTGCCCGTGGCCCGGAAGTCGTCGAGCAGGGCGGCCACGGCGGCCCCGTCGCGGTCGAGCAGCTCGAACAGCAGTCGCTCGAGGTTGGACGACACCTGGATGTCCATGCTCGGCGAGAACGTAGGCACGACCTCATCGAGGGTCATCGTGCCGCCGGCGAAGAAGCGGGTCAGGATGTCGTTGCTGTTCGACCCGATGACGAGCTGCGGCATGTTGAGGCCCATGTGGCGGGCGACGTGCCCGGCGAAGGCGTTGCCGAAGTTGCCGGTGGGCACCGAGAAGGTGATCGGTGCCTGCCGACCACCGAGCCGTTCGGCGGCGACGACGTAGTAGACGACCTGCGCCATGACCCGGGCCCAGTTGATGGAGTTGACCGCCGACAGGCGCATCCGCTGTCGGAACACCACGTTGGTGAACATGGCCTTCACGAGGTCCTGGCAGTCGTCGAAGGTGCCCTCGACGGCCACGTTGTGGACGTTGGCCGATGAGGCGGTGGTCATCTGGCGACGTTGCACCTCCGAGACCCGGTCGGCCGGGTGCAGGATAACGATGTCCATGGACTCCCGGTCGCGGCAGGCATCAATGGCAGCCGAGCCCGTGTCGCCCGAGGTAGCTCCGACGATGGTGACGCGCTCTCCTCGTCGCGACAGTTCGTGGTCGAAGAGGCGACCGACCAACTGCAGTGCCACGTCCTTGAAGGCGAGCGTGGGGCCGTGGAAGAGCTCGAGCAGGTGCAGGCCGTCGCCCAGGTCGACCAGTGGCGTCACGTCATCGGCCTCAAACGTCGCATAGGCCTCCCTGACCATGTCGGCGAAGGCGCCCGGTGCGATGGCACCTCCGACGAAGGGCGCCATCACCTCCAGGGCTGTCGCTACGTAGTCGCCGGTGCCGCCCGCCGCAAGCTTCGGCCACGACTCGGGGACGTAGAGGCCCCCGTCGTCGGCCAGCCCGGCGAGCAGAGCATCGCCGAAGCCGAGAACCTGTGCGTCCCCGCGGGTGCTGACATAGCGCATGCCGGAACGGGACCCGGGGGTCAGTCGCCGAGGGCGCGCAGCACACTACCGACGTTGCGCACGGCGTCGAGGTTGCGTAGGTCGTGGAGGGTGGCCTGCACGTCGCTCTCGCGGGCGCGGTGCGTGATGAACACGAGCCGGGCCTCACCACCCAAGCCCGACTGCTCCATCGAGCGGATCGACACACTGTGGTCGCCGAACACGGCGGCCACGCCGGCCAGCACTCCGGGCCGGTCGTCGACGTCAACGGCCAGGTAGTAGGCGGTCTCGAGATCAGCCATGGGCGAGATGCGGGCCCTTTCGAGCGAGCCGATGGACGCTCCGTGGCCACGGGCGTTGTTGGTGGCGGCGTCGATGAGATCGCCGAAGACGGCCGAGGCGGTCGGACGGCCGCCGGCACCACGCCCGTAGAGCATGACCTCGCCGACTGCGTCGCCCTCGACGAAGACCGCGTTGAAACTGTCGTTGACGGCGGCCAGCGGGTGGTCGTTCGGCACGAGCGTCGGGTGCACGCGCACTCCGATCTCGTCGCCTCGACGTTCGGCTACGGCGAGAAGTTTGATGCAGTGGCCAAGGTGGGCGGCGGCCTCGATGTCGGCAGCGGTGACCCGGGAGATGCCCTCGAGGTAGACGTCGTCGGCGACCACCTCGGCCCCGAAGGCCAGGGTGGCGATGATGGCGACCTTTGCCCCGGCGTCGTGGCCCTCGACGTCGGCGGTCGGGTCGGCTTCGGCGTACCCCAGGCGTTGGGCCTCTGCGAGGGCATCGGCGTAGGCGGCGCCCTCCTCGGACATCTTCGTGAGGATGAAGTTGGTGGTTCCGTTGATGATGCCCATCACCCGGGTGATCGGCTCGCCGGCGAACGACTCGCGCAGCGGCCGCATGATGGGGATGGCCCCCGCCACGGCGGCCTCGAACAGCAGGTCGACACCAGCGGCCTCGGCGATCGAGTAGAGCTCGGCCCCGTGCCGGGCCAGCAGTTCCTTGTTGGCGGTGACCACCGGCTTGCCGTTCTCGAGCGCGGCCACGATCAGTTCGCGAGCCGGCTCGATACCTCCCATGACCTCGACAACCACGTCGATGTCGGGGTCGGCGACGATGGCCGCTGCGTCGGTGGTGAACACCTCGGCGGGCAGGGGCACGCCTCGGTCGATAGCCGTGTCGCTCACGGCGACCGACGCCACCTCGAACGCCAGACCGGTGCGTCGGGCGACGTCGTCGCGCTGCTCGGCGACCAGGACCGCCAGGGCTGCACCGACGTTGCCGCAGCCGAGGAGGCCCACGCGCACCGGTGAACTGAAAAGAGGGTCTTCCATGGCCTTCACGGTACCGGGTACGGCATGCGGCACCCGTTCGATAATGGTGTGCTCAGGCCTCGCGGCGGACGAGGTCCTCGTAGGTCTCTCGTCGGACCACCCTGGTCGCCTCGCCATCGGCGACGAACACGACGGCGGGTCGCAGCACCTGATTGTAGTTGGAGCCCATCGAGTGGCCGTAGGCGCCGGTGACCGGCGTGGCGAGGACGTCACCCACCGCCAGGTCGTCGGGCACCCAGCCCTCGCGGACCAGCAGGTCGCCGGACTCGCAGTGCTTGCCCACCACCCGGACCGGCCGCCTGCGCTCGGCCGCCACGGCCCTCGGCAGGAACGTCTCGTAACCGGACCCGTAGAGGACCGGGCGGGGGTTGTCGCTCATGCCTCCGTCGACGGCGACGTAGGTGCGGATGCCCTCGAGGTCCTTGATCGTGCCCACCCGGTACAAGGTGACGGCAGCAAGGGCGGCGATCGCCCGGCCCGGCTCCGCCGACACACGCGCCGTGACCCCAGCGACCTCACAGGCGCTGCGCACGACCTCGCCCCACTGGGTGATCGAGGGCGCACTCTCGCCCTCGACATAGGCGACGCCGAGGCCGCCTCCGACCGAGAGTTCGGCCAGGTCGTAGGGGGCGGCGAACCCGGCCAGGACCTCGAGAGCGCGGCCGAACGAGGCGACCTCGAAGACCTGGCTACCGATGTGGGCATGGACACCGACCAGGTCGACGGTCCCCGAGGTGAGTGCACGCTCGACGGCTGCGGCAGCCAGGCCCGTCGAGACAGTGAACCCGAACTTGGAGTCGTCCTGGCCGGTGGCGACATATTCGTGGGTGTGCGCCTCGACGCCGGGCGTGACCCGGAGCAGCACCCTCGGGACAGCACCGATGGCCGCATTCAGTGTGTCGAGGCGGTCGAGTTCGTCGAACGAGTCGACGACGATAAGGCCGACGCCCTCCTCGATCGCCATCTCGAGCTCGAGTTCGCTCTTGTTATTGCCGTGCAGAATGAGGCGGTCGGCCGGAACGCCGGCATGGCGAGCCATGTACAGTTCACCGCCGGTGGCCACGTCGAGATACATGCCCTCCTCGACAACAAGGCGCGCCATGGCACCGCAGAGGAACGCCTTGCCGGCGTAGGCGACTCCCTCGCCGAAGGCCGCCACGGCCTCGCGGCAGCGGGCACGGAGGTGTGCCTCGTCGTAGACGAAGAGCGGCGTGCCGAACTCGTCGGCCAGGTCGACCAGGTCGCAGCCACCGATCAATGTGCCTCCGTCGGCACCGACCTCGGCGGTGTCGGGCAGCAGGTCGAGGGGCAACGGGCCGGCCATCAGCCGTCCTCCTCGCCGTCGCGCCACATTTCCTCCGGGGCGCCGACGCCCAGCAGGTCGAGGGCGACGGCGAGTCCGACGCGGACGGCCTCGACCAACCAGAGTCGGGCGGCGGTGAGGTCAGCCTCCACACCGTCTCCCATGACGCGACAGTCGTGGTAGAAGCCGTGGAAGTCGGCCGCCAGGTCCCGGACCCAGGTCGTAACCAGGTGGGGGGCTCGCTCCGTTGCCCCCCGCAGCACCGTGTCGGGCAACTCGTGCAGGGAGCGAAGCAGCCGCAACTCGCGGGGGTGCCCGAGTACCGAGAGGTCCGTGTCGACCAGGTCGGGGCGCACGACACCAGCCTCGGCCGCCCGGCGTACAATCGAGTGGATGCGGGCATTGGCGTACTGGACGTAGAAGACGGGATTCTCGTTGACCTGGCTGGCGACCAGTTCGAGGTCGAAGGCCTGCGCCGAGTCGACCGACTGCAGCAGGTAGGTGAAGCGGGCGGCGTCGGCGCCCACCTCGGCCACCACCTCACCCAGTTCGACGATGTCTCCGGTGCGCTTCGAGAGCTTCACCTCCTGGCCGCCCCGTTGGAGGTTGACCAACTGGGTGATGGCGACCTCGAGCTCGGAGGGGTCGTGGCCGAGGGCGTGCATGGCAGCGTGCACGCGCGCCACGTAACCGTGGTGGTCGGCGCCCAGGACATTCACGAGGCGGTCGGCCCTGGCGAACTTGTCGCGGTGGTAGGCGACGTCCGGCAGCAGGTAGGTGAACTCGCCGTCGGACTTGACAAGCACACGGTCCTTGTCGTCGCCATGGTCGCTGCTGCGCAACCAGACCGCCCCCTCCTTGTCGTAGACGGCGTCGGCGGCCCGCAGGTCGGCCAGGGTGGCGTCAACAGCGCCCGACCCGATCATCGACCGCTCGCTGAACCAGGTGTCGAACCGGATGTGGAGTGACTCGAGCACCTCGCGCTGGTCGGCGAGCGCCCGGGCATAACCCCACTCGAGTGGATCGGCGTCATCGGGCATCGCGGCGGCCCAGTCCACGATGTACTGGCCGTTGTAACCGCCGTCGGGGACCTCAGCGCCGGCGGCCCGGGCGGCCAGTGATTCGGCGTAGAGCTGCATCTGTGTGCCGCGGTCGTTGATGTAGAACTCGCGCTGCACGGCGTGCCCGATGCGTTCGTACAGGCGTGCCACCGAGTCGCCGAAGCAGGCGCCCCGGCCATGGCCGGCGTGGAGCGGGCCGGTCGGGTTGGCACTCACGAACTCGACGATGACCCGCTCCCCCGCTCCGACCTCATGGCGGGCAAACCCCTCCTCCCCGCCGACCACCACGTCGCGCAGAGTTTCGTGGAGCCAGGTGTCGGCCAGGCGGAAGTTAACGAAACCCGGGCCGGCCACCTCGATCCCGGTGACGTGGGCCGGCGGATCGGCCTCGAGGCGGGTGACCAGTTCGGTCCCGAGTTCACGGGGGTTGCGACCGGCAGCCTTCGCAGAGGCCAGGGCGACGTTGGTTGACCAGTCGCCGTGG
>Ga0315339_1003427_pt1 | contig 11135 bp, 13 predicted proteins | sample ASW17metaG_FD_204514 | JGI IMG/M metagenome (GOLD analysis project Ga0315339, IMG submission 204514) | Ammonia-oxidizing marine archaeal communities from Pacific Ocean, United States - ASW #17 | ecosystem: Environmental > Aquatic > Marine > Oceanic | place: USA: California | collected 2016-12-05
CAAGACCAGTAGCATCCGAACCTATAGCACCAGTAGAGAAGCATCCAACCTTGTCAGCGTCTAAGCCCCCACCAACAATCTTTCTGATAGCTTCAGCTTGGCTAGTGGCAGTTCCAGCAGGGATAGAGAAGTCCTTCCCTGCACTGGAGTTATCAGCAAATTGAGCCGTCCCTGCATTATCATAAACTTGAATTCTTAAGGTAAGAGGATTCTCAACCCCCCACCCTTGAGTATAGGTAGCGTTACCAGAAACAATAACAGCAGGGCAAGAACCCAATCCCATAGTAGCGGAAGCATCAGCAGCCGTACTAGCAGCAGCACGAATGAAATAAAGACTCTTAGTTTGCTCTAAAATTTCAAGCGAACCCTCAAGTCCTTGACCAGTTATAGCCTCGCTAGGTGCGCCAAAGGTTCTAATAAGGTTGTTTTGGCTAGTAATTAAAGTAGCTTTATTGGCTGGACCTTTAGCAGCAAAGCCAACCACTCCAACAATAGAAGTATTAATTGAAGGTGCGTATTCTGAAATATCTTTTTCTACGGTGTAAACACCTGGGCTAACATAATTTACCATTTTTTATATCCTAAGCGTTGGAAATTTTAAAAACTCTGCGTCTATGCATAGTCTTGATCTGTTCTGTAATATAGCTCTCAGGAACTACAATGCTTTCCCCAGGCTTCATGTACCGCTCTTTACAACCCTTCTCGGTATTGAAGTAAACAGCAAAGGTTTGAAGACTATCATTTTTTACAACTTTCATAACTAATTCCTTCCTTTATTATGTACTAAGGGTGATTATATTTTGTGAAAACTTTTTTTATCCACACTCATTACTTATGGGTATAGTAATAGTAGCTATACTATTTTGCTCATCAGGTTCTGTTGTTGTATTATAAATATCGGCGTAAACACCAAACGCATAAGCACCTTTATTAGTATAATATAGATCCTTATATTGGAAGGTATTTGAATAGGTGGATCCTGGGGGCATAGAACCCACTGATTGTTCGGCAACTAACTCTACTTCAGGATAAAATTCTAGAGAATCCATGGTGAGAACAGCTTCACTAGGAGCATTATTACCATCTAAGAATCTCCAGAAGCCTACAACGAAAGGCTGGGCTGTATCTTGTCCAGTATTTTCAACTGTGTACGAATAGGTTACTGTGGGGGGAGGAGGAGGGGCTGGTGGGGTTGGTGGGTCTCCTGTATAACATTCGTCCATCGCTGCGTACATATTGGTGGGAGGATAATGTCCCTGTCCAGAAGCGAAAAGTTCTTCCAAACTAGCTTCAAAGAATGTCGTTTCAATATTGGGACTCGGAGCATCTCCCGTAGTATCAGGTTGATCAGACGCAAAGCCAGTTCCCGCAGTTACTTTAGATTGTCCTGCATTAGTCGTTGGAGAAGAGTGAGGAGATTTTCCATGAGTTGTAATGGCATCTCCTGGTAAAGATACCTTATCTCCCTCTACAAAAACATTCTGCGAACCAGGGCCAATAATTAATCCTCCAGCCGTATCAGTTTCCACCCTACACACACCTTTACCGTCCGCAGTTACTTTACTACTCCCCGTTTGAGCGTGTCCACAAGTTGCGGGGGTAGGTGCTACACAAATATCAGGCATTAGAGAGTAGTTTCAACTTTAAATTCTTCAATCTTACCAGTAGAAGTAAATAAGAATTTGGGATTAGGAATATAAGTTCTAAGAACTATACTCAGTTGTTTCTTTAGGATGCGATCTTCTTTGTCAGTAGCGGTAACTTGTCCCACAGCCTCTTCAGAGTCTAAGTAAGCCTTTGCTAAAGTAGAGAATTCAGTGGGGACTTGCATCTCAGGATTAAACTTTAATCGTACCTGCTCTAGAATCTGATCCATATCTGCCATGTACTTAGTCCAGATGTTTAGTTGGTATCTAATATTAACTGCCCTAGGGGCTAGACTCAGAACTCTAATAGCTCTGTGTTTTTCGTCATCCCAATACTTCTCATGAACTAAAAGGCTTTCGTTCTTCTGTCTCTCTTTATCATTATCCGAAACAGTCTGAGCTATAGATATAACTGGAAGAATAATATTGTTCTCTTGTTTTAATTTAGCAATAGCTCGTTCAGCATTTGCGTGGAAACACTGTATATTATTAAACTTTTCCTCAGAGTCTATGTATCCTATATCATTAAAAGATGTAATCATCGAGCGTAAGTTTTCCTTATAAACAAAGGAGATATTTTGTTTAGTTTTAGTTATTTCATATATTAGTTTACGAACATCCCCTTCTCTAGTCCCCCACCGTCTGCCCCTACTACAAGTACTCATAATATTTCTCCTTTATGTTAACAATCTGAAGGATCCCAAGAGGAGTCCACAGTCTCTGACATAGTTACCCTTGCTGTAGAGCTTGTAGAAGATTTTTTCTTAGGTACTATTTCACAATCGGTAGCCTCCCAAGATGCGTCCAAAGTTTCAGATGTTGTTATTGTTGCTGTAGAGGCTACTAATTCACTAACTCCTACCCCATCATTACATTTAGAATCATCCCAAGTAGTAGTTAAAGCATCTGACATAGTTACTGTATTATTACCTGTACTTTGGGATGTTCCAAAAATAACTACAGACTTATCGCCTCCAATTATAGCAAAGCGATCACTATCATAACTACTTGGGGTAAGAGAAACTACAGAAATAGGAAAGTTGTAATATCCTACATTAGAATTCGGAGCAAAGGTTGGCTCTCCACTAACTTGCACCGTAAGATCAGATAGTATTTTAGGAATGAAGAAGACGCCGGGTTTTTGTTGAACTATAGCACGAAAAGTAAGAAGTTCGCCTTGCAAACTATTAGAAAACTTATCTAGGTGAGATATCCCCGCCGCATCACTCTGGCTAATAGCTATATTCGCCATATCAGTAAGCAACTGAGCATCAAAATTTATACTACCAATAACAAAGAGGGAATTATCACCAGTAAAGGAAACTTTTTCCCAAACTCCAATTTTAGCACTCATTCGTCTATACCTGCGTATCCCCCAAGCTCATCACTGACCTCAGTAAGCGGAGTGTCTTGAACATCAGGAGCATCACGGAGAAGTTTAGCAGAGCATACTAAATGGTACACTCCATAAACTTCAAAGCTATCCTCCACCACTTCGAAGATTTCATAGTTTTGATCTTGGAAAAAAGGCTTAATTATATCACCAGGGATTACAGACCTTCCTAATCTTCTCTCGATATAACTTTTATTGAAAGTGAAAAGCTGATCGTTAGTTAATTCAATACCGAACTGAGTAAGCTCCTCACTCATGGAGATAGGATCATAATGACCATGAACCACAATAGGATCCTTAGCAATAGGCTTATTCCTAGACTCCATATAAACTGGATCGAAATCATCAGTTTGATAGTACTTATAAAATTTAAATTTAGAACCAGCAAGACGAATCATCTCATCATCAACCAAGTTGAATAGATTGATATCAGCGTTCTCAGGATCAAAAAGATTTAGAAGGCTTTCCCCCTCATCGTCAATCTCAGTGAGTTGAGGAACTTTCGTCGTTGCTTTGTAGTTCTTTTTTGCCACTTGTTACTTTTCTCTTTCTTTTTCTCCTTGCTTAAAAACCTTGGCTAGATCTTCGTGACCTTCAGGTGTGCGGTGCTCTGGCTTAGGTTTTACTTTCTTACCCCCGCCTGATAATTTACCTTTAATCCATCCTATAACTTTTTTAACTCCTTCATCTACAGTTTCTGTATTTTCAGTGTTAGTTTCCATTAATTTTTTAACATAAGGATTTTTTATTTTGTTTTCCTCTAAATCATCATCCGAAGCTTTTTGAGCCTTTAATGCTTTAGTTGCTATTCTTGTAGCACCAGTACCCGCAGCCCCTATAGCTTTTACGGCTCTAGGATTCTTTGCTACTGCCCGAACTACAGGCGCAACAGCAGCAACAGCCTCACCTAATAAATAATTAGCCATTTTTTTATAAGTATAAATCATTGAATCACTCGTTAATTTCTCGTCTGGGTCTGCGCCCTTTGTTATTCCAGCCATATATTCTTCCTTTGCTTTCTTACCAAATCTTTTTTCAATTCTTCCTGCGATATTAGTAGCACCCCTAACAGTACCCGCACCTTTAGTTAATGCTGCTCCTACCTTCTTACCTGTCTTTTCTGGAACTTCTCCAGTGGCCTCACCTTCAGAAAGTTTTTTACCAGTAGCAAAAGATTGCTTTGTTGAAGCTTGGCAAACTGCGTAGGGGTTTACACCCTTACCAGACCTCTTTATTTTATCGACACACCGATGTACTTTTGTTCCTTTAGGCATGATTAGAATAGGGTGAACGCAGCAGGTTCTTCAATTTCTGAGAGAAGCTCTTCCTTGAGCTTATCCTTTTCAGCAACACTTTGTTGCATCAAGTCTGCACCATTTAAGCTTGCCCCGCCTCCTGGAGATGGGAGTGATTTATACTTCCCTCTTATTTCACCAAGGATTCCTTTGGAGACTGCAAGAGCATAGCGTTGAATCCAGTTCTTGTAGTACGGATGCATAGTGTAAGAATCTAAAGCTCTATACACCAAGATAACTGTTTGAGTGTTTAGAACTGGGGTTGGATATAATTGTAAAACATTTCCATTTACCAAGTCCCAAGAACCCTCCTGGCTAAGAATCTTTCTGATCATCTCTAGATGCTGTTGCATCAAGTAAAAATCAGAGACTTGGAAGTTGCTGAATAAGAAATTGTCTTGGAAATACTTGATAAAGAAATCAAACTCAAGAGTTCCTGCCATATTCTGGATACTCAGGAGAGTTTTCTTATATGCCACATACTCTAAGTTATAAGCTATATGCATAGGAAGTATATAAGCACCTACCCCCGCTGAACATTGGAAGGTAGCACACTGAATGGTCCAGAAAGGAGCATGGTAATCAAGATTAGTTATAGCTTCATCTATAGCTGTTTTAATCTGAAACGGGGTGAGTTCAACCCGCACAACAGGATGTCCTAAACGAGCAAGAATAAAATCGTTAATGGTCTGTTCAAAATCATCGAGTTCAACACCATCAGCTAACAGCCCTTTGTTGAGCTTAAAAGCATCAATGGCAGTAGAATAGATATCGGTATCCCCAAGGTTTCTACCACCGTAGGTTCCAAAGGTATCTCCATACCCTAAAAGAAGGGGATCAACTCTCGGTGCCGCTGCTAGTTTCTGAGACATGCGATTTCTCTACAAAAATATTTTTGTTAGGGGTTTTAGAAGATCTCCCCTTTTTCTTTTTTTCAACAGGTTTACTAATTAGTTCTAAGTATCTTGAGTTTACAAAGTTTTTAGATTCAAATAGTTCGGAAGGTCTTATCTCAACTACTTCTCCATCTATATGAAGGAGCATATTCCATCTACATTTACTTCTATATTTATACATATTGTTCTAAAGTATATAGGAAAGAAAGAGGGCCAGAGGAACAAAAAACCTCTGGCCCTCGTAAAATCTTGTTACTTACTACTATTAGTTAGGAACCGAAGTACCTAATTGGGTAGTGTTTCTAGCAAACGGGCTGAACAAGTAGTTAGAGGTTGGGCCAATAACTCGGATGATTCTATAGAATCTGTTATACGGCTCAATCTGGACCTTACCGTAGCGAGTAAGGATACCCTTCCTCGGTTGGAAGGACTCTGGATCAACAATGGTAGGCAGTTGCTGGAGTGGAATATACGGGGCATAAATGTACCCAGCATCCATAGCATTCGAACCTTTGTAACCAACAAGAATTTCATCTTGTGGGAACATAGGATCAACATACAGATCGTAGCGACCCATAAACTTGCCCTTAAACTCAATAGAGTTCTTACCAATATTGGTAGGACCATCAGTAGGCATAATACCTCCCTCAAGTTTGGCCGCACTTTCCATAAGCGAAGCCATCAGAGGAGAGGTCAATAACCAGTTACCAGGACCACGCATAGTGGTACGGTAAATATCCTGCGAAGCAAGGTTGATAACCGCAAGCAGGTTGGAGTACACCTCGCCAACATGGCGGGGGTACAGGCTAAGGCTCGACTGACTGAAATCAATCACAAAGATATTGGATCTATTAGTATTAGACCCAAACGCGGTATCAGTTCCAGTACCTTCAGCACCCCCGAAATCGTAGGTAAACTGAGCAGGAATAAAAACACCAGTAGTTGTGGAATCAACAATACCAGGGAATTGGTCACCCCCGCCAAGGTTGACGTAACTACTATCCATAAGGTTTTGGTTAACCCCACCATAGTTTGTACCATGCAGACCATAAGCAATCATACGAAGATCTTCAATGAGTTCGCGGTCGATCTCAAGTTGAAGTTCCTTCGAAAGAAGCTCAGTAAGCTCACGCTCAAGGTCAAGGTTGTGATAAGCCTTAAGGTCTTGAGAAGCCTCAAGAGTCCAAAGGGCTCTCATCTTACGAGTGTTAGCCACAACAGCTTCTTGCTCGATGTGGAAGGTCATCTCAGGGATGCCCGTACCAGTCAGACGCTCACCAGCCGAAAGCTGATAACCCATCAGGGCTTCAGAGTTAGGCCAAGCAGCAATTCTACCACCCATAGTACCAGAACCAGCACCAGCACCAAAGAAGGGCACTGTACCACTCGGACCAGCAGCCAGGACGTTGGAGGTATCGAAGCCACCAATGGCATCGTCACCATCAAGACCACCAGTAGTGCCTTGACCACCATCAAGGTTGTAAGTACCAGGATAAGTAGTGTTACCTGCCGTGTCTGCAAGCCAGGTGTCCCCTGAAACAGAACCAATGGCCGAAGCAACATTACCCAGGTAGGTCAGGTTGAACTTGCTGTAAACATTTTGGTTATCAGCAGCAGCAGCCCCACCATTACGAGCGCGAGAGTTACCCAGATAGAAGACCTGTGAGACAGGTCCCTGCATGGGCTGAACACCAACAAGGCTGTTGGCTAAAAGTTTCGGGTAAACCCGACGAACGAGGGGGAAAGCGAACTTTTGAAAGACACCAAGCTGACCAGTCGTAGTGGCAGCAGCAGTGATAGCTTCGTCAAGATTTCTAACTTTCTCCTCAATAATTGATTTTGCTTGGTTCTCAAGAAGTTGAGCGGTAACGCGACGAGTATAATCACTGTCGATGCCCTCTAGGACAGGCTCCCACTTCTGGACAAGCGTATCATCAGTTTGATGCATAATATCCATAGTATAAAATCCTTTAAGATTGGGGAGAGAAGGGCATGAACTTCATGACCTCATCGTTTAAGAACTCATTTCCATAAGCTCTTTCTTCGTTAATCTCCTTATCCGCAGAGGAGATAACAACTGCTTTTTCAGAAGAGAGAAATTTCTCATCACTTGCAGCTTCCAAATTCTCAACTTCTTCTAGAAGCTGTTCTTTGTGGCCTTCAAGTTCTTCCACAGCTTGTTCCGTGATAGAAACTTTACTGTCAAGGACTTTAATAGTGCCTTGAAGTTTTTCGTTCTCACTAACAAGTGCATTCACTTGCCCAGCTAAAACATCAAACTCTTCCTGAAGCTCCCCATGTTGAGAGGTCATTTCAGAAAGAGCATTATCTTCATCATCACTATTTAATTCTAAAGCCATTAAAGTTCTCACTGATTCAAAGAGACGAGCGTTACGGAACACTTCGTTCTCTTCACTTAGTTCAGAAAGAGCTTGTTCTTTTAGGTGGTCAACTTTGGTACGAAGGTATGCATTAACCTTCGCTTCCAACAGACTGATCTTCTCTGAGACTTGCTCATTAATAGTTGAATCCACCAACTCGAAAATTGCTTCGACAGTGGATTCATCAAGTCCTTCAGGAAGAATATTTGCAATATTCTTTATATTACTCATAAGCAGAAATCTCCTAGGTTTATAATATGTATTATTTAAATTTAAATAATATGTTTTTTTTTAAAAAATGTAGGTGTTAATCATCAGTAAGGTCTAACATCTCAGCAAGCATGGAACCAATTTGTTTATAGGCCCGTGATGCCGAAATATCGCCACCTTCGCCTGTACGCTTCAGCTTCCCTGTGGCTTGCAACCGTTTTCGTGTAGTAGCCATACTTTGTCTACTTTCTCCTTGTTTACTTTTGATTAAATTAAGTCTTCTCTGTAAGTCTGGATTGATGTTCCTTCCTGATTTACTTGTGGGGCTTGTTTTTATTTGCTCAGTTCCACGGGGAAGAGGGTGAATTCCTTTTCCTTCTGGGGCAATTCTCTCTGTGCCAGGAGGAAGATCGGGAAGTCCTTTCTCTTTAGACTTGGGAGGAGCTTCAGCAGGGGCAGGAGCAGGGGCAGGAGCAGAACCTTTACCAGGGGCAGGAGCAGAACCTTTACCACCCCTAGCAGCTAACCTCTCCTTTGATCTTTGAATTCGTTCTTGCCTTTGTTGAAGTGCCCGTGTACCCTGCGCGTATGACTGCCTTCCAGGGCTGAAAGGATTCTTACTAACACTTCCACCAGCGGCTCCTCTGGCTCTAATTCTCTCGCCTTCTACATCACCTTTAGCAAGTTCTCTAGCTCCTTTTCTAGCTCCCCTAGCTTTTGCAACTTCCATACCCTTAGCATGGCTACGGGCTCTCAAATTGGACATCATACCACCCGTATCTGAAGCAGCGGGCCTACCATGTAGCTCAGTAGCACTTCTCTCTTTACTTCTCTCTACCTCCGTTGCCATCGTTTCTAAGAAAAGTTTTCCTACTTGCTGGTATACAGTCGAAGCATTCTCCAAAGGAAGCTTCCCTTGTCCTGGATGTTCCTTCGGCTTGGCTTCTTCCGCTGCCTTCTTCTTGGCTGCTTCCTCGGCCTTCTTCTTGGCTACCAGCTTGGCCGCAACATCAACTTCCTTGGCCGTCTCCTTCTCTTCTCCAGCCTTTTCTCTAGCAGGAGTGTAGTCCTGCATTCTTGCGGTAGGAATCCATTTTCCTCCTGCCATGACTCCCCCCGCTCGATGAGGTCTTCGGCCTTCACCAAGACCATTTAAGATAGCTTCAGCAATTCTATGCCAATGACCATCAGCTTTAACTAATTTGAAAGCTTCATCTTTTTTGGAGTAAGGACGGTTTCTTTGGTCTGCTATATCTTCTTCCGCTTGTCTTTTAGCCTCTTCCTCTTTAGCTTCTTTAGTCCCAGGCTTAATACCTTTTTTAGGATAACCCTTCTTCGCATCCTCATCTATATCTTTTTCTTTTTTAGGTTTAGCACTTTTTTCTATAGCTCTTGAGAGGCGTCTTAGCCTTTCCTCTCTTCTCTCCACAGCTTCCCTAGACTTACCAGCAGAATGTAGTTCGTCAGAACTCTTAGCCTCATCAATCCAAGGCTGATAAGCATCACGCAGTTTAGAGTTAAGCAGGGTAACAAAGGTACTTTCTTTTTTAAGCTTTGCTTGAGACTCACGAACAAACTTAGACTCAGTAGACTCAGCAAGACCAGGATACGCTCCTCTGGTTGATGGATCGGCAACCAAATCAAAAGTAACCAGTCTATAATCTTCGTTTACAATCTTGTCTCCGTTTTGGTCTTCGGAAAGAGTTCCCATTCCACGGGAAGAAATACCAATCCTAACTCCACCATCTACAAGAGCTTTAGCAGTGAGACCAGCAGGGGTTTTAAGAATTTCAGCTTCACCAATAAGCTCATCCCCTTTCATATCAAGTTTAGTAATAAGGTGTGAAGCATTAGAAAGTTTAACAGTATCATTCTGAGGATGGTCAAGCTCTCCACATAAGCGTCTTTCGGCAATTAGAGGTTGAACTTTTTCAAGCTGACTAGCAACCACCGCAGTAGGATAGATTCTACCATTATTATTCTTCTCATTACATCGACCGAAGACTCCTCGAATCTTCATCACATTGTTTTGTTTACCTTCAGATAATACCTGAAGTTGTTCAATGATAAACACATCTTGAAGTAATTGCATATTATTTATTTCCTTTATCTTCTCTACCATCCTTACCACCAATTCCTCGTTCAGCCTTGATGGTTCGACTTCCATATTTTTGAGCTAACTTATCTGAACCTTTACCATATCTTAATAGTGTTCTAGAAGCGTGTTTCTTTACACTATCCCATTTTGCTGAAGGAGTAGCACTGCCTGGGGTAAACCCTTTAGCAATCTTACCTCTTCCACTCTTCGCTCCCCACTTTCCCTTTGAAATAACATACAATCTATCAGCAGCTTTTGTGGTAAAAATTTGACCGTAAGAACCGTCTGAAAGAGCAGCCTTAATACTATCGTAAGTTTTTACCCTACCTTTGAAAGCTTTTTTCTTATCTACTCGCGTTCCTTCTTTAGAAGTATACTTCTTACGACCTTCGGTAGAGCCTTGGGCCTCTGTTAAGTAAAATATAGCTTCCGTTAATTTCATTTTTTTCTTAGCTTACTTTTAATAGATTGTTTTAATACTTGTTTTCTAGTTTTAGCGGGTTTAGCAGTTAAATATCCATACTTCTTTTCCATCTTAGCCCAGGACTCACTATCCTTCTGAGATCCTGCCATACTAACACCAATATCACCACTACTTGTAGTAGCAGCAGTCATTTCTCTAAGAAGATCTCTAACTTCTTCCAAAAGAGGGACTAGTTGTTTAATAGTTTCTTCAGTTAATACTTTAGGATCCTGAGGAGGAGCTTCAGATTCTTCCGAATCTGACCAAACCAACTCAGGAATAGACTTAGTAGTGGGAGTATCTTGGGGGTTAAAGTTTTCGCCCAGGACTTCCTGCATGAAAGAATCTGGAACTTTAACCTTAGAAATATCTTTACCAGCAGGAGCAAGACCATTTTCTGAGGCACCAGGAAGTAACTCCTTGCCCTCTTTAATATTTCCTACTTGCTCGTTAATGAGTTGTTCTGCGAAGTCGCCTATGCCTTGCATGATTACTCCTCCTCATCAACATCTTGGAAAAGAAGCTCCTGAATAGTAGCATCAATGATAGTTTCGACATCCTCATCATTTTCGTCAAGTTTGCTAAGACGATCAACAAGACCGACAACCACATTCAGGTGTTCAAGAATACGCTCTTCATCAATGGCTTCCTCTAGCTGAGAAACACAAAGGGGGCAGACATGGGCAACCTCTTCACAAACTTCATCATCCTTACCCTTATGGGTTTGGGACTCGTCACCCTTCTTGCCACCAA
>Ga0315339_1003428_pt1 | contig 11133 bp, 9 predicted proteins | sample ASW17metaG_FD_204514 | JGI IMG/M metagenome (GOLD analysis project Ga0315339, IMG submission 204514) | Ammonia-oxidizing marine archaeal communities from Pacific Ocean, United States - ASW #17 | ecosystem: Environmental > Aquatic > Marine > Oceanic | place: USA: California | collected 2016-12-05
TCTGGTTTATCCACCAGTTGCTTTACCATTATTTCTATAAACTCTTTCATTATCATTCTCCCTTCAAACTGAGGTTGTTATTTTTCGTCTTTTCCATCATTTTTAGCTGCATCTTTTTCAGTCTTTTTCTCTTCAATTGCATCTTCTTTTTCTGCTTCTTCTGTAGTTTGTTCAACGGTCACTTCTTCCACTACATCGTCCACGATTTCCTCCACATCTGAAGTTTCTTCAGTCGGAGATTCATCAGTCGTTTCTACATCCACTTCTTCCGGAGTCTCTTCAATCGGAGCACCTTCCATTGCTTCTTCGGCAGGTGCTTCTTCTGTAGTTTCTTCGACTTCTTCTACTTCAACATTCTCTTCCACGGCCTCGTCTACTTTGGATTCTGACTTTTCTTCTTCCACGATTTCCTCCACATCTGAAGTTTCTTCAGTCGGAGATTCATCAGTCGTTTCTACATCCACTTCTTCCGGAGTCTCTTCAATCGGAGCACCTTCCATTGCTTCTTCGGCAGGTGCTTCTTCTGTAGTTTCTTCGACTTCTTCTACTTCAACATTCTCTTCCACGGCCTCGTCTACTTTGGATTCTGACTTTTCTTCTTCCACGATTTCTTCTGCCGCTGTGGCTTCTTCAGCCGTTTCTTCAACAGGCGCCTCTTCATCAGTCGATTTTACCGCCACCTCTTCGGTTGATTCTTTTACTGAAACTTCTTCTCCAGCTACTTCCCCCACTGCACCATCTTTCTCTGCCACTGTAGCTTCTTCGACTGCTTCCTCAGCCGCCGCTTCAGCAGCTGTAGCTGCTTCGCCTTCAGCTTTTAACTTTTTTTCAGCCTTTTCAGATTTCTTTGTCGCCTTTTCGGCACGATTTTTTAATGTTTCCTCACGGGTTAAAGCCCATTTCTTCATTTCTTTTTCGATGGTTTTTTCATCCAAGCCCTGTTGGGTCAAATGCCAACGATGCGCTAATCCTGATCGTTTCATTAATCCATGTGCCGCTTCAGAAGGCTGCGCACCTTTTTTTAGCCAATGTAAAATACGGTGTTCATCCAATTTGTAAGATTTATCCGCTTCAATTGGGTTAAACCAACCCAATTCTTCGATGGCAGCGCCATCGCGGCGATTCCGTGAATCCATTACCACCACGCGGTAAAATGGTCTGTTCCGTCGTCCAATTCGTTTGAGTCTAATTTTAGTCGCCAATTCGTCTTCTCCTTAATTTAATCCCAACATTTCAGGATTCATGTTATGGGGTAATTTCATTTTACCCATTTTTTTCATCATTTTTTTCATTTGGTCAAATTGTTTTAAAAGCTGGTTCACTTCTTGAACAGATCTACCTGATCCTTTGGCAATCCGAGATCGTCGAGACCCATTTATCATGAGCGGGTCTTTCCGTTCCGCCGTTGTCATAGAGCTAATGATTGCTTCTGTCCAAATCAACTGCCGATCATTCAGATTCAATCCCTTCATCATCTTTCGATTCATTCCAGGCATCATTCCGACAATCTGATTTAAAGGTCCCATCTTTTTCAGTTCCTTTAACTGGTCTTTATAATCCTCCAAATCAAAGGTAGCATTCCTAAGCTTTTTCTCCAGTTTAGCGGCTTTATCTTCATCCACTAAATCTTTGGCTTTTTCAACCAAGGATACCACATCACCAAATCCCAGAATCCGATCCACTACTCTTTTCGGATCAAAGGCCTCAAGGCCATCCATCTTTTCTGATATACCGATAAACTTAATCGGTACACCAGTCACCTCTGTAATGCTTACTGCTGCTCCACCCCGGGCATCACCATCTAATTTAGTTAAGATAGTTCCCGTTAAGGTTAGAGCAGCGGAAAAGGCTTTTGCTGAATTTACAGCATCTTGCCCCGTCATTCCATCTACAACAAACAACGATTCAACTGGATTAACTGCTTCAGAAATCTCCTGTATTTCCGTCATCATTTCCCCATCTACATGGAGACGACCTGCCGTATCCAGAATCACCACATCGGCTTTGGAAGCACCTGCTTCTTCAACTGCACTTTGACAAATATCTACCGGATCTCCCGTCCCTTGTTCGTACACAGGAACATCCACTGTTTTTCCCACCTGAATCAGTTGTTCAATTGCCGCAGGACGATATACATCCGCTGCAGTTAAAAGTACCGATTTCCCCTGCTTTTTTAAGGCGGCAGCCAATTTTCCGCAGGTGGTGGTTTTACCGGACCCTTGCAATCCTGCCATGAGGATTACAGCCGGCTTCTTTGAACCAAGTTTAAGCGGTGCAGTATTTTTCCCCAGGAGATCCACCAATTCATCGTGAATAATCTTGATAAATTGTTCTCCTGGTTTGACCGATTTGAGAACTTTTGCCCCTTCGGCGCGATCTTTCACACGGCTCACAAACGCTTTGGCCACTTTGAAATTCACATCCGCTTCCAAAAGGACACGGCGAATTTCTCGTGAAGTCTGCTGAATGTTAGCATCGGTGATCTTCCCCAAACCTCGAAGGTTTCGGAAAATCGTGTCGAACCGGTCTGCCAGCTGATTAAACATAAATTTTCGGCTCAATAAAAGCTTGGGAAATTAATTGTACTTTCTATCGCAATCAATAAAGAAAGATGATATGCTATGACTTAATTTTAGCCATGGATTTTAACATTTACACTACCACCTCAGACGATCTGCCTAAGATTCTCGAACTCAATGAGGCCGCCCTGCCGGCAGTAAGCAGTGTTAACCTTAATGAAATGCAGCATTTTCTACAAATTGTAGATTACTTTAAAACATTAAAGATTAATAATAAAGTTGCTGGTTTCTTGGTCGCGCTTACTCCTGGAAAAGATTATAACAGCGTTAATTATAAATGGTTTGAGAATAAATATGAATCATTCATGTATGTCGATCGAATAGTAGTTGCTCCAACCTACCAAGGGCATGGATTTGGAACTGCATTTTATAATGACCTGTCAAATTTTTCTAAAAATATAATTCCAAGGATCACCTGTGAAGTAAACATTAATCCGCCCAATATAGAATCCATGTTATTTCATACAAAATATGGATTTAAGCAAGTTGGCACCCAATTTACTGAGATTGGCCAAAAAGAAGTTTCTTTAATGAAACTGTCTATCTGAACCGTTAAATAATCCTATTTTAGCAACACTAGTTTTATGGTTTATACCTTTTTTGTGCCTTTAATAAGTATAAATCAGCTTTTTCTGTTTTACCATCTTGAGCCAATGAGACTATTCGAAGGGATTCCAATAAGGGAATAGCTGTGTTATCATAGTTCGAATAAAAAGCATCCATCGCTTTTGCAATAAGGTCCACCTGATATCCTACATCCTTTGAACGATGTTCATCCACAATTTCATAAAACCGTTCTATATAATAAGGCTCCACCCAATTTGCATCCTGATTGTATTGTCTTTTCACTTCTTGTTTATGATGAAACTTCAACTTCGCACCTGCAGCATATACCCCGTTTATAAAGGCTACTTTTTCTTTGATTTCCAATGATTCCCAATACTTAGCTGGAGATCGTTTTTGGCCCAAAACTAATGATATTAAAAATATAAAAAGGATTATTCTTTTAATCATGTTTTAACTCATCATATTGATTAATAATTGGTACTCTTCTGCCCATTCCAAAGGCTTTTGAAGTTACTTTTAAGCCGGGGGCAGCTTGGCGCCTTTTATATTCGTTAATTCGGATTCGATTTGAGATATCTTTTACCAATCCAGGATCAACACCATCTTTAATCAATTCTGATGGAGATTTCTGATTATCTATTAGCGCAGTGACTAAAGGACTAACCACATCATAATCAAATGGATCTATCTGATTCGGAGCCAATTCAGCTGATGGGGGTTTTTCGATTGAATTTATAGGTATACAATCAAATCCAGCTTTTTCATTTACCCATTGAGAAAGGGCATAAACATCTGTTTTGGATAAATCAGAAATAACAGCAAGGCCCCCATTCATATCACCATACAATGTGCAATATCCCATGGCCAATTCTGTTTTATTCCCCGTGGACAATACGAGCCAATTAAATTTATTGGATAGAGCCATAATAATACTTCCGCGAGTTCGAGCTTGAATATTTTCTTCTGCAATTCCTGGTTCACTTCCATTATAACTAGCTTTTAAAGATTCTTCAAAAGAACTAACAATGGATTCAATGGATATCGTTCTATAATCAACACCTAAGTTTTCAGATAATAATTTTGCATCATCTTTACTGTGTTTACTTGAAAATTTTGAAGGCATTGAAACTCCATGCACATGTTCTATTCCAAGCGCATCAACAGCAATACAAGCTGTTAAACTTGAATCTATCCCACCACTTAGTCCAATTACGGCTTCTGAATGCCCTGTTTTATTGAAATAATCTTTAACTCCAAGAACAAGAGCATTATATATCTTTTCCTCTCTTCTACTATTTATTAAATCGACTGTTTGGCTGTTCTTTATATCAACCATTAAAATTTCTTCTTCAAAAGCTTTGCCTTGAGCAATCAATTCACCATTTTCATTATAAACTAAAGACTGTCCATCAAATATGAGTTCATCTTGCGCACCAACTAAATTGCAGTATACATACGATAATCTATTATCAGATGCTTTGCCTTGAATAAGCTCACAACGATCTAATAATCTATCAACTCTATAAGGTGAAGCAGATAAATTGATAATTATTTCAGCGCCCTTTGCTTTTAGCTCTTCGACTAGATCACATGAATAATTTTTATCCCAAAGGTCTTCGCAAATTTGCAAACCTAAATAAACATTTTCGCCATTGATTGATATTTTAACCACGCAAGATTCACTGCCACTTGTAAAATAACGAGCTTCATCAAATACGTCATAAGTTGGCAATAATCTTTTTTTATAATGACTGATGATTTCACCTTTTTCACAAAAAAATGCACAATTATATAATTTATTATCTTCTAACATAGTATTCCCTAAAATAATAGGAATAGTTGATTTTTGGGCAATTTCATCTAATGCATACTTTGCATTTTCAATAAAACGATTTCGAAGTAATAAATCTTGAGGAGGATAACCAATTAGAGATAATTCTGGAAAAACAACGAGGTCAGCACCTAGATCAACGGCACGATGATACCAATCAAAAATACTCTTTTTATTTTGATTGATTGCTCCAACAGTTGGGTTTATCTGGCAAAGGGCAATTTTCATAAATAATATCTGTTTATGGCTCTATCCTATTCATTGTTCGTGGGTAAGGTATTGTTTCTCGAACATGTTTGATTCCACATATCCATCCCACTGTTCTCTCAATGCCTAAACCAAACCCTGAATGTGGAACAGAACCATATTTTCTCAAATCAAGGTACCATTGAAAAGGTTCAATGGGAAGGTTGTGTTCATTAATACGTTTTAGAAGTGTGTCATGATCATCTTCTCTTTGACCGCCACCAATGATCTCACCAAATCCCTCTGGCGCAATCATATCGACTCCTAAAGATAAATGTTCATTCTCAGTATCTCTTTTCATATAGAAAGCTTTAATCTCAGCTGGCCAGCGATGAATCATTACTGGTTGGTCAAACTGTTCTGAGATAATAGTCTCATCAGAACCTCCAAAATCAGAACCGTATTCAAAATCAACGCCTTTTTCCTTAAGTATTTTCGCAGCCTCATCGTATGTAATTTTAGGAAACGGTGGTACTACCTTTTCTAATGATGATGTATCTCGCTCAAGAACTTTTAATTCTTCTTTACAGTGATCCAGACACCATTGAACGACATAGCTCACATATTTCTCTGCCCAGTCCATATTTTCATCCAAATCACAATAAGCCATTTCCGGCTCAACCATCCAGAATTCAGTTAAATGACGACGTGTTTTAGATTTTTCTGCACGAAACGTGGGGCCGAAAACATATATTTTCCCAAATGCCATGGCGCTGGCTTCTCCATAAAGCTGTCCACTTTGTGTTAAATAAGCTGATCGGTCGAAATAATCCAATTCAAATAAAGTACTGGTTCCTTCCACAGAATTTCCAGTTAAAATGGGAGAATCCATGAGTGTGAACCCATTATCATCAAAAAAGTCTCGAGTGGCTTTCACTACTTGGTGACGAACCCGTAAAACCGCATTCTGATTTTTAGATCTAAGCCATAGATGTCGATTATTCATCAAAAAGTCTGTCCCATGCTCCTTATGAGAAATGGGATATTCATCTGCAATCTGATGGACTTTTATATTCGTAACCCCCAATTCAAATCCGCCGACTGAGCGGGGTTCTGCCCGAACTGTACCCGTTACCGTAACTGACGATTCTTGCGTCAGTTCACCTCCCAGTTTAAAAATAGTTTCATCCGTTTCTGCCTTCACTACGACGCATTGGACAAGGCCCGTACCGTCACGAAGAATTAAAAACCATATTTTTCCAATAGACCGAGTGTTATATACCCATCCGTTCAGCGTAACCTCCTGTCCATCAAAATCTTTTAATTCTTTTATTGTTGTTTTCATTTCACTCACATTTTAGATTAAATAAGTAAAGAAATTACCACGATGTCATTATCTCGTTCAAAACATCTTCTGCAATTTTAGTCACTGCCGCGGTTGTTGCAAATTCCCTCGGATCACCATATTCCTTATTATCATCTCCATCAATTAAGCCATCATTATCATTGTCAATCCCATCTGAACTAATATCGCCAGATAATCCATAGGCGCCCCATCCTGAGAAGTTTTTCTTTATCAGCATCTTATCTTCGCGAACGTCATACCACTCTATCTTCATATGGACTGTAAATCGATACTCCGTCACTGCCTCTTCCTTTGTGAATGTATATGGTGCATCTGTCACTTTAGTAATGGTACCCTGAAGAATGGATGTGGCCTGGCCCTCATCCGTTACCCTAAGAATATTTTCCTCATTAAATTTTGCAATTAAGTTTTCGGTCACAGATTCACTCATGCCAAATTCTGCTGTCTGATTTTCTACAATGGGAATTGCAATAGAATTAATATGTGCGGGGATGCTTCCAGCCATGGAGTAGAACATACAAGATGAAACTGCCCACGGAATACATAAAAAGATACTAAAATTGATTGTTGATTCAATAATTTTCATGTTAAATAGTTTTCGCATCTTTCGCGTTTTTCATGGGTAAATAATGTATGTATAAATATTTAAACCTTAATCTTTCTTTCCAACCCATACTGGTCAATTTTACGGTATAATGTTCTTTCACTCATACCCAAAGATTTAGCTGTGGCGCGGCGATTGTTTCTAAAAAACTTCAACGTACGTTCAATGGCTTCTCTCTCTAAATCTTCCAAACTCATATCGCCGATAGAGCTGTTTTGAATAAAATATTCAGACTCAGCATTAATATGGAGGCTCGATGTTAATGATTCATTTTCTTGACCAATCATTGGAACATCCATTTGATTCGAAATAATGCTGCCCTCAGTAGCAAATTGTTTTAAATATTCTACATCCTGTCTCAATAAAAACAACTGGCGTAAAATAAGTTCCCGCTCCGCAGCCTCAGGCGGTTGATTCATGAGCATGGGTAAAGCCGAATTAGGTGTCACCTCTTTAATTTCCACTCCTAAATGACGCTCAACCATTTCCACCGTAATTCGCTCTCCTTTCTCCAGGACGATAATGCTTTCTACAAAATTCTTTAACTCCCGAATATTGCCCTTCCAAGGTTTCGTTTTCATCATTCCAATGGCTTCCGGCATGAAACCACGATATACGATATCATTTGCCCGGGTGAATTCCAAAGCGAAACGCTCTACCAATAGACTGATGTCTTCAACCCGATGCCTCAGTGCCGGCACGTCAATGGTCACTGTTTTTAATCGATAGAATAAATCCTGACGAAACTTTCCACTTTCTACTAATTCAGCTAAATTTTTATTGGTGGCAGTCACGACTCGAACATCTGTTTTTTTGGACGTAGATGCACCCACCGGAGTAAACTCCCCGCTTTCCAATACACGAAGAAGTTTTACCTGTGTTTCTAAGGGCGTTTCTCCAATTTCATCGAGAAAGATAGTTCCTTTATTCGCGGTCTCAAAATATCCTTTTCGATCTCCACGTGCATCCGTATAAGCACCTTTTTTATGACCGAAGAGTTCACTTTCTATGATTCCTTCCGGGATGGCGCCGCAATTTACGGTTACCAATGGTTGGTGGGATCGTTTACTATGTTGATGTAATGCTTTTGCCACCAATTCTTTTCCAGTCCCAGATTCGCCTGTAACCAAGACCGATATGTCGATAGGGGCCACTTGAGCAACCATATCCAGAACTTCGTGAATGGCATCGGATCCCCCCACCATTCCAGATGTTTTTTGAATTCTTTCAATATTCATATTTTTTCCTTTTTCCTAATAATCCCAACGAAAATGACCGAAAGATTTAAAATAATATTTCGTTTTATTCACGGTTTTATCAGGACACCTTAAAATGATTTTTCTATTTCTTTTTCCATTTTGGTTATTTCATCCCGTAACTGAGTCGCTCGTTCAAAATTTAAGTTTTCTGCCGCTTCAAACATTTCCTGCCGCATCATATCTATAGCTAACTTTTTATCCATTTTGCTGAAATCATCACCCCGACGACTTTTGTAGGGTTCTGGTTCGGTATCATGAATAGAATCTGCCACAGCAGTAGTACCCATAATATCATCGGTTGATTTATTCACTGTTCGCGGAAGAACGCCATGATCTTTATTATATTTTTCCTGAATTTTTCTGCGGCGCTTTGTTTCTTTAATCAGGTATTCCATGGCATCAGTAACACGATCTCCATACAGGATAACCTGTCCATTTACATGCCGTGCCGCCCGGCCAGCCACTTGCATGAGTGAACTGCGGGATCGTAAAAATCCCTGCTTATCCGCATCAATTACTGCCACCAATGATACTTCCGGCAAATCCAGCCCCTCTCTCAACAAGTTAATCCCAACAAGAACATCAAATTCCCCAAGACGAAGGTCTCGAAGAATCTGTACCCGCTTGAATGTATCAATCTCACTGTGTAAATATCGGACGCGAAGGTTTACACCTCGTAGAAATTCGCTTAAATCTTCTGCCATACGTTTTGTGAGGGTCGTCACCAGAATCCGTTCGTTTCGTTCTGTTCGTTCTCGAATCTCCCCAATTAAATTATCAATTTGTCCTTCACTTTTTCTCACTTCAACCACAGGATCCAACAGCCCTGTCGGCCGAATCACCTGCTCTACCACAACACCTTTTGCCATTTCTAATTCCCGATAAGCCGGTGTGGCCGATACATAGATAACCTGGTTTTGTTTGGCATGAAATTCCTCGATTTTCATGGGTCGATTATCCATTGCACTTGGGAGTCGAAAACCATGCTCCACCAATACTTCTTTCCGGGCGCGATCTCCATTATACATGGCTTGAATTTGAGGTAAGGACACGTGAGATTCATCAAGTATGGTAATAAAATTATCCGGGAAAAAATCAATAAGTGTAAATGGACGGTCGCCGGGCTTTCTTCCTGAAAAGTATCGAGAATAATTTTCAATTCCTGAACAGTATCCCACTTCCATCATCATTTCAAGATCAAAGTTGGTTCGCTGCTCCAGTCGCTGCGCTTCCAGTAGTTTATCCATTCCCCTCAATTCTTCCAACCGATGTATCATTTCAAGGCGAATATCACCTACAACTTTGTTGATGGTTGCCTGGTCCGTTACAAAATGTTTCCCCGGATAAATGAAATCTGAATCCATTTCCTTTAGTATTTCGCCAGTCAATGGGTGGAATCGTGTGATTTGATCAAGCTTATTCCCAAACAATTCAATTCGAATACCTACATCTTCGTATGCCAAATAAATTTCAATCACATCACCTCTGACCCGAAATGTGCTCCGTTCAAATACCGTATCATTCCTCAGATAATGAATATTGATCAATTTTTTAAGAAATTCTTTACGATGGAGGTCTGCCCCACGCTGCAAATGAATCACTTTATCTTTATACTCTTCAGGGGAGCCAATACCGTAAATACAAGAAACGGAACTAATGACAATCACGTCTTTTCGCTCTAAAAGTGAGCTGGTGGCTTTTAACCGAAGGATATCAATTTCTTCATTCACAGACATGTCTTTTTCAATAAACGTATCTGTAATGGGCATATAAGCTTCCGGTTGATAATAGTCATAATAACTAATAAAAAATTCAACTGCATTATTAGGGAAGAGTTGTTTGAATTCCCCATACAATTGGGCAGCCAAAGTTTTGTTATGGGAAATGATTAAAGTGGGCCGCTGTACTTCTTGAATAACATTCGCCATCGTAAATGTTTTACCAGAACCGGTAATCCCCAACAATACCTGATGTTTATCTCCATTGTTCAGGCCCTGAGCTATCCCTTCTATGGCTTGCGGCTGATCCCCTTGGGGTTTGAAGTCCGATTGAATTATAAACTCTGACATATCGGCAAATTTACCTCGGTTATCTCATAGGATACAATGGCAGAGAGTAACAATTGTAATTAAAGGTTTTTGCATATAATAGCGAAGATATCTTTTTATATTGCCTTATGAATTGAATATAAATAACGTTAATGTTCACCTATTGATATCAGAAATCAAATTCAGTAAACCTTATGCATAAAAAATCAAATCTTGTTTTTATTATAATTATTACAATTTCTTTTTGGGGCTATTCCTGTGAGAATAACACATCAAGTAAAAAACAATTCGACATTATGGAAACCACCATTGTCAAAGTACATCATGCATTTAAAACTGGCGACCTTACTGCTCGACAGTTAGTTCAAATGTATGTGGATAGAATCGAAGCATACGATCAATCCACTAAACTGAATGCTTTTGTTTTAGTGAACCCGAATGCATTAAAAATAGCGGATGAATTAGATGCTGAGTATAAAAAAACCGGTAAACTTCGCCCCCTTCACGGCATTCCCATTATTGTAAAGGATAACTACGACACCTACGATTTACCTACGACTGGGGGATCATTGGCAATGAAAGGTTCCATTCCGCCAGATGATGCATTTCAAGTTGCAAAAATCAGAGAGGCCGGGGCCATTGTTCTGGGGAAATCCAATATGGCTGAATGGGCATTTAGCGCTTATAAAACGG
>Ga0315339_1003429_pt1 | contig 11133 bp, 7 predicted proteins | sample ASW17metaG_FD_204514 | JGI IMG/M metagenome (GOLD analysis project Ga0315339, IMG submission 204514) | Ammonia-oxidizing marine archaeal communities from Pacific Ocean, United States - ASW #17 | ecosystem: Environmental > Aquatic > Marine > Oceanic | place: USA: California | collected 2016-12-05
TGGCGGACACCAAGCTGTTTCTGTGGGTTGATCTCGAGGATCCCACGCCTCAGGAAACCGATTTTCTTCTTAAAAACGTTTTCCATTTTCATCCCTTGTCCATCGAGGACAGCGTGACGGAGAGTCCGTCGCCGAAGGTCGAGGAATATCTGCCGAAGGAGAAGGACGAGTTTTCGCCGTATCTTTTCATGGTGATTCACGCGGTGGATTACAGCCGCAAGGACGGGGTGTTTGCGACGTCGGAGCTGAGTTTTTATCTCGGCAAAAATTTCCTGGTGACGTTCCACAGCAAGCCGGTGCGGTCGGTTGAGTTGGCGGGGGAGATGTGCCTGCGCAACACGGCGGACATCGCCACGGAACCGGGCCGGGTGGCCTACACGCTGCTGGATTTGATCGTCGAGAACTACAAGCCGGCTCTCGACGAGTTGGCGATGGAGGTGGCGGAGGTGGAGCAGAAGGCGTTGACTGATCCCGGCAAGGAGACACTCAACACGATTTTGCAGATCAAGAAGGAAGTGCTGCAAGTGAGGCAGATCATCGGGCCGCAAAAGGAAGTCCTGAGCCGGTTTGTCCGCGGCGAGTTCAAGCTCATTCAATCCCACTTGATCCCATACTACCGTGACGTGTACGACGGGCTTTACAACATCGGCGAGTTGGCGGCGCGGTATGCGGAGTCGCTGACCGGTGTGCTGCAGGTTTACCTCAACATGTCGTCGAACAAGACCGGCGAAATCGTGAAGCTGCTGACGGTATTCACCGTGATCACGACGCCGATGATGCTGGTGGGCACGTGGTACGGGATGAACTTTGACAACATGCCCGAGATTGCGTCGGGCAAGACCGGGTATCTTGTGGCGTTGGCGGTGACAGCAATGTCCACGCTGGCGACCATTGTGTATTTCAAAATCAAAAAGTGGCTCTAAGCCGCATGCCCTCGACCAAGTCCAGTTTTATTGAAAAAGTTCTCGGACGCATTGACGTCTTGAACCCGGAGAACTTGCAGTCGTTTGTCGAGCGGCTTGCTCGGGATCGGTCGTTTCTGGAAACGCTGTTCAACACGATCGAGGACGGTGTCCTCGTCGCCGACCGGGAGGGGAAGGTCACCTATCTAAACGCCGCTGCGAGTCAGTTGACCGGCTTTGACGAGGATGCGGCGATGGATCAGCCCGTGACGCGACTGCTCCCCGAGCTCGACTGGTCCTCCCTGCAGGCGGCGGATCACGAAGGCGGCCGGAGTGTCATGCGGCGGGAGTTCGAGCTGGATTATCCCCGGAAACGCTTCATCCGGCTTTACGCCGCGCCGCTCGATGGCGAGGCCAAGGGCAGCACCGGCATGGCGCTGATTCTGCACGACGCCACCGAGGCGCGGGAGCAAACCCACGAGGCGATCGAGAGCGAGCGCATCCAGGCCCTGACCCTGCTGGCGGCTAGCGTGGCGCACGAGCTTGGCAACCCGCTGAACGCCCTGAGCATTCATCTGCAGTTGATGGAGCGCGAAATCCGCAAGCTTGGCCAACCGGCGGTGGGCGTCGAGGGCGGCTTGGCCAAGCGCGAGGGCGACCCCGACGAAGTGAGCGACATCGCGGCCAAGCTGGAAAAATACATCGGCGTGGCCAAGGGCGAGGTCAACCGGCTCGACTACATTGTCACCCAGTTTTTGCAGGCCATCCGCCCGAGCAAGCCGAAGCTTAAAAAAAATTCCCTCAATGACACGGTCGAGGAGACGATCGAGCTGCTGCGCCCGGAGTTCGACAACCGAGGCCAGGCGATCAAGCTGGAGTTCGCGAAGTCGCTGCCCTTGGCCGTGTTTGACGCCGCGCAGATCAAGCAATCGCTGATCAACCTGATGAAAAACTCGATGCACGCGATGAGCACCGGCGGCGAGTTGGTCATCAAGACCGGCGAAGCCGGCGGCGGAGTCTGGGTGAGCCTGACCGATACCGGCGGCGGGATTCCGCAGGAACAGATCAAGAGGATTTTTGAGCCGTACTACACGACGAAGGAAAAAGGCTCCGGGCTTGGCCTGATGATTGTGCAGCGAATCGTGCGCGACCACGACGGGCGGCTGGAGCTTATGAGCCATGGCGGCAAGGGGACGACCTTCCGGATTTGGCTGCCGCAGGAGGAGCGCCGGCAGCACTTGCTCGAGACGGCAGCCAACGAGGCATGAATCCGAACCTGCTCATTGTTGACGACGAGAAGCCGACCCGCGACGGACTGCGCGCCGCGCTGGAGGATCGTTACGAGGTGTACGTGGCCGAGGATGCCGCCTCGGCGGCGAACCTGCTCGAGGCGGAGTCGTTCGAGGTGTTGCTGACTGACTTTCGGCTGCCGAACAACGAGGACGGGATGAAGCTGATCGCCCGGGCCAAGTCGCTGGCCAAGCCGCCGATCTGCATCCTGATGACCGCCTACGGCTCGGAGGAGCTGGCGGTCGAGGCGCTCAAGCAGGGTGCTGACGACTACTTGGCCAAGGGGCGGATGCAGATTGACGAGCTCGAGACCCGCATCGCCCGCGCGCTCAAGCTGCGCACCCTCGAGAGCGAAAACAAGACGCTCAAGCAGCAACTCAACAAAAAGTTCGGGCTCGAGAACATCATCGGCGAGTCGGAGCCGATGCAAAAGGTGATGGACATCGTCCGGCAGGTGGCGCCGTCGCGGGCGACTGTCTTGATCCAAGGCGAGAGCGGCACCGGCAAGGAGCTTTTGGCCAAGGCGATCCACCAGCTTAGCCCGCGCTCGAGGCGTCCGATGGTCACTGTGCACTGCGCTGCGCTGTCGCCGACGCTGCTTGAGAGCGAGTTGTTCGGCCACGAGAAGGGGGCATTCACCGGCGCGCACGAGCGTCGCGTCGGGCGGTTCGAGCAGGCCGAGGGCGGCACGTTGTTCCTCGACGAGATCGGCGATATCGACGAGACGACGCAGGTCAAGTTGCTGCGGTTTCTCGGCGAGCGCACCTTCGAGCGGGTCGGCGGCAACAAGACCTTGACGGCGGACGTGCGAGTCGTCGCGGCGACGAACAAAAACCTGAAGGAAATGGTCGGCAACGGCGAGTTTCGCGAGGACCTCTATTTTCGGTTGAGCGTGGTGGAGCTTTGGGCGCCGCCCCTGCGTGAGCGCGCGTCGGACATCCCGATGTTGGCGCTGAGTTTTCTGCGCGAGTTCGCCGAGGAGAACGCCAAGCCGGTGAGTGACTTCACCGCCGAGGCGCTGGAGGCAATCATCCGTTACGCCTGGCCGGGGAACGTGCGGGAGTTGCGCACCGCCGTGGAGCACGCCGTGGTTCTGGGCAGGGGCGACATGATCGAGTTGGCAGGCCTCCCGCAGTCGGTGCAAAGCCGTGGCGTCATCCATCACGAAAAACAATTGACCCAACCGCTCGTCGACAAGGGCGTGACGCTGGAGGAGGCGGAGAAGCAGTTGATTATCCGCACGCTCAAGGAATGCCGCGGCAACCGGACGACGGCGGCCCGGAAAATCGGCATCAGCCGGCGGACGCTTCATCGCAAGCTCAACCGCTACGGCTTGGAGGGAATTTGAACGCGACGGGGCATCAGTGCATCCAAGGATGACCAAGCGTCGGCGTAACAACGGATGATACGGGTTCAGGAAATCATACACAGCCTCGAGGAGGGCAAATGGGCCAAGCGCATTCGCGGCTTGGTTTTGCTGTTGCTGATCGGGAGCCTGGGGCTGGTTTACTACCTTAACCTCACGCGCAGCTTCACCGCACCCGAGGCGATGGACGCCGCGCAACTGGCTCGCAACATCGCCGAGGGACGCGGCTACACCACGCAGTTCATCCGGCCGCTGAGCCTCGATATTTTGCGGCAGCAAGGCGCTGTCTCCGATGTGGAGCTTCGCAGTAAATTCCCCGACATCACCAACCCGCCGGTGTACCCGATGCTGTTGGCCGGGTTGATGAAAGTGTTGCCGTTTAAGTTTGAAATCGATCTCCAAAAGGCAAACGAGTTTAAGCGGCATCAACCGGAAGACCTCATCTGGCTTCTAAATCAGGCGTTGTTTTTTGTGGCGCTGATTCAAGTCTTCCGGCTGGGCGAAAAGCTGTTCGACCCGTCGGTGGCCTGGTGTTCGGCACTGGTCTTTTTAGGGACGGAACTTTACTGGAAGTTCAGCACCTCCGGCCTTCCGACGATGTTGCTGCTTGTGTTGTTTCTAGCCTTGGCCAAGACGCTCGTGAGGCTGGAGGAGCAGGGGAATGACGGGGTGCCGCGAGGCGGCGGCTGGTTTGCCGGGATGGCGCTTTGGGCCGGCGCGCTGGCTGGCTTGGGCGGGTTGACCCGTTACGGCTTTGCCTGGGTGATCCTGCCGGTGTTGGTTTATCTCGGCTGGTTTATGGGCCGGCATCGGGGCCGGACGGTGGCGATGGCGCTGCTTGGGTTTCTGCTCGTGATGTCGCCCTGGCTGGTGCGGAACGCGCAATTGAGCGGCAACCTGTTCGGCACGGCCGGCTTGGCCCTGTACTCGCAGACAGATACCTTCCCCGGGGACACACTCGAGCGGACTTTGTTTTACGAGCCAAGCGACGCACCGGTGAACGGTCAGGATGAAATCAAGGTTAAGGTGGCGGATCATGTCGAGTTGCGGGAGATCGCGAACAAGCTGAAACGCAACCTCCGCCATCTGCTGGTTCATGAGTTGCCGCAATTTTCCGGCAGTTGGTTCGCGGTGGTTTGCCTCGTTGGCCTGGTCGTTCCGTTTCGGAACCGCTCGCTGCGTCGGCTGCGGTTTTTTTTGTTGATGACACTCGCGGTGTTTGCGCTTGGCCAAGCGCTTGGCCGCACACACCTCTCGGCAGCCAACGGCACGCTGGCTGAGCTGCTGGCGAGGTCGCTTGGCCAAGGTGCACCGGTGACCGCTGCGTCGGGCGTGAATGGCGAAAACCTTTTGGCCCTTCTTGGGCCGGTCTCTTTCCTGTTCGGCGCGGGGTTGTTTTTCTCGCTGCTGGACCGGTGGAAAGTGGACCTGCCGGAAATGCGTCTGGCCGCTTCCACCGGCTTGGTCGTGGCCGCTTCGCTTCCGATGGCCTTGAGCTTCCTGCTGCCGCATCCGTATCCCATGGCCAATCCGCCGTACCATCCACCACGTGTGCAGTACGTCAGTTCGCTGCCCAGAGAATCGGGGGAGGACACCATCGGCGCGGGGGACTTGTTGATGAGCGACATTCCATGGGCCGTGGCGTGGTATGGCAATCAGGATTGTGTATGGCTGACGCGCAAGGTCGAACCGGATTTTTACACCCTCAACGACCAGTTTCGGCCTGTCAGCGCGCTTTATTTTACAGAAGCCACCACCGATCAACGGTATTTGAGCCGGGTGTTTTCCCCGATTAAGTCGAATTGGGAGCGATTTGTGCTGTTCATGCAACTTGAGGGGGATTTACCCGATGAATTCCCGTTACAGGGGGTTTTGAACGATTTCTCGCCCGGTCAATGGCTGCTTTTTGCTGACCCGGTAGAACAGCTATAGGTGCTTGATGGCGACAAGCTTGAGACGATGAAAAAAGTCAAAATTTTTTTGCAATTGGGGTTGACAGGGTCGGATGAGCATCGACAATGCCCCTCCATTCAGCCCTGCTGACCGTTCGGGATGTTGAGTGTGGATTTTCAAATATTATGAACAGAAAAATTGTTACCTTAGGAGTCGCCGCGTTCGGCGTTGTTGGATTGCAGGCTGCTGATGCCGGTAAAGTCTGGGAAGTCACGGGTTCGCTACGAGGGTTTTACGACGACAACTACACGACCTCGCCCGAGGCTGCCGCCGAGGAGAGCTGGGGTATCGAGGTCAGCCCCGGAATCAATCTTACCATCGGTGAGGGAACGGACCTGGAGTTCAGCGCCGGGTACGCGTTCGGCATGCGGTACTACGAGGACCGGGAAACAAACAACGAGGACTACGGTCATGAGTTGGGCATCAGCCTCAGCAAGGCGTTCTCCAACACCTCGCTTTTGCAATTGTCGGATAGTTTTGTGATTGCCCAGGAACCTGAAATACTGAACGGGGGTGCCAAGCACCGCCTCGAGGGTGACAACCTGCGCAACACGCTTTCAGCCAGTTACCGTCAGGTTCTTTCAGGGAACATTTTGGGGGAACTCGGATACGGAAACTCCATCTTTGATTATGAGGAGGCGATTCACTCTGCGCTGCTGGATAGATCCCACAACCAAGTGAACCTTGATGTGATTTACGACATGGAGCAGACTGAATACTTCGTAGGTTACAAGTTTGCTTCGACCGATTTTGACGGTGGCGACTTGACGGGCGGTTTGGATTTCAAGTCGGATGCCCGCGATAACGACTCCCATTATGGGTATGTTGGCGTTCGCCACCAACTGAACAAGGAGTTTGTCGCCAGCGCCCAGGTGGGTGCCCAGTACGTCGACTATTATAATTTCAATTTGATGCCCGGTTTGATACCGGAGAATGAGACCAGCCCGTATGTGAATGCCTCTATGAAATGGGGATATGCCGAGGGGAGTCAATTGGTGGCGGGGGTAAGTTTGGCGCGCGGTGCCACCGATTTGCAGGCTGCTGATCAGGAAACCAGCGCGGTCTATGCTCAGTTTCTCCACAAAATCACAGCCAAAGTTCATGGGACTTTGACCGCTCGATATCAGGATTCGGAGATTAGCGGAGGAACTGAGCGAGTGGACGGCAAGACGGAGTCCCTAATGTTGCTGGGAGCCAGCCTCACCTACGCCATTGCCGACAACATCTGGACCGAGTTGGCCTATAACTACGACGAACTCGACTCGGACATCCCGCGCCGTAGTTTTGAGCGGAACTACTTGTCCGTAGGCATCGGCACGAGTTATTGATTTCCTCGAACTAAAACTTTTCTTGGGAGGCCAGAAGTGCTTATCTGGCCTCCCTTTTTTTTAGGTTGTAGAAAATGGATAAAATCCCAAGTACAGGTCAGTCCTCCGACAAGCTCCATATTCTGGATTATTGGCGGATCATTCGCGTTCGGCTCGTAACCATCCTGCTCGTCTTTTTGCTTACCGCTGTGACGACCACCGTGGTGACACTCTTCATGCCCAAGACCTATATGAGCCTCTCCCGGATATCCATCGAGAAGGATACATCGGATATTGCACCGTTGCTTGGCATGCAATCTGGGCCATCGGCATTCGACCCTTACTTCATCCAGACCGAGTTCGAGAAAATTCAGTCACAAATGGTCCTGGACAAGGTGGTTGCCAAGTGCAATTTGACTGAAGAATGGAAACGCCTCAACGGCAACGAGCCTTTGGATCCCATTTCGGCCCGGAAACGCCTCAAAAAAACGATAGATATTCGCCAGTTCAGGAATACCAGCATCATTGAGCTTCGGGCGTATGATCGGGAACGAGCGATAGCTCAAAAAATTGCCCAGTCCATTGCTGAGGAATACCAGACTCACAGGACAGATGCGCAGAAAAAACGAGTGGGATTGGGAATCATTGCGCTCGAAGGCAAGATGGATATATATAACGAAGAGATTGCCGGAAAGCAGGCCGACGTCGATAAAATGCGGGTAGACTTGGGCATTTCCGATGCCGCCGGCGAGGAAAGCTACTCGATCATCGAGCCGGAAATTGTACGTCGTTATGAATCCGGGTTGATCGACGCAAGGGGGGTTCACACATCAATGTCCTCATTACTTAATGGGCTCAAGTTACAGTCCCTCGAGGAACTGCGGGATTCCATCTCGACGGCCTACCCCGACGGCCAGTTGGATGTCTTGATCCGTGAATTACATACCGGCCAGCAAACGTTGGCCAATCATAGCATCGACCTTGGGGAGGAGCACCCGAGGATAAAAGGACTGGAAAAGGTGGTGGCCACGCTTGAGCAACAGATTGATAATCGAATTCAAGGCGTTCTTGCGGGACTGGAACTGAAGGTCCGCTCTGCTTTCGCTCAGGTGGAACAGCTACAGAGGGATGTCGCCGATGCAAAAAAACGGGAGTCCGACATGCGAGAGACAGGTCGGAAATACTTTAACGCCAAGCGGGAGTTGTCCAATAAAACGCGCATTCGTGACACCATCTTGTTCCGGATCATGCAGGAGCAAGTGGACTTGGCGCTACCCAAGGATTCCACCGTGGAAATCACCGACGAGGCGGACATACCCATGACGGCAGTTCGACCGAATATACCCCTGAACATCTCGCTGGGAGTTGTGGTCGGCCTGATTCTGGGTGTGGGCTTGGCATTTTTTATCGAGTATCTCGACACCAGCGTGAAGACCATTGACGACGTTGAGCGCGCCCTTGGGGCGGCCGTCCTCGGTGTCATCCCTCAAAACGTCGGATCCCTCCTGGACGAAGGGGACGAAAGCCCTCACGCGGAGGCGTACCGGGTGCTGCGCACCAACATTCTTTTTGCTGGGCGCAAGGACGAGAGCCAAACCACGTTCAGCGTGGTGAGTGGCGGTGCGGGCGAGGGCAAGACAACGACCATGTTCAATCTCGCAGTGGTCTTTGCGCAGATGGGGGATAGAATTCTGATTGTGGATTCCGACCTGCGTCGTCCCTCGATGCACCGTTACATGAATGTGTCCAACAACATTGGCCTGACCAACTACCTACTGGGACAGGTCACCATCGACGAGGTCATCCAGACCACGGAATTACCGTCGCTCCATTTCATCCCCAGCGGCAAGCTGCCCAGCAGTTCAATGGGCATCCTTAGTTCGGCCAAGATGAAGGAGTTCGTGGCCGAAATGAAGAGCCGGTACGACTACGTGTTTTTGGACGCTCCACCCATCATGGGAGTGAGTGATGCCTCGGTTCTGGCCAGCATGGTGGACATGTGTGTGCTGGTGGTGCAGTACCGCAAATACCCGCAAATGATGACCCAGCGGGCCAAGGAAATGGTGACCAAGGTTGGCGGCGAACTTGTGGGTGTCGTTCTCAACAACATCAATATTTCCCAGGATTCCTACTACTACTATTACAGCGGTTATTATTACGATAACTATTACAAGAGCCGTGAAAAGGAGGGGTCCGCCGAGGATGATACCAAGAGCAGCAAGAAAACCAAGCTGCTGGCGAGTGCCAAAACTGGCGGGGAAGATGAGAAGCCCAAGTACTGATTGGGCGGGAGAACTCAGTTCGAGGGTTAATATAAAATGGGTTTTGTTGATAGCTTGATGAAATATGTTTGGAGAGGTTTATTGGTTGCGACCGTGCTGATGGCCGCCGGTTGCGAGACAACACGCCCAGGGCCCGTGAATCCGGTCGCCGGGACGAATGAAGTGCCGCTTACTGTCAACTCCACGGACAGCCTTGAGCCCGGAAATCAAATCACCATCACTTTCAGCGGCCTGAGTACGATCCCGATTCCCTACAGTTGCCGCATCCGTGAGGATGGCACCATCAGTCCGCCATACCTGAAAGAACCCATCATTGCCGCCGGGAAAACAATCGGTGAACTCGAGCGGGAACTCGAGAAGGAGTACGTGCCCGCCATCTACAAGACCATCAACGTTACCATCAGGACAACCGACCGGTTCTTTTACGTGGGAGGGGAGGTTCGGCAGCCCAGTCGCCAGATTTTCATCGGCCGGATTACGGTTACCCAGGCGATTCAATCCGCGGGCGACTTCACCGATTTCGCGGATCAACGGGAGGTGCGAGTGATACGGGCCACCGGCAAAGTGGACATCATCGACTGCAAGGCGGCTCTGGATGACCCAACAAGGGATCTGCCCGTTTATCCGGGTGATAACATCGTCGTGGGACGAAGGCTTTTTTGAAGATTCGACTTGAGAGAGTTGACGGCACCGCGGCGGGCGACCCAATAGAGGCCCGCCGTTTTCCTTTTACGCTTGGCCAAGCGAAGAGTTGCGATCTCCAGATCGTAGCCAAGGGCGTTTGGGACACACACCTGATACTGGACAATGCCGGCGAAAAAGGGATTACAGCCACCCCTTGCTCCGACGCATTGATTATCATCAACGGCGTCTCCCAAGGCAAAATTGTTCGATTGAAACACGGCGACCTAGTAGGATTGGGCGCGGCCAAGCTCCGATTCTGGCTCGCGCCGCTTGGCCAAGCCGACCGCTCAGCGTCTGAAGCCTTGATTTGGGTCGCCTTGCTCCTGCTGGGCCTGGGTCAGGTGGCAGCGATTGCCTGGCTCCTGAAATAAAACTTCCAAGCCATTGGCTTCCATTGGGTTAAACCTAATTAGATAATGAACAAACGGCGGTGTTACACTAAAAAACGAATAGTCGATTGACAGGCGAATTTAATTGTGAAATAATTGAGAGCTGTCCTGCTTATCCTGCAGGACTCCTTCTATAGTCATGAGGTGGAGTGCATTTTCACCTGATCAAGATTAACGGAATGGCAAAAGCACAAACCAAAAAAAACGTAGTCAAAAAAACAGCCACAAAAAAGGCACCGGCCAAAAAGGCCAAAAAACCCGCGCAATCCAAGGCGACTGGCGCGAAGAAAAAAACAGCCGCCAAAAAAACAGCAAAACCACCGGCCAAAAAACCGGTCAGCAAGGTAGTCAAAAAACCGGCAGCCAAAAAGGCATCGCCAAAAAAAACCGCTGCAAAAGCGACCACAAAAAAGAAGGCACCGGCCAAGAAAGCAGTAGCCAAGAAGGCTCCCGCCAAGAAACCGGTGGCCAAGAAGGCTCCCGCCAAGAAACCGGTGGCCAAAAAGGCTCCTGCCAAGAAACCGGTGGCTAAAAAGGCGCCCGCCAAGAAACCGGTGGCCAAAAAAACGGCTAAGCCGGCATCCAAGGCTCAGTCGAAAAAAACCGCGCCCAAGAAAGCGCCCAAGAAACCCACGCCCAAGGCGAGGAAAAAGGTAACCCCGCCGCCTGCTGGTGAAAAGAATGAGGATTTCAATGGAGCAGGGTTGGTCAATGGGCTGCCTCCGGAGCCGGATTTCTCCAAGGACGAGGAATTCAACTTAAAGGAAAAAATCAAGGAGTTGGTGCACTTGGCCCAGAACCAGGGTCACCTGACCATTTCCGATGTCAACGAGGCTCTGCCCAAGGAGTTGGTGACTCCCGAGAAACTGGATGAGGTTTTCGCCAAGTTGAAAAGTCTTGAAGTGGAGATTGTTGAGCAGTTGGACTCGGCACCCCGCCAAAAGCCGGTCGAGTCGGCGA
>Ga0315339_1003430_pt1 | contig 11127 bp, 10 predicted proteins | sample ASW17metaG_FD_204514 | JGI IMG/M metagenome (GOLD analysis project Ga0315339, IMG submission 204514) | Ammonia-oxidizing marine archaeal communities from Pacific Ocean, United States - ASW #17 | ecosystem: Environmental > Aquatic > Marine > Oceanic | place: USA: California | collected 2016-12-05
AATTATTAAACTAAATTTTGGTTTAATTTTCTGCGATAAAATAAATGTTAATAGAGCTATAATTATAGAAAACAATAATTCAAAAATATAAGTATTAGGATTTCTAATTAAATATGATTGATCTAAAATATTTTCTATAACGTTTGCATGTACCTCAACACCAGGTATTGTAACTCCTAAAGGGGTTTTAACTAAATCAAATAAACCCTGTGCTGATGAACCAATTAAAACATATTTATTTTCAAAAAAATCTTTTTTAAATTTTCCATCATAAACGTCACCTGCAGAAATAAATTGTTTTTTTTGTGACTTTTTATATTTAATCCAAATAATACCATTTGGATCAGAGTCAATTTTGTAAGGTCTTGCACTTATTCTTTTAATGCCTACTTCGTTAAGCTCAACGTAAATATTTTTTTGTTTAGATCCAACTCTAACCATTTCTAAACCCATGGTTGGATATATTTCTTCATTAAATCTAACTATAAGAGGCAAAGATCTTATAATACCATCTGTTTGATCTAAAAAGGATATGGAACCTAAGCCTTTTACATTTTTCTCTAATTTTTCTAAAGATCCTATTGAATATGGATAAGAGTATGTAAATTTTTTTGGGTCACCACCCTTAGATAAAAACCTTGCTTTAGCTTTTCTATCATAATTTATGTGTGATGGAACATTACTTCCTAAAACAGCAGTAATAGATTTAGACTCTTTTAACTTTTCAGCAAATAAATCATCATGGCTTTTCAATTTTTGAAGCTCGACAACATCAGAGGGTATTAAATCATAAGATTTTATTATTTCTTCTGGAGATTGTTTATCTTTCTCTGTAAAAAATATATCAAAACCAATTGCCTTGGGATTTGATGTATTAAGTTGATCAAGTATTTTTGCAAAAACTGATCTACTCCAGGGAAATTGACCAAATTTTCCAAGACTACTTTCATCGATATCAATTATAATTACTTCACTATCTTTTTCCTCTACAAAAAATTTTTGGTACAAATCAAAACTTAAATAAGAGACCGACTTTATAAATGATGGATTTATTGCTTTAAGGGTTATTAATAAAATTAAAATATTTAGAAAAACTATATAATTTAAGTTTTTTCGAACAAATGTTTTCACACAACGAATGTATATTTAAATGGGATAAAGTAAATAAATCTAATTAAAGAATTATATTATTTTTTTTTCTTTTTCTTTTTCTTTTTATTTTTCTTTTTCTTCTTTTTCTTAGGCTTTTTCTTAACTATTTTTTTCTTTTTTTTCTTAGGTTTTTTCTTCACAGCTTTTTTCTTTTTCTTCTTAGGTTTTTTCTTAACTGCTTTTTTCTTTTTCTTCTTAGATTTTTTCTTAACTGCTTTTTTCTTTTTCTTCTTAGATTTTTTCTTAACTGCTTTTTTCTTTTTCTTAGTTGATTTTTTCTTCACAGCTTTTTTCTTTTTATTTTTCTTTTTATTTTTTGCTTTAGCTTTTTTCTTTTTATTTTTCTTTTTATTTTTTGCTTTAGCTTTTTTCTTTTTATTTTTCTTTTTATTTATTGCTTTAGCTTTTTTATTTTTCTTTTTATTTTCTGCTTTAGCTTTTTTCTTTTTATTTCTTTTCTCTTTTATAGCTACTTTCTTTTCTTTATCTTTTTGAATATTTGTTTTGATTATTTTCTTAATTTCTTTCTTATCCAAACCTAAAGATTTTAATTCTTTTCTTAATTCTTTTTTAAGAGCTTTTCTTTTTTCCTTACCTTCACCACTACTAAGCTTAGCAACTTTTAAAGCTTTCATTTTTTTATTAAATTTCTTTAATTGGTTTTTTGTAATTTTTTGAGCTTGTCCAGGAGCTTTGTTTTTTGTCATAGATGCAATACTATAAGGGTTATCTAATAACGTTTGTCCCAAACTATTTCCTACTAACACTGCACCAGGTCTCATACCTAAAGTATTATTCTTACCTGGTCCTATTAATAAAGTATCTGTCTTTCCCTTGGAAACCATTGTTTGAAACTCAGTTCCTCTAGATCCTAGTGTTCCTTCTGGAACTTCAACAGTAAGACTATCTGGATTTTTTTTGCTAATTAATCCTGAAATAACTTTTAAGCTTCCTTGTTTTACACTTGCAACTATTTTTCCATCGTTTGTTTCTGGATCATAAATAAAAGTATCCATAACAACTTCTGAGTCTTCACCTACCGTAAAAGTTGATTGGTCTAATAATAAAATTTGGGTACCAGATGCAGCTCCTGAAATAATTGACTCGTTTAAATATATTTTATCACCAATTTTTAATTCTCTTGTTTCAGTTTTAACTGTGCCTGAAATAGCACCAACTACACCTACAAGTTGCTTTTCAACTTTTATTGTTTCACTTGCATATGAATTGATATTTATAAAAAATAATAAGCTTATAAATATAGTAAAAATTCTCTTCATTTCAGTAAGCTAACATAATTACAAAAAAAAATAAACTTTTTGTGCCCAAATTAGGTGTTAACAAAGACTAAATACACTAACTTTTTTCAAAAACCATTGCATTCAGCTTACTTAAATTTTTTAATTTAATTTAAAAGATCTTGAGAAACTTAGAGAAAAAGAATCTGTCTCATAATCATAATTTATAATGTTAGCTTCGGAGTCCACATTTTCATATCCCAAATTAATAAACGTACTTCTATTTGGATCTAAAGTAGGAAAAAAATCACCTATTGCTTTAGTAAGTCCTACACTAAATGTATGAACATAATCTGATCTGGCTATATCTGAAACTACAGAACTATCTGCTTTTTTATAATCATTAAAACTATGTGCGCTACTCACTGAAATGAAAGCCCACGGAAAGGCAAAATTAACAGAGAGACCAAAGTCATAAGTTTCAGCATCATTTCCAGCATCTTCTTTAGCATCACTATCGCTATAACCTAAAGCAATAGATGTTGAGATTAATTTATTTACAATAAAATCATGTCCCAAAGTATAACCATGTCCTATTGCATTAGCTTCATTTGCTGTAGTATCTGAAGAATTATGATTTGATTTTGAATCTGTGAACGAATATCCATAACTAATCGAATTTCTCTCACCGACAGAAAAAAATCCTCCTATTCCATACATTAAAGAAAAAGCGTCAGCATCTGCCATGTTATCAGTTTTATTCGTTATTAAATATGGGCTCAAACTTTGATTACCTAAAACAGTATCAAAACCCAAAGTGAAACCATAACTTTGGAAATCATCATCCAATTCTTGATATTGGTCAGATGTTGTATGAGAAAGATTAATAAGCAAAGATGATTCTTCACCTACAGGTCTTGTTGCTGAAATTCCCATAGCACCACTACCTGTTCTATCATGTTTTGCTGAACCAAATGCAATTGTGCTATCTGATGACTTTTTTAGTCTTGTTTTTGAAACACTATTAACATTATCTGACCATACACTAGCAATACCCGTATCAAGTGTTAAGGTCCATAAACTTGGTTCTCTGTCTTGTAATTCTTCTTCAATTTCTTTTAGGGTTTCTAAATCTTCTGCTTCAAGATCTCGCCTAAGCTTCATCTCTTCAATTATAGTATTAGCTTTTTCTGGGGAATCAATTTGAACTAAAACAGATAATAAATAAAATTTGATCTCAACATTTTCTGGATAAAGCATATTTAATCTTTCTAATGTAGAAATTGTTTGTTTGTAGTTTCCTGCTTTGCCTTGTTGTTGTGCATACTTAAGATTAAGATCTAAATCATTAGGGTTTTGTAAAATTTGAACATAGGTAATATTTTTATTATTGATTGAAGTTCCAGTACCTTCTTGTTCGCTAAGATCATCTAAAATTTTTAGAATTTTATTTCCTGTATCTTCTGCTACCTTGGTAATTTCTTCAATTTTTGGAATATCTACTATTTTTTCATCGATTATTTTCTGATCAACACTTTTTGATATAATTTCTTCAACAGGAGTTTTGGGAACTTTTGCAACAATTACTTCTGTTTCTTGATCGAGTTTTTTTAAATCGATTTCAGTAATTTCTTTTTGAACTTTGCTGATTTTTGCTTGAATATTTTGGATATCTTGTTCAATTTTTTTAATTTCTAATAATTCTTTTTTTTGAGAAAATTCTTCTTTTTCTGTATTATTGGAAATTAGCACAGGTTTATTTAGTATTTTTTTTTCTATCAATTTAAAACTTAGTTTTGGTACTTCAAAGGCTTTTTGGAATAATTTTTCACTAAAAGCACCAGCGGGTATTGTTCTTACTGTTTCAGAAAACAAAGCTAGCAAAGCAACAATAAATAATATTGGTATTATTCCAATAAATGTATTTCTTCTTTTTAAGAAATTTTTTCTATTAATATTTTTTTTTCTCTTTTTTCTCATTCCAATAAATTAATCACGTTTTAAAATAAAAAGAAACTATCAAAAGGTTGGTTGGTATACCCAAAATAGGCTTTATTAATAAAGGTTATCTATAGATACTCATTGGATCATAAAAACAATCTAAATGTTCAAGAGTTTCAAAGAACATTTCATTAAGTTCAGATGTATGAACGGTTGGACAGATATTTTCGTTTTTTAAATCATTGGCAAAATTTTTATTTACAGCAGTCATTGCTAAAGAGCCAGATAAAGAAGTTGTTGTTTGTAAAATGCTTCCAGTTTCCATTAAAGTAAAACTTGGTCCAACCAATGCCGAATATTGAGTGCAGTTGTTCAGTATTGGAAGTAACAATAATGTTAACAAGATCTTTTTCATATTTTTAAGTTATTTTAATATTAATTTTTTACAAACTATTAGAACACCATTTTGGGTAAAAATTTTAATTAGTTATTAGATTAACAGCCTGTTCTTTGAGGGGTACCGTATTTAGTAACGGTAATTACACAAGTAGTACCTTCTTGTTGAGCTGAAACTGTAAAACCAGCAGCATTTCCAAAAGTACACATTTCAAAACCAATATTATCTGCAATAGTATTTTCCCCCTCAAATAAGTTGTCTTCAATTCCTTGTGAACTAGTAGAGGTAGCATCACAGGTACCAGCTCCACCTGTAATATAGAAAGATCCAGTATTTGCGTATTCTTCTGATTGTGCTAATGCAATTTGTTGTACCGTGTTTTCTGCAGAATTTTTTTTAGCTCCTTCAACATATCCAGAATAAGTTAAAGTACCAATAGCTGAAAGAATACCAATGATTGCGATAACCACCAAAAGCTCTATTAAACTAAACCCAGAGCTTTTGGCGATCATAATTTTTTAATCTTATTTAAAATTATTCTGCAAGCGTTAGTTCGTTCACAACTACGTTTTTGTCTTTATTGTCATCATCGTCACAGTCTTTAGTATGACAAGTAGCAATAAACACTGTATCGCCACTGGCAGACATTGTAACTAAACCTTCCTGACCGTCAACTTGTGCTGCTGTTTTTGCGCCATCTTTAGTAGTTGCAGTACCATCATCATTTACTGCTACTCCATCATTATCATAAGGATTCTTAAACTCTGCTAATGCTGCTTCTGCAGCCGCTAGAATAGTGGCTCCATCTCTGCCATTACACTGGAATGAAGTTCCAACAACAGAAGCTGTATCATCATCAACTTTAACTCCAAATACTTTATTTGTACCTACGGTACATTTAGCATCTTCAGCTACTATATATTTAACTACTGAAGCATGGTTTGATTTAGCTGTAGATTTCTTTGCACCCTCTGTATATCCTTGGTATGCAACTGTTCCAACAGCAGCCAAAATTCCTATAATCGCTACTACTACCAATAGTTCGATTAGCGTAAAACCTTTATTATTTTTCATTTTACCTCTTTATATTAATTAAATTAATTTAATGAAAATAATTTAAATATTTTTTATTGATATGTAAATGAATATAAACATTAATATGAGTGTTTTTTTTTGTAGAAAATGCATGATATCTGCTCATAATGAGCTATTTTTAAAATTTATGACATATAAAGTAGAAAAGTTTGACAATAAAAGAATAGTTCACCTTGATGGTGAAATAGATATGGAAGTTGCTGATAAAGCAAGAAATATTATATTGCCGTTAATTGAAGCGGGATATGAAGTTCAATTAAATTTAAGCAAAGTTGAATATATGGATTCTTCTGGAATTTCTATTTTAATCGAAAGCAAAAAACTTTCAGAACAAAAAAACACAAAATTTGAATTAGTAGATATTAGTAAACCAGTAGAAAAAGTTATTGCAATGGCAAAGAAATTTTTATGAGTTACAAAATCACTGAAGAAGGAAATATAGCAACTATTCATCTTGATGGTGAAATAGATATGGATGTAATTGAAAACGCAAAAGAAGTAATTTTTCCACACATCGATGCTGGTAAAGAAGTTCATTTAAATTTAAGTCAAGTTCAATACATGGACTCATCTGGAATTTCAGTGTTAATTGAAAGTCACCAAAAAGCTTTAGAAAAAAATACCAAGGTAATTATTAAGGATGTAAGTAAGTCAGTTCTTAAAGTAATTATGATGGCAAAGTTAGAACAGATATTAAATTTAGAATAATTTTTTTATGAGTGAAACTGGTCTAGCAAATCATACTGAAAAAAAGGCCTTTTTAGTAAAATCTACTAGCTTAAAAGATGTAAGAACTTTTTGTCGAGAAGTATTTGAAAAACTTAAAATTGAGCAATCTCTTAAAGATGAATTAGTTTTAGCTATAGCAGAAGCGGCACAAAATATTGTTAAGCATGCATACAAAGATTCACCTGATTCAAATGAATTAATGGTTGTTCAAATTAGTCGTGCAAATAATGAATTGCAAATTGCTTTTTATGATATGGGGTCTCCTGTAGATCCAAAAAAAGTTAAGCATAGAGAAATTGACAATGTCAAGCCTGGTGGATTAGGAACGTTTTTTATTCAAGAGATAATGGATGCTGTAGAATTTAAAGGTGGAAAAAAACCTTGGATTAACCATTTAGTTTTAACTAAACAACTTTAATTTTTTTAATTAATTAAACTACCAACGTTGAAAATTGGAGAGTACATGGCTATCATTAGTCCTCCAATCATAATACCCATGAAGACAATCATAATAGGCTCAATTAAAGCTGAAAGATTTTCTACAACTGTATCAAATTCTTCCTCATAATATTTTGCAACTGAATTAAACATTTCATCTAGTTGTCCGGTTTGTTCACCGACTGAAATAAGTTGACCAAACGTAGAAGGAAATAAAGGATCTTTTAAAAATAACTTTGTTAAAGTGTCTCCAGAAAAAACACCTTTTTTTACATTCTCCAAAGACTCTAATACAACCATATTATTACTAACTGATTTTGCAATTTCTAAACTTTCAAGCAAATTCACTCCTGCAGCACTTAGATTACCCATAATTAATGCAACTCTTGCCAACATTGATTTTAAAATCATATCTCCAAAAATTGGTAGTTTTAAAACTCTTTTATGCCAAGCATACCTAAACTTTTCACTTTTTTTAGTAAGGTATTTAAAAGAGAAATAAAAAGTAATTAAGCTTAAGAGTAATATTTTACCCCCCGTTCCTCTTAAAAAATCACTCATTGCCATAATTGTTGCAGTTGCAGCAGGTAGCTCTATTCCCATTCCGTCATACATTTTAGCAAATACAGGAACAACTTTTACTAACATGAAAGCACTAACAGTAATTGCAACTGTGAACATAATACTTGGATACATCAAAGCTCCCTTGATTTTCTTTTTAATTTTTTCTTTTTTTTCAAGTGAGTCTACAATTTTAAGTAGGAATACATCTAACTTACCACTGGCTTCTCCAGCTTTTATTAAATTTATATAAATATTATCAAATAAATCTGGGTATTTTTCGAAACATTTCGATAAAGTAACACCACCTTCTAAACTTTTTCTTATATCCTCAATGACATCTTTCATTGCAGGACTTTCTACCTGATCTCTTAACATCGATAAAACCTGTAGAATAGGTAAGCCTGCTTTAACCATCGTCGCAAATTGCTTTGAAAACATCAAAACATCTACGACTTTAGCTTTCTTTTTACCAAATAGACTTGATCCTTTACCTTTTTTCTTTTCTTTTTCTCCAGATTTTTTCTTTTTTGAAGAACGAACTATATTAGTAATTATTATTTTTTGTTCTTTTAATTTATGAGATGCTTCATCTAAATTTAAAGCTTCGATTTCGCCGTCTACATATTTTCCGTCGGAAATCCCTTTATATGTAAAAGCTTCCATAGATTTAATTATTTATTCGTTTGAGAGAACTCTTTCATACTCTCTAAAGTTAAGTTCCCCTGCTGCAATTAATCTTCTGCCCATATCTTGCATAGTTTGGAAACCTTCTTTAATTGCAATTTCTCTTAATTCAGGAGTTTGTGCTTGTCTTAAGATTGCTTCTTTTAAAGGTTTAGATACAGTAAGTATTTCATAAATACCTTGTCTTCCTTTATATCCAGAGTCCTTACATTTTGCACAACCTTTTCCTTTAACAGCTTTAACTCTAGAAGCTAATTCTGCAGTAAAACCTAAATCTTGTAAAACTTTTGGAGTAACATCATCATCAGGAACCTTACATTCATTACAATTTCTTCTAGCCAATCTTTGTGCAAGAACTAATTGAGTGGCTGCACTTATTAAATAATCAGGTGTACCCATGTTTTGTAATCTAGTTATAGTGCTTGGAGCATCATTGGTGTGAAGTGTACTAAATACCAAGTGACCAGTTAATGCAGCTTTTAATCCAATATCTACTGTTTCTTTATCCCGCATCTCTCCAACAAGTATGATTTCTGGATCTTGTCTTAAAAAGGATCTGAGTGCTGTAGCAAAAGTTAAGCCTATATCATCTTTAATTTGAACTTGCCCAACTCCATCTAGTTCATATTCAACTGGATCTTCTGCTGTTAAAATATTTATATGAGGTTTGCTTACCTCTTTTAAAATACTATACAAAGTAGTCGATTTACCAGATCCTGTAGGACCTGTTACGAGAATTAATCCCTGAGTGCTATGAATTGCTTTTCTCAAACTTTTTAAGTCTTGTTCATCAAAATTTAATTGCTCTAAAGTAATGTCTCCTGCATCTTTATTTAAAACCCGCATTACTATTCTTTCATTATTTGCTGTTGGCAAAATTGAAAGTCGAAGATCAACTACTTTTCCTTCGATTTTAAAATTTATTGCTCCATCTTGAGGAAGTCTTCTTTCTGCAATATCAAGTTTACCCATAATTTTAAACCGAGTTATTACAGCTCCATAATTATCATGTAAAAAATTTTTATATTGATCTTGTTCTGAGAGCATTCCATCTAATCTATATCTTACTCTTGATGAAAATCTGTAAGGTTCAATATGAATATCACTAACTCCATTTTTAATAGCCTCTGCAACCACTGCAGTACTAAATTTTATCACCTCAGACTCATTTTCAAGAGCTTCTATATCTTCCTCAGGAGCCTTCTCTAATACCTCTCCAGCATCACCTAAATCAGAGTCAAATGTTTTTTGTTTTTCTTTATTTTCTTTTCTAATACTTGCTGCAGTTACTTCACCACTCTCCGAAGATAAATTTTCTATAAACGTTGAAATTTGAGTTAATGGGGCTGCATGTAATTCAATATTTTTTTTTGTTATTGCTTTTAAGTTTCTCATTAAATTAAGTTTAGAGCTATCTGGAATTGCTATGTGTAAAGTTTTTCCATCTATTTTAAATGGCGCAACAAAATTTACTTTTATATAATTTGAAGGAAGAACAGTTTTAATTTCTTCAGTTACTTGTACTTTAGTTAAATCAACTATTTCCAAATTTTGCTCTTTAACTAAAATATCAAGAATTTTTTTTTCGTCAGTAAGTTTAAGATCAAATACTGTATCTATTTGTGATTTATTACCTTCGGTACTTGTCTTTTTAATTTGGATTAAATCTTTTCCAGAAATAATATCGTTATCAATTAGAACATTGATTAAGTTAATTTCACTTTCTCTGCTTATCTTTAACATTTTTTTTATAATATTCTTGGGGCAATAAACACCAATAACTCGTCTAGTGTATCTGATTTACTCTTTCCTTGAAACATTTTTCCTATGATAGGTACTTTGTCCATACCAGGAACACTTGATTTACTGTCTGAAACCACATTCTTTTTAATACCTCCGATTACTACTATGTCACCATCTGCAACTAATAATTTTGTATTAATTTCCATAGTATTAATTCCTACACTTCCAGCATTTGTTCTATTTGGAGAGTCATTATTAACTTTTACATCTAAAAGCACATTTCCATCACCAATAATACTAGGTGTTACAGTCATTACCAATGCAGCATCTTTATAAGTATCCGCACCTTCACCTCCTGCGACTGGTATTTGTTCACCTTGCTTGATTGTTGCCGTTTGATTGTCTAGAGAAAATATTTTTGGATTAGAAATAATTCTAGATAAACCTCTTTTTTCTAGAGCTTCTAATTCAAATTTTAATACTGCCGAACCTGTTTTTCTCAATATACCTATACCACTTGTAGCAGCTCCTGCAGGAAAGCTTAACAATGTATCTTTTCCAGCACCAAAGTTTGCGGTATCATCACTTAGTGCAGAATCTGTTCCTGACGGTGCGCCCACTGAACTACCACCTTGAGTACCACCTACTCTTACTCCATTTCTTGTATAGGCACCACCTAATCTATTTCCTAACTCTTGTTCAAAAGAAGATTCAGCTTCAACAATAAATACTTCCATCAAAACTTGTTTAGTTCTTATATCTATTTCTCTAATTACTTTATCTACAACATCTAAATCTTTTTCTTTACCTCTAACAATAATTGAACGAGTTGTTTTTTCTTCAGTAACCTGAATTGGAACAAAAGAACCACTAGATGAAGTTGAAGTAAATAATTCAGTTATTGTTGCTTTCGCTTCAGCAGGGGAAATATAATATAGTCTAAATATTTCAGAAATAATTGGTTCAACTGAATCTTCTAATTCAACTTTTTTCTTAACAGCTTGTGCTCTAGCTGATTTATAACTATCTTGCGAGGTTAAAGTTGCTGGTGAAGCAACTCTAATTATATTGCTAGCAACATCAATGTCTGCTGCATAATTTTTCATATCTAATAAAGCATTAAACGCTTTATCCCAAGGAACATCT
>Ga0315339_1003431_pt1 | contig 11126 bp, 7 predicted proteins | sample ASW17metaG_FD_204514 | JGI IMG/M metagenome (GOLD analysis project Ga0315339, IMG submission 204514) | Ammonia-oxidizing marine archaeal communities from Pacific Ocean, United States - ASW #17 | ecosystem: Environmental > Aquatic > Marine > Oceanic | place: USA: California | collected 2016-12-05
CTATCGGCCACCGACACCGGAGGCATTCGAGCCGTTTTCAGCGAGCTACGGGGCTCCGCCCCTGCGCCCGCCGAAAACGGCCCAGATCCTAACTTAGAAAGTGGTACAACTTGTGGGGGCAGGTCAACCCGCAAAGGCCGCGGCGGTGGGCAGATCCAACACTTAATCTCGATCCGCGAGCGTCCGGCTACGGTGGAGGACAGAGCGGTGCCGGGCCACTGGGAGGGCGATCTATTGGCGTGCTCTATCGATCGCTGACCTGGGACCGGAGTCTGGAGATGGCGGACCACAAACGCTTCACTTTGGCGACCGACATCGCCGTCTACTTCTGCGATCCGAAGAGTCCCTGGCAGCGTGGATCGAATGAAAACACCAACGGACTGCTCCGGCAGTACTTCCCCAAGAAAACTGATTTGTCCGTACACTCACAACAACATCTCGACGCGGTCGCTCGCCAACTCAACGGACGACCACGGCAGACACTAGAGTTTGAAACGCCCGCGGAACGCTTTAGCGCTTGTGTTGCATCGACCGGTTGAGCTCGCAACCGATGTCACTCGGAATCGGCCCAGAGTCTCGGCAGCTCTCTGACGGGACTCGATTTGGGGGCCGCTCGGCAACCGGTCGAGGAAGCCCTGACGCCTGGATCGCTCAATGGCAGATCGTTTCTCGGTGCCTATCCGACTGCCACGCCCCATCCGAAATCGTCGAGGAATACGTTGGCGAGCCCCTGAAACGATGAACTTAAGGGCCTCAGTGTACCACGGCTCTACACTTTCTTGACCGATTCGCCCACGGGCTTGTCCCAGTCCACGTGACGCGTAACATACATGATCACGGCCAAGATCAGGAACAGTCCGATCGAACCGACAAGCAGCGAGTACTCTTCCATCAACAACAGCACGTAGAGGAAGCCGTAGAGACTCACAATCACTGCTCCTACGATGCTGCCCCGCCGCACCGAGCGCATCGCCGCCCAGGCATACGCCGTCACCAATACGATCACCGCCGCGGCCGCGATCACATATGCCGTCGCAAACCCGAAGTGCTCGCCCAGCGAGAGCTCCAGCAGATAGAACAGGCAAAGCGCCGCCCCGATCAAGCCGTACTGGATCAAATGCAGCCTTACGCCCGAGAGAATCTCAAACAACCAAACCGTGAGGAACGTCAGTCCCAGGAAAAGGATTTGATACTTCAGGCTCCGTTCGGTTTGGCGATGTGCGTCCACCGGCGACAGCAGGTCGACGCCGAACTGTGAGGCCGTAATGGCCTCATCGTTGTCCCCGCCACGCCACCGCTGCGGATAGCTCCGGCCGAGATAGGGAATATTCCATCTTGCCGTGAACCCACTCTCGGTCAACTCACGCGACACCGGCAACCAGTTGCCTTGAAAGCTTGGGTCCGCCCAATCACCCTTCAGGCTCACTTCCGTGTTGCGGCCCAGGGGCGCGAACCCCAGCCGCATGCTGCCATTCAGTTCCAGGACGTACGAGAACGAAAGCGTCTCTCCATTAAGCCCGTCGCCCAACGGTACGTGAATTCCTGCGCGCTTTGTCCGGCGTCGTCCGGTACCCGGCTCGAACGCAAGCGTTTCGCCCGCCCAGTCAATCTGGACAGCCTCTTGGATCGCCCGCGGGTCAGCCACTTCCATGATCAGTTCCGCGCGGTCCCAAAGAATATCTTCGGGTGATATCGCCCAACCACTGAAGTTTGGACGATCGAACGAACCCTCAAAACCCAATTGAGACCGGTACACAGGCGCTTCGAAAATGCCGCGGTACCGCACCTCTGTTGCAAGCGATCCATCAACGCGAAGATCGCTCGGAAGAAACGTCGCGTGCCCCTCGTGGACCTCTGTCCTCGGAGGCTTGCCTTCCTCGGTTTGAAGGGTTCGGTATTTCAGATAAGGCACCACCAGAAACGGCCCGAAGACCTCCTGCTGCTTACCCCATTTGCCAGTGATTTCGTTAATCGCCTCTTGGCGCGTGCCTTCACGCTCCCAGACGATGCCCTTAATAAAGAGAACAGGGATTTGAAGAATCAGCGCCAGCGCTCCAATCGCAATCCCTTGGACAAGGGTGTTCCGGCGCAGATTTTGGAAAAAGGATGGCTGCCCATCCGCGTACTCGGTCATTAGCTATCTCCATCAAAGGACCGAGAACACCTCCTCCAAAACCTACCACAGCCCGCACAACATCAGGTACGCCCGTATGTGCTCCACCGTCCACTCCACCGCTTGCTACTTCGCCTGAGTCGCTAGAATCGCCGCTCCTTGCGCCACAACCTGCTCTCCCAACTCCGACGAAGCAATACGGTACCGTCCCCGAAAGCAGGGGGCAACAAGAGGCTCCGTCTTCTTACGCACGAGCTCCACGAACCCCGGGTTGCCCGACCCCACGCCGCCACCCACGACGAACACCTCAGGGGCCAGTAAGTTGATCGCAGCACTCACCGCCGACGCCAGACACGCCGCCGCCTTCTCGACAACTACCTTGGCGAACTCATCCTCTCGGCCCCAAGCCGCCATCAGATCCTTGCCGGGAACGGAGGCACTGCCCATCGAGACCAACTCGCTGCCTTCCCAAAGCTCCGGTTCACGCTCTGACATCCAGGCGGCCAATCGCGAGAGCCCAGGCCCGGAACACACCGCTTCCACACACCCGCGATTCCCACACGCGCAAAGCGGCCCATCCGGCAGCACCACCATATGACCGATCTCAGCCTCGCCCACGTCGCTCATCTCGACGATCCGCCCGTCCCGGACGATCCCTCCGCCCACGCCGGTCCCGATCGTCATGTAGAAGACCGTCTTGTTGCCCCGCCCCGCCCCAAAATGAGCCTCGGCCAGCCCGGCGACCTTGCAGTCGTTCTCTACCCGAACCGGAACACCGAATTCGTCCTCCAGCGTTCCTGCGACATCCATCTCATCCCAGCCCGGCTCGTGGAGGTTCGCCAATGGCCGCTGCTCCGAGCGCCACACATAACCCCCGAAGCCCAGACCACAGCCACGGAACACGAGCCCTTTCGCCACATGGTCCGCCTTGAGCGCCCGGCCCAGTTCGATCAATCCGCGAAAACTCTCCGCCGCCGTATCGTCCGACTTCCGATACAACGTCCGCGTTTCGATCAACTGAAGGTCCGCCCCCGCTACACCAGCGACCAGTTTCGTCCCCCCCGTTTCAAACGCTAAATAGCCGGACTCACTCACGCCGCGTCACACCTCCAACGTCTACGATACTCCTCGCCGCATCCAAACCGCGCCATGACCGCGAGGTAGCGGTCCAGCATCACAAACGGTGGAGTACAATCGTCCAAGCTTCCCCCGTAGGCCCATGGTCGGCAAAACCATCTCCCGTTACAAGATCCTCGAAAAACTCGGCGAGGGCGGGATGGGTGTCGTCTACAAAGCCGAGGACATCAATCTCAAACGGCCGGTCGCCCTGAAGTTTCTCGCTGCTCATCTGCTCGGCGACGCCGACATCAAGGCCCGCTTCCGGCGCGAAGCCGAGGCCTCGGCCGCGCTCAACCACCCCAACGTCTGCCCTGTCTACGAAATCGATGAGGTCGAGGGCAAGACCTTCATCGCGATGGCCTTCATCGAGGGGGTAAGCCTCTACGAAAGGATCGTCGCCGGTCCAATGAAGCTCGAGGAGGCACTCGACATCGCAATTCAGACCGCCAAGGGCCTGCAAGCCGCCCACGCCAAGGGTATCTTCCATCGCGACGTCAAGCCGGGCAACATCATCATCGGCCCCGACGGGCGGGTCACGATCATGGATTTCGGCCTCGCCCAGCTCTCCGGCCGCTCGCGCCTCACGCGTGTCAACCAAGCCATCGGTACCGCCGCCTACATGTCGCCCGAGCAGGCCGAAGGCCGGGGGACCGACCACCGCACGGACCTCTGGTCGCTCGGGGTCGTGCTGTACGAAATGATCAGCGGTCAGCGCCCTTTTCATGGCGACTACGAACAGGCCGTCATCTACTCGATCCTCCGCGAACAGCCCGAACCGCTCACCGCCCTCCGTACCGGCGTTCCGGCCGACATCGAACGCATCTGTGACCGGGCGATCCAGAAGGTCCCGGAGGACCGTTACCAGACAGCCGAGGACATGGTGTCTGAACTGCGCAGGGTGCTCCGTAACATTGCTGACAGCTCTATCGGAGGCCATACCCGTGCGGCCCGCACGCGCGCATCGATTCCGGTAGCGCCCACGTCCGGGGTGCGGACCCAGGCCCTCGCCGCCGCCATCGCCGGGCTCGCTTTGGGCCTCGGCATCGGCTGGTTCATCGGTGTCCGAAGTTCGGTGCTCGCACCGCCTCCCGCACCTCCCACGAACACACAGCTCATCCAGCTCACCGAGTGGGAGGGCGTCTCGCAGCAGGCAAGTTGGTCGCCCAATGGTAAGTCCATCGTCTTCTCGTCCGACCGCGAAGGCAACCTCGACATCTGGACGATGACCCTACCCGGCGGCGAGGCCAAGAGGATTACGAATAGCGAGGCCCCCGATGAGCACCCCGTCTGGCATCCAAGCGAAGACGTCATCGCCTACTCATCCGGAGGGCGCCAGGGCGGCATCTTCCTGATTAACCCCGGCGGTGGAACGCCCACTTCCTACGTCGCCAAAGGAGTCCAGCCGCTGTGGTCGCCCAAAGGCGATCAACTTGTCTACCAGGATCAGGGCGCCACCTTTCTCATTCCCTATCCGCCCGCGCAAGGCTCGCAGCCCGAAATGCTCTTCGAACAAATCGGCGCGGACGTCCACGCAACCTGGGCCGCCAATGGAAAGCACCTGTTGTTTTGGAACTTCAACAAGTTCGATATCTACACCTTTTCACTTGACGACAAAGAGACGGTCCCGCTCAACCTCGTATCCACCGGGAACGAAGTCGCCGGCCTCGCGGTCTCGCCCGACGGCCGGTTTCTCTATTTCAGCCAAGGCGAATTCGGCGGCAACAAAGACCTTTGGAAGGTTCAGATCGATCCCGACAGCGCCGAGCCCGTCAGTCAGCCGACCCGCTTGACGTCGTATCCGTACGAGTTGCAGGATGTGCGTGTTTCCGCCAACGGAAACGACATCTCATTCACGGCTCTCGAAACACGGAGGAACCTCTACAGCATCAGTCTCGACGCGGCCGGGCGAGCCACCGGAGAACCCATTCGTATCCAGACCGGCGGCCAACGTAACTACTATCCCAGCCTCTCAGCCGACGGCAATGAACTGCTCTGGACCAAACAGGACATCAGCCGCGGCCTGCTCTATCGTCTGTCATTGCGCCCCGGCGCGACGCCCGAGAAAGTCACGCCCGATTGGGTAAACCGCGAGATCGGCGGAACCTTTGCGCCGGATGGTTCGCAAGTCATCTACTCATCGACATCGGGAGGCGCCTACCGCCTTTGGCATCTTCAGGCGCCTGGCGGAATCCCCGTGCGGCTCACTGATGCCAAGCGCCCGCGCGACGACCCAGGCTTCCCTGCGTGGCACCCAGTGCCGGGAAACGCGTTAGTCGCCTTCGACACGCTGCGGTCGGGCAACTGGGGCATCTGGCAGCGTGGTCTCAGCAACGGCGGCGCGCCCGAGCCACTCGTCGATTGGGACGACTCCGACGAACGTTGCCCCTCCTGGTCCCGCGACGGCAAGTTCCTCAGCTTCATGTCGAGCAAGGGCGGTGTCAAAAACATCTGGACGACCGCCTTCCCCGGCGGCACGCCGGAGCCGTTCGTTGAAAGCCCGTTCGACGACGTCTTTTCGGCCTGGTCGGCCGACGGCCGGCGCGTCTACTTCTCTTCGAATCGAAGCGGTTCCTACAACATCTGGATGCGCTCCGTCATCAACGCAGACGCGATTCAGATCACATCTTTCGAAGACCGCTCTTTCGGGATGCCCGAGCTCTACTATCTGACCAAGTTCGCCGTGTCGTCGTCGAAGCTCGTTCTCCCGCTCGAGACCCGCTCCGGCGAGATTCATGTTTTGCGAACGCAACCGGCGGATTTTTTTTCTGACTAGCCCGTGTACACTGATAAAGGATCCAATGAAACCAAAGGGAGCATTGCTTTCCGCTGACTACCAAGTCAATCCCAACTGGCCCGCCATCCCTGACGGCTGGGACCTCGTCGAAACCGCCGGCGTCGCCAGCGACTCGCAAGACCGCGTCTACGTCTTCAACCGCGGCGCGCACCCGGTCATCGTCTTCGAACGTGATGGAACGTTCGTCACATCGTGGGGCGAAGGTGAGTTCAACCGCGCCCACGGAATCCACATCGGACCCGACGACACCGTCTATCTCACCGACGACCTCGACCACACCGTCCACAAGTACACCACCGACGGAAAGCGGCTCGGAACCCTCGGCGAGAGCGGCAAGCCGTCCGACACCGGCGTCGAGAACATGGACTACCGCACCATCAAACACGGCGCCGGTCCATTCAATCAACCGACCAACATCGCTCTTACGCCCGACGGTGAGATGTATGTCACCGACGGCTACGGTAACGCCCGCGTCCACAAGTTCTCGGCCACAGGCGACCTGCTCTTCTCCTGGGGCGAGCCCGGCAACGGCCCCGCCGAGTTCAATCTACCCCACGGCATCGCGATCGACAGCCAGGGTGTCGTCTATGTTGCCGACCGTGAGAATGACCGCCTGCAACTCTTCGAGCCCGACGGGCGCTTCATCACTGAATGGACCCAAGTCAGCCGACCGGCTCAGGTATTCATCGACCCCGACGACCGCATCTACGTCGCCGAGATCGGCTGGCGCGTCGGCCTGTTCGCCGGTGTCGAACCCGTAGATCCCGGCGGAGCTTACGTCTGTATCCTCGACCGCGAGGGCAAAGTGCTCGACCGTTGGGGTGGCAGCGAGAACCCCTGTGCCCCCGGCGACTTCTACGCGCCCCACGACATTTGGGTGGACCGCTTCGGCGACGTCTACGTAGGTGAAGTCACCTGGTCAGCCGGCGGACGCAAAGGTCTCATCCCCCGTGATTGCCCCAGCATCCAGAAGTTCATCCGCGGCACGAGGTAGCCCTCTCTAGAGCCCGTCAAATCCCAACAACAACAAGGGGGATTTTGCGCAGAATACTCGCCGCCGCACGCCCCAATATGCTAGAAAGAGTCCGCACAAGGATCGACGCATCCGTCCGTGCACAAACGGGGGAACCATGTCCGACAAACAACCGGAAGACGACACCAAAGAAACATCCTTCGCCGCCACACGGCGCGAACTCTTACAGGTGGGCAACGCGCTCGCCCTACCCTTGCTTTTCGGAGCCGCGGCCGCCAAGGCCGCACCGGGCCCGCTCACTCCAGGAGCCGAGATCTATCAGTCCATCGGCGTCGAGCCTGTCATCAATTGCCGCGGCACGTTCACCATCATCGGCGGATCCTCCGAGCTTCCTGAAGTGCGCGCCGCGATGGACCACGCCACGAGATACTTTGCGCAGCTCGACGAGGTCGCCTTCGCCGTCGGACAGCGGCTCCACGAGATCACCGGCGCGGAATGGGGCATGGTTTCCTCAGGCTGCGCCGCCGGGCTCAAGCACGTCGCCGCCGCGTGCGTCACTGGCGGCAACCCTGAAAAGCTAGTCCGCATCCCCGACCTCACGGGCATGGACAAGACCGAGATCATCATCCCCCGCACATCGCGCACCGCCTATGACCATGGTATTCGCAACATCGGCGTCAAACTGGTCATGGTCGATTCGCCGCAGGAGATGGAGAACGCCATAGGTCCGCGCACGGCGATGATCTACATGATGGCCGACCGCGAGGGCTCGACCCGGCCGCTCAACCTCCAGACCGTCGCCCGCATCGCGAAGCCTAAGAACATCCCCGTTCTTGTCGACGCCGCCGCCGAGATCCTCACCATTCCGTGCGTGCACCTGGAGCGCGGCGCCACGATCGTAGCCTACAGCGGTGGCAAGGCCATCCGCGGACCGCAGTGCGCCGGTCTACTGCTGGGCCAGAAAGATCTGTTGATGTCAGCCTGGCAAGCCAGCTCGCCGCATCACGGCCCCGGCCGCGACAACAAAGTCGGGCGCGAAGAAACACTCGGCATGCTTGCCGCTGTCGAGGCCTGGATCAAGCGCGATCACGATGCCGAATGGAAGACGTGGCTGTCGTATCTCGACACGATCGACAAGCGCGTATCCACGGTGAGCGGCATCAAGACGAAAGTCGAGGAGCCGACCGGTCTCGGTAACAAAAGTCCGCGGCTCGTCATCAGTTGGGACCCCGCCAAACTGCATGCCACGGGAGCGGACATCGCCGAGGAACTAGCGCGCAACAAGCCCCGCATCGCACTCGGTAGCGGCGGTGGACGCCGGCGCGGTGGATCCGATAACGAAACTTCCCTCATCATCACTGCCTGGATGATGCAGCCCGGCGACGCCGAGGTCGCCGCCGAGCGGCTTCACGACGTTCTCTCACAGAAGCGCAGTCCCCAGCCGGATATGAGCAAACCGCGCGCTGACGTGAGCGGCCATTGGGACGTCAACATTGAGTTCTTCACGAGTAGAAGCCAGCATTCCTTCTATCTCGAGCAGGACGGGAACTGGATTCACGGCACCCACCGCACGGATTTCGAGACCCGCGAGATCTTCGGGATGATCGACGGGGATACGGTCACGCTTCGTAGTAATACGCCTGGCCGGAATGTGGGTGATTCGGTTCCTTTCATGTTCACCGGGACGGTGTCCGGCAGTAACCTCACGGGCCCAATTCACCTGGGCGAGTACCTGAGCGCCAAGTTCACGGCGCAAAAGCACAACTATCCGGAGCGACATCAAAGGATCCGTGTCCCCAACGGGCCGCCGCTGGCAACCTAGAGAGCGGACACCTATGCCTCAGTCGCCGAGAAACACTTCGGCGATCGCGATACCCGCCTCGCCCGCCACGGCGTAGAGCAGAAACACCTGTCCGTCTTCTTCGAAGATCGCCGGGTCGCGCAGTTGGTTCACCGGTCCGTAGGCCACGCTACGGATGGACGGCTCCAGCGGTTCGTCCGCGCCCTCCCAGTCGTGCTCAGGGCGCAGCACCTCCATAGGCTCCGTCTCCTTCCACTCCATCCAGGGCTTCGAGAGATCGATCGTGCTCAGTAGGATCCGTTCCGGCACGTGCCCGACCTGCGTCCAGAACACATAGAGCCGGTCGCCTAGTTTAAGCAAAGCGCAATGTCGCATGTCGGGATTGAACAACCTCGGTCCTTCCTCGAATCCCGAAACGCCGTCCGCCGAACGATACACCTGTCCCGGCATCGCAATCCCATACGTCATCCCGCCGTGCTGGAACGCCCGCAGATAAGACTGGCCCAACTTCTCGGGCAGCGCTTTGAAGTGAATGCCGTCCGAGGAGAAAGCCAGCCGGGTTAGCTGCGTAGCGAAACCATCGAGCCCATGGAAGTACATCAGAATTCGCTGATTATCTTCGTCGACATGCACATCGGGCGACGCGATGTGCGGCGCCGTCGCCTCTTTAGCCAGCGAATGCGGTAGCTTGCTCCTTGAGCGCCCAGAAGCCGCGCGCCGGGCTTGCAGCTTCTCCAGCTCTCCTGGCGGAATCGGCGGCGGTTCGCTCGGGAAATGCGAATCCTCAATCTGCAAACTACCCGGCGGATGAACTCGCCACGGCCCCCGCAAATCATCGGCAAACGCCAACCGAATGTACTGTCCCTTGTGATCCGCGAAGTAGAGGTAATAGCGCCCCAGCCGGTTCGCAACCCAATCCGGCACCCTAATCAGCGAGGGTCCTTGGATGTTTCCGCCGATACTCGGGTGAGTATTCGGCGTGATGATCGGAGCGTCCCGCAGGCGTTCAACTCGCACCTTTCCATCCTTGGCGAACGCGACAGACACCAGCGCCACGGCCAGAACGACCGAACCAACAATACTCCGGAAACGCGTGCGGCGACCCCCTTCGCAACGACCGGATTATCGTATCAAACTCGCAATCTCGGAGAGGGGCTGTGAAAAGTTCGGGCAACAGGATCCAGCTAGTGCCCGCCGCACGACTGCAGAGTCGATGCTTAGCGTAGGAACCCCATTCGACTCATGCACCAGCGCCGCTCCCAGTGTAAGACTGGAGGGTCGCTGACGAGTTCCAATCTAAGTTGGCGCCAAAGGAAAACCGATGACGCTTGATCGGCGGAATTGGCTCAAAGCTCTGGTGGGAGTCTTCGCTTTGCCACTGGCTGGAGCCGAAAGCGATTCCGGTACGAAACTCATTACCGACGACCACCTTCGGGAACTCGCCCGGAATGCTCCACTGGCGATGCGGTTTCAGGGCTCAACGGCCGAAGAGTGTAGAGCTTGGCAGAAGCACTTTCGTGACAAACTCGCCGAACTGCTCGGACCCCATCGACCTCCGGCTGAATGGCAAACCGTCGCGTCGGAGGTCGGTGAATTTGAAGACTACCGGTGTGAGTCTCTGGTGCTCAAAGCTGCCGGTCATCCGGCATTGCCCCTCTACGTACTGACTCCGAAAGCGCATAGCGGCAAACGGCCGGGCGTGCTCGCCTTGCACGGTCATGGCCTGTTCGGCAATGACGCCGTTGTCGGGATCGACACAACAACAGAGCATGCGAAGAACATTCGTGACCTCAACTATGACTATGGCCGGCAGCTCGTCCGACGAGGGTACGTGGTGGTAGCTCCGTGTTTTGCGCCCTTCGGACAAAGGTTGGGAAGCAAACAAGCCTACGGTGGCAACGACGCCTGCGCCGTATCCTTCGTCCGAATGCAGCTTCTTGGCAAGGTTCTCATGGCGGAGAATCTGCGAGACGCGCTGTGGGCGTTCGAGTTGCTGGCTCGCAACAAGAACGTGGACGCGGATCGCTTGGGATGCGTGGGGCTCTCCTACGGGGGGCGGATGGCAATGCTTACCACCGCGATGGAGTCCCGCATTCGTATGGCGGTCATATCCGGTGCGCTCAACGTTATGCAAGAGCGAATTGGCAAGCGCTATAGCTGCGGTGACCTGCCCCCTGAAAACGAATCCGAATCTTGAGGGAGAATCGAAGGATTCGGGTGTGTGTAAGGAGGCAGGAAATGACGAGGAAGCGATACACGAGCGAACAGATTATCCACAAGCTGAGGGAAGCAGAAGTTGAATGGGCAGCAGGCAACAGCGTGCCGA